>Ga0208980_10002662_pt1 | contig 10812 bp, 7 predicted proteins | sample WetSurMetagenome_3_FD_187993 | JGI IMG/M metagenome (GOLD analysis project Ga0208980, IMG submission 187993) | Wetland microbial communities from Twitchell Island in the Sacramento Delta, sample from surface sediment Aug2011 Site A1 Bulk (version 2) | ecosystem: Environmental > Aquatic > Marine...
CCGCCATAAAACACGGTCGGGCATCATTCCTTCCAGTGCTTTACGAAGTATCCATTTTTCAATTCCATCCTTTAATTTAAGCTCCGCTGGGATCCTGAGTGCAAAATCAACAAAATTTGGATCAGCGAATACCACATGTGCTCTTAACCCATGTGCTGCAGCACACCGGTCGACTCGTTGCAATGCTGTGTTGTGCAAACGACCGGTGATGTCAAGCAGTTCCTGATCAAGATCCTCCAACTTTATCGATTTAAGGTACTGATAGCCGGCGAATAATTCATCGCCAACTTCACCGGAAAAAGCTTCCCCGACATATCCGGAAGCACGATCTGCCACGAGATAATTGATGATACTAGAGCGGACAAGCAAAGCATCGAATGATTCAAGGTGATAGATTACGCGAGGTAAAATCCTGAGCATGTCTTTAAAATCTATAATCACCTCATGGTGAGTAGAACGAATATGACTTGCTACCTCTCTTGCGAATTCAAGATCAGGGGCATTCCTTAGTCCGCCGGCGAAAGTGTGAAAATCCTTTACCCACGGCTTTGCCAAGGTGGCAATTGCACTTGAATCTAAGCCTCCGGACAACCAGGCACCCATTGAATCCGAAGATATTCTGCGGGTAATGGTCATTGTTAGCAGGTTAAGCAAATCAGAGGCAATGGCTCCTGGTTCGTTTTGAATGGAAGTCCTTTTTTTAGGGTTGAGATCCGTGTTTTTTACAGAATCTGTTACGGTACAACCCGGAAGAATTTCAATTATTCCCGAAGAGATATGCATTAATGCTTTGACTTCAGATGCGAAACAAAGAGTGCCATTATTTGTGTATGTGTAGTACATAGGGACTACACCCAACTCATCACGCGTTATCTGCCAGTGGTGATTGGGATTTGTAACTTCAACTTTGTGACCAAATCCCGGACCATCACTGAATATTCCTTTTCGTTGATCTGCAAGGACTCTATTCTCTTCATCCTCTGCCCAAACCATTCCAATGGTAGCATCATCATAATCAAAAACAGCTTTCCCGTGGTTACCACGATGTGAGATAGTCTCAAGCATACGGGTCACCAGTGTTTGTTGCCCTTCTTTTAAAATTCCTGCAATTCCAGCCATATTAATTTGTTTAATTTATTGTTGTTTAAATCTATTAATTATGTCCGTCAGCCTGGATTCCTCATCAATCGGATCCCCTGTTGAAGGATTAATCGCATACCAAGCACCATCTACAAGGCCCGTGATGATATCTCCGCACAAAAAAGGATTCCCTTTAAAATGCGGGGTATCAAAAATCCCTTCCTTGATTGCTGAAGCAATGACATAAGGTTCCGCCTTCGGATCATCACAGTCTGCACCCAGAAAATCCAATGAGTCAAGTAAAATTTTCGCCTCGTAAACAAGTTCAGATTTACGGGAAAGTATATTATCATCAGACCATACATCAGGCAACCCTTTAAGACTATTCCGGATGACACCATGAACAATCTGGCAGCTTTCGATCAGTTCGCCGGGAAATGTTGCATGGTCTCCTTCACTGTAACCCACGACATGAAGAATATGAGGTTTCATAGAAAGGCTGATCATTGCTGATGCAGCCAGTTGGCCTTTGGCAATAAATGGTACTGGTGAAAAATGGGCGATCCCGGCCCGCACTTCACGGAAAACGGTAAACGAATCGTCTTCCAGTTCACTGATCAACTCAAGTTTTGCAGCCATTTTTGCAAGGTCCATTGAGGGATTTGTGCCTGGAGGCGTATTAAACATGAACTGGGCAATATAATTCTTTACCCTCATTTTTTTTGCATTATACGCAGCAAGGTAGGCCATGGCCACTGCCAGCGAATCATGAGCGTCACGGAGACTCCACTGATGTGATTCATTCACTTCAACAGGAATGTTATTGGCGGCATACCATTTCATGACACTTTGATTTTCGGAAATGGCATCTTTAAGCGTACGGTTTGAACGTCCATCCAGGACGCTATACCAACAGAGGGGTATTGCACCCCAGGCATTATTTATCGTTTTTACGCTCATTTCTGCCCATTTCAGCAGGTCGCGTGTACCTGCATAACAGCGCATCAGCGGATAATTCCCGCCCCTTGATGCTTCATACAATGCTGCCATATCCTTACTGCTCCGAACAGGCACTCCTCCTGCACCCGTCTGATCGTGATCCATCTCTTTGGGCCTGAAAAAATGTTCCTGGGCATTCTGGTCCGGACCGATTGAAATGACATCCAAAACTCCGGAAAGTGCAATTTCCCTAATTCCTATAAGGGTTTCTTCCATCGTCGGCCTCCCGAAATGATGCCGGAGGATCGGATAAGGGTAATTTTCCCGGATCCTGCTTATTAAATCGTTGGCATAGCTTGTATTTGTGGCATCGGACAGAGTCCCTCTCAGGTACGATTGAATTTCGACCATGGGTTCCGATCCATCAAAAGACCGTTCGAAAAGACCACTATTCCTGGCTATAGCTGCAACCGGAGGTGTTCCGCCAAAAACCAACCTTGCCTTTGACAGATTATTTACTTTAAGTGCTTTTGCAAGTTCCTCAAACAAAGTACTTGCAACTTCAGGCGTAAGCCTGTAACTTAAAGCCGTTATTTCAGGTTTTTCCCGAATTATAGCATCTATAATGCGACTAATCGAAACGGCAGGGCCAAGTAATATTGAATAATATCCCTCGGCTTCAGCAAGTTTTAAAAAATGATAGAGCCCGCCGACATGAACGCAGGTACCAATAGCCGCTCCCAATATTTTTTTCATCCAATTATAATGTTAAGCAGGTGTGTGTTGTTTCTCTCCGATTGCAAGTAACCGTAACTCACGGAGATTCATACCTGAAATTCCCAACTTTTCCACTGTTCTCCCCTCCAACCAGTAATCCTTCTGATTTAACAAGGATGCCATATGTATTAATGAATCAATGGTGGGTGTTGGAACTCCAAACATTCTGCCAACAGAAGCGATTGGCACAAGACTGCAGGGAACATCTTCTTCAATATACCTCATCTTAAGAGTTTTTGGGGCAAGGATTGCTCTGTATCCCGGATTTTTTCGCATCGATTCATAAAGTGAATCACCATGCGTGCCATAGGCCATATAGAACCATTGATGTGCAGATATGGCACGTATTCCGAGTGCTTCAGCCACATGAATTCTTTCTTTGTCTGCACTTTCAAGAACCCTGGTGACTGATTCAGTAGATCCCTGATGGTAAAATTTGAAATCTGCATCATCTTCTATCCATCCTGCATTTAAAATGCAAAGAGCGGGATGAAAAATACTCCCGATGTTATCGAAACTGGTTTTAAAGATGTTATCTCCCGGAACAAACTGCGGGTAGAGTTCCCTGAGTTTCTTTATAACCACAGGAATCAGGTGTGCTCTGACAGATGCTACCGGAATCGAACTTTTTATACCGAAAATATGAGCCTGTCCGGGTCCGATGACCCTAGAGGCGTATATGAATGTTTGTGCTTCCGAAACAATGACATCGGCTTTTACTTCATTATGAATCAGTACCTGCTTGAACTCCAGTGCACCTAATGTCCGGCCGGGATGCAAAACAACGATTTGACCATCCTGCAGATACGGAGCCATTTGTTCGGCTACCCATCGGTGTGCAAGGGCAGGCACAACAACCATTAGCAGTTCTGCACCTTTTATTGCTTCCTCCATATTATTAGTGGCGACAGCAATCTTGCCAAAACCGGTGATCTCCCCCTGGACTTCAATGCCACCGGTAGATTTCACACCCCATAAACGCTCTTCACCACGATTAAAAAGATGAACCTTGTACCCCATGATTGCGAGATGTCCAGCCATGGCCAGCCCACCATGGCCTGAGCCGATAACTGCAATCGGCGGGTGCTGATCTTTTAATGTATTTGTTTCCATTTTCAATTCTTTTGAATCATCTTAAAAAAACAGAATTTTCGCTATGATTAACAATATAATGATGATGACCCATGATAAAAGAAGCATGATTTCATTAAAACGTTTTGGTTTTTTCATAACTTTACTTTTTACATGCATTTGCTAAGGTATAACAGGTCATGCTGATCCATCATTAGGAATTCATTAGAAGTTAATTAGAAATTCCATAGAAAGATTTTTACCGGAATTTGCCGGTTAACTTTGTACTAAATATTAATCAAAGTGGAACAAGGCATTATTTTAATCGTTGAGGATGAACAAAGGTTAGCCGAGGTTCTTAAAAAGCAGTTTGAGAGTGTGGGATTCACCATAGAGCTGGCTTATGACGGGTATATTGGAAAACAAATGATTGAAAGAACCCATTATAACCTGATCATTCTGGATATTAATATCCCCCTGATCAATGGTTATGATCTCTGTAAGGAAATCCGTAAGTCAAACAAGAATGTCCCAATCATTATGCTGACTGCACTGGGGACTCCCGACAATAAAATCACCGGTTTCGACGCCGGGGCTGACGACTATGTGTTGAAACCATTTGAATTCCGTGAATTATTGGCGCGTGTTAATGTTTTTCTCAGACGCACTGACACCACACTAAAACAAGAAAAACTTATCCTGGCCGACCTGATCATGGATATGAATACCAGGACCGTCACAAGGGCAGGTAAAAAAATCGATCTTACAGCCAAAGAATACGCACTATTGAAGCTATTTCTGACTGACAGAGGGAAGATATTGCCACGCGAACAAATCATCGAAAAGGTATGGGGCATTGACTTTGATCCCGGAACAAATGTCATTGATGTTTATGTTAATTATCTGCGAAAGAAAATCGACAAAGATTTTACTCCGAAGCTCATACATACAAAGTTTGGATTTGGATTTTACTGCAATGAAACGGAAATTTGAACCATGAATATTAAGATACGGTTAGCCTTCCAGTTCACAATTATCATTGCAGGGGTCCTGCTTCTGTTTTCAACCCTTGTGTACTATTTTACATACTCTTCTCAAAGAGACAAATTCAGAGAAAACCTTACCAACAGGGCAAAAAATACGGCCATCCTATTGTTGAATGTAACAGAAGTGGATTCGACACTATTGACGAAGATTCAACAATCCACCTTTTATTGGCAAAAAGAAGAAATTGTCGTTACAGATTCCGCACTTCACATGCTCTATAAACTAAACATCGAATATCTGACTTCAGAAAACATTAAAAAGAATGCATTAGATAAAGTGATCAATTTTTATCGTTTTGCAGAAAAGGATGGCGTGCATTACAGGCATACTTTTCATAATAATATGTATAATGTCTTTGTGATGGCCTATGACAATACCCGCAGGGAAAAGCTGGCGGATCTCCGAAAAATACTTATCTGGAGTTCTTTATTCAGCATATGGGTTGTCGTGCTGTTGTCCTATTTTTTCGCAAATAATGCAATTAAACCTATTTCGGATATTATCGCCCGCGTTAAAAAAATAAATCATTCACATTTGAGTACCAGGCTTGACGAAGGCAATAAAAGAGACGAAATAGCCCAACTTTCAATCACCTTTAATAAAATGCTAAGCGACCTTGAGATCGCATTTAAAAACCAGGCAGATTTTGTATCAAATGCCTCCCATGAGCTGCGAACGCCCATGTCGATAATGATCAGTGAATCTGATTATGTACTTGGACAAGAACAGCAGCCTGAAATTTACAAAAAGCATATTTCGGGAATTGTGGATGATCTGAAAAAACTGAATTCACAACTTAACACATTGTTGGAATTAGCGCAGATTAACAAGGAAAAGGCAGTGCAGTTTGCAGAGGTCAGGATAGACGAAACTATTTTCAGTGCGATTCAAATAATAAAGGCCAAATATCCGGGGCGAAAAATTATCCCTCAAATAGATTACCCGGAAAATGAACACGAATTGCTCGTCAACGGAAATTATGGAATGCTCGTCATAGCATTCAGCAATCTCATTGACAATGCCTGCAAATTCTCCAAGGATGTTGTGAATATTAATGTTTCGATCGATGACCGGTTTATCAACGTAAGTATTTCAGATAAAGGCATGGGTATTCCCCGGGATGAACTTGACAAAATTTATCAACCCTTTCAAAGAGCATCAAATGTAAAGTTCATCGGAGGATTTGGAATTGGCCTTTCTTTGGTGGCAAGGATATTGGACCTTCATCAAACAAAGTCAAAGATCTATAGCACTATCAACGAGGGTACCCGATTTGAACTACGGTTTGAGAAATTAAGTTCTCCACCTAAAACAGGTCAGAACATCAGAATATAAGTAAATGCACCTGCCAGATATCCGGATAGAGCAAGCAACGTGATTCGTTTTAAAAACCAGAAGAATGTCATGCGCTCCATGCCCATGGCAGCCACTCCCGCTGCTGAGCCGATTATCAGGATGCTCCCTCCTGTTCCGGTAGCATAGGCAAGAAATTCCCAAAAGAAGTGGTCAGTAGGATAAAGAGAAAGCGGGAACATTCCCTGAACAGCGGCCACTAACGGAACGTTATCAACAATAGCTGACAATAATCCGATCACCATGATAGTGACGCTCTGGTTCGGAAGGTGGGTCACCAGGTATCCAGCCCAATTAGTAAGTATCCCTGAAGATTCAAGGGCTGAAATACACAGAAGAATACCCAGGAAAAAGAGGATGGTTGAGCTATCGATTTTTCGCAGGGCTTGTACAACAGAGAAAGGTCCTTTTTCTTTCTCATGCTTTTTACGGTGCACAATCTCGGTCAAACACCACATAAGCCCCAATGCGAGCAACATGGACATAAAAGGAGGGAGATGGGTTATTGTCTTGAAAAATGGCACAAACAACAAGGCAATCATTCCTGCAAAGAAAATAAGGTTCTTTTCAAAAGGAGATACATCACTTGGTTTCGATCTGTTTTTATTCACTTGGCCAACAATACCAGGCTTAATCATCAAGGTAGCAATAGCCAGTGGAACAAGAAGACAAACAAGGCTGGGAATTATAAGTTTAAGAATTATGTTGATGGCGGTGATCTGGTTACCGATCCACAGCATGGTCGTGGTAACATCGCCCATGGGCGACCATGCTCCTCCTGCATTGGCGGCAATGATGATGGTTCCTGCAAAAAACCAGCGATCGCGTTCATCAGGGATCAGTTTACGGATTATAGATACCATCACGATCGTGGTAGTTAGGTTATCAAGCAGGGCAGAGAGAAAGAAGGTAATCAGGCTAATGATCCAGAGCAATACGCGCTTGTTCCGTGTCCGGATGACCGTTGTTATTATGTCAAAACCATCGTGGGAATCAATGAGTTCGACAATGGTCATTGCACCAATCAGAAAAAAGAGGATTCCGGAAATATCGGCCATGTGGATTCCAATGGTTTCTGTTACTGTTTCTTTTACGGAACTAAATAGAATGAAAATAGTCCAGGCTATTGTGCCTGTTACAAGCGCAATGGCGGCTTTGTTTACACGAATTTTGTATTCTGCGACAATGGCCAGATAACCTGCAATAAAGACAGTAGTGATGAGGATGTCGACCATAAAATTATTTTTCGATAACTATTTTCATCTTATCTCCCCCCATCCTTTCGTGTAACCAGGATTCCAGACGCTGTAGTTCAGATTTACCAATGTTCCTGTTGAATTTCAGGTAGACCAGGTTAACTGTATCGGGGGGGGTGTTTTTTGCAGTACTTAACAGGGCCCTTGTGAATGAAACCTCTCCCACCTGCGGGTAAAGTGCCCTGATCTCATTGAGCATTGTGCCGGATAAGTATCCGGATTGGTATTTCGTTAATTCCTTTTCAAGTAGAACAATCTTTTCATCTTTTGACAATAATGCCTCCTGGTTTTTTTTATAAAGATCTTCGATGATCTGGGATTTCATATTAGAGATATCGGAAGAGGTCAGCTCTTTCATTCCCTGGTTTATCTGCAGATTTGCATCGGCCAGATGATAATCATCGAGTTTTTTTCTGGCATTTTCCAAGAGTTCCGGGTTGACTCCTCTGCCTATATAAACCATTTTTATGGTTTTGGCAGTTGCATCAATTTTCTTCTCAATTATTGTATTGCCTTCAAACATCATTTCCTTTGCAATAAACCGGCTTGCATTGGTTTCAAAAACATTCCTGCGGATCATATAAAAAGCGATGAAGACACTCGGTACGAAGGTAACTATGACGATTACCCAAATTAAGAGTCTCATTCTTTGTCCTGTGCTTTTATCCTGATACTCATGCCTTGGGAAACGCAGAAATCTGACCATAAGAAATGTAGCCAGGCAAATAAATACCGAGTTAATGAAGAACAGGTAAATGGCTCCCAGGAAAAAAAACAAATTTCCCACTGCCAGTCCATACCCTGCTGTGCACAGCGGCGGCATGAGAGCGGTGGCAATAGCAACACCAGGAATTACAGTACCTTTTTCCTTGCTGGAGGTGGCAACGATTCCTGCAAAGCCTCCAAAAAGTGCAATAAAAACATCATAGACTGTCGGTGTGGTTCTGGCAAGTAATTCTGAATGAGCTTCGTTTAAAGGTGATAAGAGAAAATAAATTGTGGAGGATATCAAACTGATTACGATAGCAATCAGAAAATTATAAGCAGATAAGCGGAGTAACCTGAAGTCATTGATGCCTGCCCCCAGGCCGATTCCCATTATCGGCCCCATCAGGGGTGAAACAAGCATAGCCCCGATGATGACTGCAGTAGAGTTAACATTCAGTCCAACGGAAGCAATTATGATAGCAAAAATCAAAACCCAGAGATTGGTCCCTCTGAAATAAATGTTTCTTGTAATAGAATCGATAACCTCTCCGTATTCTTCTTTATTTTTTTCGAGATTAAAACGATCTTTGAGAAATTTATATGAAACTGTTCTGAAATTCATGTGATTTAGAATATCGACATCAGCAAATTTAATATTTATCACGATATTTATCATTCTAACCGTGAATTCCAGGGAATATAAAAAGAAAGTTTATATTTGGGAACCTTATACAAATCAGGATGTTTATTCAGCAACTAATCAAGAAACTTGATTATCTCAAAGATAAGTACCTTGGAGACCGTACTTATCTGATCCTTGCCAGTATTGCTATTGGAATTGTCTCTGCTTTGGCTGCAGTAATACTAAAACATTTTGTTCGGTTTGTTTATTCTATGTCAGACCTGTTATTATCCTGGTCGCATACCAGCTTTATTTATATACTTTCTCCATTGGTTGGTATCTTGTTAACGCTGTTGGTCATCAGAATATTCTTCAAAGGAAAACTCGAGAAGGGGCTTGGCAGCATTATCTTTTCTATTGCAAGACGATCGGGAAAAATCGAGGGATCAAAAATGTACTCACACCTCTTAACAAGCGGTCTGACCATAGGTTTTGGCGGATCTGCGGGTCTTGAGGCTCCGATTGTGATCACAGGTTCTGCCATCGGTTCAAATATTGCAACCTTCCTGAAGTTCGGAAATAAGGAGAGAACGCTTCTTTTAGCATGCGGAGCGGCATCAGGCATAGCAGCAGTCTTTAACAGCCCGATTGCCGGTGTAATTTTTGCGGTTGAGGTTTTACTTGCTGATGTAACCATTCCGGTTTTCATCCCGCTTCTGATCTCCACTGCAACTGCAACTATTTTATCGAAATTTTTGTTGAAGGGGCAACTTTTCTACCTTATCACGACCGACTGGTACTTCAGCGCAATTCCGTTCTATATATTACTTGGAATTCTATGCGGATTCATCTCCGTTTACATGACACGAACCACGTTAAATATAGAAAGTTATTTTGAGAAACGAAAACGGTTAATTCCCAAAGCCATCTTTGGCGGAATAACACTTGGAATCTTGATTTTTATTTTTCCTCCCCTTTTCGGAGAAGGTTACAGAACCATAGAAACTTTATTAAAAGGAGATTATTTTGAGATTTTAAAAAACAGTATATTTTCAAATTTCACTGCCAGTCCTTATGTACTGATTTTATTTACATGTATTGTGATCCTGATAAAGATAGTTGCGACCTCAATAACATTGGGCTCAGGTGGCAACGGAGGAATTTTTGCACCGTCCCTGTTTACAGGGGGTCTTACCGGATTTGGAACTGCCTATTTAGTTAATACATTGGGAATTGGTAATCTTCATATAGTCAATTTTATTGCTGTCGGGATGGCAGGAATAATGAGTGGAGTGGTCCATGCCCCACTCACAGCCATATTTCTTATTGCTGAGATTACGGGAGGGTATGTTCTTTTTGTTCCATTGATGATTGTATCAGCCTTGTCTTTTTTTATCAGTCGCTATTTTGAACCCTATTCAATTTATACGAAGAATCTGGTTGCAAAAGGTCAGTATTCTGTGGATGATAAACACAGCAATATACTCAAGCATATCCCCGTAGATGAAGTTGTCGATACTGAGTTCATTGCACTGAATAAAATTGATACATTAGGAACTCTTGTTGAAGCTTTCACCCGCAGCAAAAGAAATGTTTTCCCAATTGTCGATGATGATCAGAATTTTGTTGGAATAATTCCCCTTGAGAATTTCAAGGAACTTATTTTTAAGAACGAATTATTTGATGAACTCAGATTGGAAAAACTTACCATAAAATCTGTGATTACGATTGATATAAAAGAAAGCATGGATGAGGCAATCGTTAAGTTTGAAACCTCTGATCTTTGGAATATTCCCGTGATAAGCCAGGGAAAGTACATGGGGTTTATTTCCAGGGCTAATATCCTCTCCTACTACAAGCGAATTCTTAAGACCTCCACTTCATTTTTTTGATTCGAAAGAACAGGTCATTCCTGAATTTCTTACTGAGTGTTACGACCATAAAAAAAGCGTGTCGGCC
>Ga0208980_10002663_pt1 | contig 10810 bp, 11 predicted proteins | sample WetSurMetagenome_3_FD_187993 | JGI IMG/M metagenome (GOLD analysis project Ga0208980, IMG submission 187993) | Wetland microbial communities from Twitchell Island in the Sacramento Delta, sample from surface sediment Aug2011 Site A1 Bulk (version 2) | ecosystem: Environmental > Aquatic > Marine...
ATTTCCCGGCTTTGCATCTATCTCTTGATTCAATAATCTCCTTAAATTCACCGAGGCTTTTCTTTTCCCTGCCAATATCAGCCATTGTGCCAACGATTGCTCTTACCATATTCCTCAGAAAACGGTCAGCCCTGATAGTAAAGATCAGCATACTCCCATCTTCATTCCAAACGGCCTCAAATATCCTGCAGTTATTGGTCTTGACATCAGTGTGCAACTTACTGAAACTTGTAAAATCGGTATATTTTAGCAGTAGCAAAGCCGCTCTGTTCATGGCATTCACGTTCATCTTTCCGTGGATGAACCACGCTGATCCTTCAGAAAAGGGATTTTTTTCTCTTGTTATATAATATTTATATGTTCTAGAGATAGCGCTGAACCTTGCGTTGGAATCCGATTTTACCTTTCTTAATCTGGTTACCGAAATGTCCTTTGGAAGAAATCTGTTAAGCCTGTAAATGAGATTCTTCTTCACATCCAGATCATCAGCGACACTGTCAAAATGAGCACAGAACATTTTAGCATGGACTCCAGTATCGGTCCTGCCTGCTCCCGTTGTCGAAATTTTCTCATTCAGGATCACCGATAAAGACTCATCAAGGATTTTCTGAACAGTAATGCCATTTGGTTGTACCTGCCAGCCATGATATGAGGTTCCCTTGTACGAAATGAATATAAAATACCGATTGCTCAATCTTACTTTTTATTCAAAGATAGGTGACAGGGTTCAAAAAAATATTTCAATTATGAATTTAAATCATCAATATAATATATTTTTACTTTGATTCGGTTCCTTTCAGGGTTAATCAGTAGGACTTCCCGGCAATCGTATCAATTAATAAAATGCTATACTATGAAAGTTGATTTAGGACTGCTCGATTATCTGATTATGATAATCTATTTTGTTTTCGTCCTGGGTATCGGATGGGTTCTCAGGCGACATATGAAAAATGCAAACGCTTTCCTCGAAGCCGGAAGATCGATGCCTGCGTGGGTAGCAGGTCTCGCATTTATCTCAACGAACCTGGGAGCACTTGAGGTTATGGGAATGACCGGATCAGGAATGAAGTACGGGATGCTTACAACGCATTTCTACTGGATTGGAGCTATTCCTGCAATGATTTTTCTTGCTCTCTTTATGATGCCATTCTATTATGGCTCAAAGGCCAGGTCTGTTCCGGAATTTCTAAAACTCCGTTTTGATGAAAAAACAAGAGGTCTCAATGCTATTCTTTTTGCCGTAATGACAATCCTTGCTTCAGGTATTTCAATGTATGCTCTTGCTCTTCTTATGGAGAATGTACTTGGTTGGGACTTTAATCTTAGCCTTTGGATATCCGCTCTTATTGTTCTGTGCTATACATACCTTGGGGGACTTTCCTCTGCGATTTATAACGAAGTTCTTCAGTTTTTTATCATAGTTATAGGGCTATTACCACTTGTATTCCTGGCGCTTAAAGATGTTGGCGGCTGGATTGGATTAAAGGCGCAACTTGCTCCGATAGCAACAGCAAAGGGGTATGCTGCCGATGCCTTTACAACAACCTGGAAACATGCAGGCGCAGCAACATCAAATCCATTGGGTGTTGAATGGTTCGGAATACTATTTGGTCTTGGATTTGTTCTTTCATTCGGCTACTGGTGTACAAATTTTCTAATTGTACAGAGAGCCTTTGCTGCAGAATCAAAATCTGCCGCCAGAAAAGTTCCTTTGATCGGCGCTCTTCCTAAAATGTTTATCCCATTTCTGATAATTGTTCCCGGCGTTATAGCGCTGGCACTTTCAAATAATCCTGGAAGTGGGTTCATTTTGCCTGATAGTCCCGGAGGCGGACCAGACTATAACCTGACAATAATCATGCTGCTCAAACAATATCTTCCGACCGGAGTTCTTGGCCTTGGGATTACTGCGCTGCTGGCATCTTTTATGTCAGGGATGGCAGGCAATGTATCTGCCTTTAATACTGTCTGGACTTATGATATTTATCAAAGCTATATCAGACCTGGAACCAATAATGAGGAAGCAGACGGGAAACACTATCTTAAAGTCGGTCGTCTGGCTACTATCTTCGGCATCCTTTTGAGCATTGCATCTGCTTATATCGCCAGTAAATTTGGGAATATAATGGACTTTCTGCAGACCATTTTCTCGATGATAAATGCTCCTCTATTTGCTGTTATATTCCTTGGAATGTTTTGGAAGAGGACAACCGGACATGCTGCCTTTACAGGGCTTCTTGCCGGATTTCTGGTGGCGCTTCTGCATCACGGGCTTACAATCCCGCAAGGCGCTGAAACGGTTTTTAAGGGTGGTTGGCTAGGAATTGCTCATACTTACCCTGTTGAGATGGCCCAGAATTTCTGGACAGCTATAATCGCCTTTACAACAAGTACGACATTGACTGTGGTAATAACTCTGCTTACCCGGCAGAAAAAGAGTGACGAAGAATTGCGCGGGCTGGTTTATTCACTTACACCGAGAACTCTCAAAGAAGATGTCCCGTGGTACGAGAAACCGGTTGGTCTGGCAATTGTTGTGGGTGTAATTTGTGTAGTTTTAAGTATTTTATTCTGGTAGGAGGACAAAATTATGGTAGATATAAGAATTCCGATAGGACTTATGTTCAGCATCCTAGGTCTGATAATCTCAGTCTACGGATTAATTACTATGTCAGATAGCGAAATATACCGGAAATCTCTCGGTATAAACATCAACATCCTGATGGGTGTTGTTATGCTTGTCTTTGGTCTGGTAATGCTGTATTTCGCCCGGAGAAAGAAAAAATAACCCCATTTTATTTCCTGATGTTAATAAGCCGGCCAGGCAGTCCTTTTGATCAAACAGCTGATTAAAAATGTTTTAAATATGAATAAAAACAATATCTGGAGAGGTTTTGCAAGCGACAATAACGCCGGAGTTCATCCCGAAATTCTGACAGAACTTTCAGAGGTAAATAAGGGTCATGCGATCGGTTATGGCACCGACAAGTACTCTGAAGAGGCCATCAGGCTCTTCAAAGACCAATTTGGAGATGGAACTGATGTCTTCTTTGTTTTCACAGGAACAGCTGCAAACGTGCTTGGAATAACTGCTGTTACCCGCTCATGGAACTCTGTACTTACGGCATCAACGGCTCATATCGAACAGGATGAATGCGGCGCTCCCGAAAAATTTTCAGGTTGCAAAGTCCTCACAGTAGATACACCCGATGGAAAATTGAAGACTGAACTACTTAAAAAACATATGCACGGTTTCGGATTTGAGCATCATGCCCAGCCCGGAGTCATTTCCATTACTCAGGCAACAGAGATGGGGACGGTTTACACCCCTTCAGAGATATCGACACTTGCCGACCTTGCTCACAGGCATGGAATGTATCTGCATATGGATGGTGCAAGGATATCAAATGCTGCAGCATCGTTAAATATTCCATTCAAGGCCTTCACGACTGACGCAGGTGTTGATATCCTTTCGTTTGGAGGGACAAAAAACGGGATGATGTTCGGTGAGGCGATATGTTTCCTGAGACCTGGTTTGTCGGAGAACTTTAAATACCTGCGAAAACAGGGAATGCAGCTTGCCTCAAAAATGCGTTTCATATCCGGTCAGTATATCGCATTCTTCAGAAATGAACTGTGGAAGAAAAATGCAATGCATTCAAATTCCATGGCGCAGCTTCTATTCAATAAGGTTAAGGATATTAAGGGAATAACCATCACACAGAGGGTCGAATCCAACGGGGTATTTGTATTACTCCCTCCCGGAATTGCGGAGAATCTTCAGAAGTACTACTTCTTTTATCCCTGGGATGAAAGCCGGTCGGAGTATCGATGGATGACCAGCTGGGACACGACAGAAGAGGATATTGAAAATTTTGTGGAGTTATTGAAAAAAGAATTAGGAACATAACCACTGTGAACGCAAAGAAGAATATAAGCTATTCACCTCTGCGTTCTCAGTTCTTAAACCTCTGCGAACTCTCCGGTAATTTTCTTTACTTATATTGAGATACTCTCTTAGATCCTTTTCTCTTTAACCAGTAGCGGTTGTCGCAATCAATGCATTCCTGCTTCCAGTAACCAGGAGTGACATATTTACCCTCCCTGTTTTTCAGCAGACATTCATAAACAGCAAATACAGGGTTGAAGAGAATATCTGTTACTGCGATAGTGTATTTCTCCTCTGCTCCAGGGGTATCAGAGGTTTCCTTAAGCTCCCGGACCTCAAATTTGTTGAACTCAAGAAGATCCCTAAGGAAAGCTGCGCGTTCCAGCGATACACCTGTTTCTGCAACGGAGCATCTGACTCCGTCGATCTCAGTTATAATATGTTTTGCATTTGTTATTGACATAATGTTGTTGTTTTAATCAGACACCAAAACTGAGATTCCTTATTGCTTCGAATATAGTGCTTGCAAAACCGGTTGCGAAAATACCTGCTACGCAAACCACCAGCGCAATACGTGCAAAGATATCCGTCCTGAATTTTTCTATCGGCGAATCACTCTTATTAATGAACATGGCTTTTACAACAAGCAGGTAATAATAGAGCGATATGATAGTGTTAAGTACAGCGATCAGAACCAGCAGGTAAAAACCCTTCTCGGCAGCCGCAGTAAAGAGAAAGAACTTTCCAAAAAATCCAGCTACAGGTGGTATACCAGCTAGTGAGAACAGTGCGAGGGTCATTATCAGGCTCATTCCAGGATTGGTGTGGTAAAGACCGTTATAATCGCTAATATTCTCCCTGCCCGATGCATTGGAAATGGCAGCAGCCACACCAAAGGCTCCCAGGTTAGAGAAGATATATACAAGTATATAGTAGATGATGGAGGTCATCCCGAGCTGATTTCCGCCAATGAAACCCAAAAGTATATAACCGGCCTGTGATATAGACGAAAAGGCCAGAAATCGCTTTATATTGTTTTGTCTTACCGCAAACAGGTTACCAATGGTCATGGTAAGGATCGATGTGACATAAATGGTTTTCTGCCAGCTCTCCATGATCACCGGGAAAACAGTAAAGAGCAGTATAACGAAAATGAATACCGCGGCTCCTTTCGAAATAACCGAAAGGTATGATGTAATATTAATAGGAGACCCTTCATAGACATCAGCAGTCCAGAGGTGGAATGGTACAATTGAGATTTTGAAAGCCATTCCGGCAAAAAAGAAAATGAATGCAAGTATCTGAAGCGGACTCCCGTTGATAAGACCTTTTACCTCGGTGAAATAAAAGGTTCCGGTAGTGCCGTATATCATCGACAAACCGTATAGCAAAATTCCCGATGAAAGGGCAGAGGAGAGGATGAGTTTAATACCTGCTTCTGCCGACTGGTTCTTATACCTGTCATAAGCTGAAAGTGCAGCTATTGGAATTGTCGCAAGTTCGATACCGATGTAAAACATAAGAAAGTGTCCGGAGGAGATCATAAAATTCATTCCCACGAGTGTGGAAATAAGCAGAATGAAATATTCACTGATCTTTTCCCTGTTCTCCTCCCTGGCAAGCCAGCCGGCCGACTGGAAGAATATAATAAGCGCACCAAGATTAATGATGTTCTTCATTAATAACCGTGTTCCGTCGGTTACATACATTCCCCCAAAAAGTGTACCGTTGGGTGAAGGCAGAAAACCGGCAATCGTAACCACTGCGAAAAGAATGATGGAAAAGAGGGTAATCGATCTCTTCTTTTCGGGATGCCAGAATATCTCAGCAGTAAGGACGATTAGAGCCACTGCTGTGAGCAGCAGTTCGTGGCGCATGATCAATAAGTTTTCTAAGGTCATATTCTTGTTTTACCTGTATTCTGAATAATTAAAATCACAAAGGAATTACGGCTAATATCTTGGTTACAATCGGATGAAGACTTACACCAATCATCGATGAGAGCCAGTAGGGTGCCAGACCTATGGCAGCAACCGAACTGATAAGTGTAACAACTGAGACCTTCTCAAACCATTTGGCATCGCCAAAGTGCGAATAATGTTCATTGGTTGTGGGTCCAAGCAACAGGATGGCAACCACCCGCAGTATGTAGACTGCTGTTATCACTATCGACGAAACAGCCACAATGGTCACTACTCTGTGGAAAAGGTCTGTATGCTGGAAAGCTCCAACAAATACGGTCATCTCTGCAACAAATCCGCTTAATCCGGGAAGACCCAGTGAAGCAAGACCGGCAATCACATAACATACGGAAAGAAATGGTATAACTTTCATAAGGCCACCCATTTCATTGATCATCCTTGTATGTGTCCTTCCGTATATCATTCCAATTAGCGCGAAGAAGAGTGCTGTCATCAGACCGTGTGAAATCATCTGTATAACTGCTCCGTTCAATGCGGTCTGATTCATCATAAGTACAGCGAAGAGTACTAAACCGCAGTGACTGACTGACGAGTAAGCATTGATATATTTGAGATCTTTCTGAACAATTGCACCGAAAGCACCGTAGACAACGCTTATTGATGTAAGAATAATGAATATCCAGTTAAGTTCTGTTGCAGCCTCCGGCATCAGGAAAATTGCTACTCTGAATGCTCCGTAACCTCCCAGTTTCATTAGAACACCGGCGTGCAGCATCGAAACTGCAGTAGGGGCAGAGGCGTGACCGTCAGGCGACCATGTGTGGAAGGGGAAAAGTGCTCCAAGCACACCAAAACCTACAAATGTCTATGGAAAGAAAATCCTCTGGGCAGCGATGGGGATCGTTATTTTTGAGATCTCAAGAATATTGAATGTCAGGTTCCCTCCGTCGGGAGCAGAATTGAAATAAATTCCGAGGAGCCCAACGAGAAGCAAAGCCGAACCTCCCATGAGCATGAGAGTTAGTTTCATTGCGGAATAATCTTTCGGACCGGTACCCCATATGCCAATAAGCAGGTACATCGGTATGACTGCCAGTTCATAAAAGAGGAACATGGTGAACAGGTCAATGGAAATAAAGAAACCGAACACTCCCGATGCAAGAAGAATAAGCGAAACAAAAAACTCTTTCGTAAGATATTCAACTTCCCATGATGCAAAAATCCCGGCAATAACTACGATCGATGTAAGTCCAATCATGGCGACCGAAATCCCATCAACACCAACTGCATAGGCAATATGGAGGCTTTTGAACCACTCGTAATTCTGGACAAAAAGCATTTCGGCAGTGTTGCCGGCATTTCTTTCGGCCAGATAAAGAAAGATAAGCACAGCAGCCATTATAAGCTGGATTCCCATTCCGAAGGCAGCAACCACTCTTGTATGCCTGACATCCTTAACAAGTATCATTCCCGCAATTGTGAGGACCGGGATAATTACAAACCATGTTAGAAAACCCATAGTATCTATTTTATCAATTTTAAACTACTTCCATAAAAAAATTACCAGCACTGCGAGCCCGATAACTCCGGAAACAAATACAAAAGCATATTTCTGCAACTGACCCGACTGGAATCCGCGTATCCTGTAAGAGGTTTGTTGTGTTATCTCTGCAATAAGGTTCATTGTACCATCAACGACATGCCTGTCGAACCATGCAATTGGCAGAGAGATGAACCTGAATATTATCTTTTTGGTAACAAACAGGTAGAGTTCATCAAAATAGAACTTGTTGTAAGCCCATTTATAGCCTAGTTTAAATGTGGATGCGATCCTGTCAGGAATGGCTGTCTCTTTCTTATACATTATCCAGGCAATTGAGATGCCAACAAGTCCTATGAGAACGGAAGGTATCGCAACTATCCATTCGATCTCAGTTTCAAATGGTATGCCATCACTTGTTACAAGTTCATTGAATGGTATGAATCCTGCAAATACTGATCCGAATGCAAGGATCATAAGCGGAACGGTCATTACAGCCGGGGCTTCGTGAGGTGTATGATGATAATGAGTCTCTTTTCCCCAGAAAACATTGAAATAGAGTCTGAACATATAAAATGCTGTCAGACCTGCCACAATATACTCAATTGCAAACAGGATCTTATTATGATGGAAAGCTGCCACTAATATCTCATCCTTGCTCCAGAATCCTGAAAATGGAGGAACTCCGGCGATCGTCAGACATGCGATTAGAAAAGTAATATGTGTTACAGGAAGATATTTTCTCAGTCCGCCCATTTCGGTCATATAATTGCTGTGAACGGCATGTATAATTGCACCGGCACCAAGAAAGAGAAGTGCCTTGAACATTGCATGAGTGAATAAATGGAACATCGATGCCATATATCCAAGTCCTTCATGTCCGCCATAACCCGAAACCCCAAGAGCAAGCATCATATACCCGATCTGGGAGAGGGTTGAATAGGCGAGGACTCTTTTAATATCAGTTTGCGTGCAGGCTATAATTGCAGCAAAGAGCGATGAAATTGCTCCGACCCATGCCACAACACCAAGTGCAACGGGTGCAGAGATTGCATAGATCGGGAACATTCTTGCAACAAGGTAAACACCTGCTACAACCATGGTTGCCGCGTGTATAAGTGCAGATACAGGTGTAGGACCCTCCATTGCATCAGGGAGCCAGATATGGAAAGGCATCATCGCTGATTTTCCCATACCACCCATATAAACAAATATCATCGACCACGTCATAACAGATAATCCCAGGAATCCTATCCCGGCACCCTGGGTTATTGCAGTTCCGTTCGGGTCAGTAAGCGTTACAAAATCAAATGTTCCTGTAATGAATGATAGTATCAGTATACCAATTAGGAATCCCATATCAGCAAAACGGGTAACTATAAACGCTTTCTTCGAAGCACTCACTGCAGATGGCTTTGTATAATAAAAACCTATAAGGAGATATGACGAAACACCAACAAGTTCCCAGAAGATGTACATCTGGAAAATGTTGTTGGCAAGAACCAGTCCAAGCATTGAAAAGGTGAAAAGCGAAAGAAATGCAAAAAATCTTTCATAACCTTTTTCCCCATGCATATACCCGATACTGTAAATATGAACCATGAATGATACTGTACTTATCACAACGAGCATCATCACTGAAATAGGATCGAGAAGGACCCCAAGGTCTATATGCAGCTTATCGGTAAACTGAAGCCATGTAACTTTGAAGGCTTCTATTTTTTCAAAGGCACCTTCTGTATGTCCGCCAGCAAAAAAGTACCTGAATGCGGTGTAGTAGGAGAGAAGTGTAACCAGTCCAAGTCCTCCGGTACCGATAAGACCTGATAACTTTGCCTTAAGTTTGTGCCCGGTCAGTCCGAGAACAAGGAAGACAATGAAGGGGATAAGCGGGATCCAGACGGTATAACTGTAATTTATCATAACTGTTTTTCCTTATTAAAATCAGAATCTCATTTCATGTACATCCTCGACATTGATGGTTGTAAACCGCCTGTAGATGTTAATTATTATAGCAATTGCCACAGCAGCCTCGGCAGCAGCAACTGTTATCACGAAAAGGCTGAAGAAAAGTCCTTCAAGTTTATGCGGGAACAGAAAGCGGTTAAAGGCCAGCAGATTTATGTTCACTGAGTTAAGAATAAGTTCGACCGACATAAGTATCGTTATAAGATTACGGCGTGTAAGAAAACCATAAATCCCAACAAAGAACATTATCGTCGCGAGAACCAGAAAATATTGTAATGGAATGCCTGAGATCATATTATTCCTGTGTTATGGTTTGTGAATCGCTTTTCTTCGGTCCGGCCTTTTTTGCAACAACAATTGCACCTACCATTGCAGCAATAAGCAGGATCGATATTACTTCAAAGGGTAGAATGTACCCGTCATATTCCATCGATAACAGGCTCTTTCCGATCATTCTCATGTCAACTTCCTTTGCTGCCAGATCTGTTGCCGAGAAATTGTGATCGAGTATTGTAATGATGCAGAGAATTGCTCCTGCAAGTGCTGCAAGTGCTGAAAAAATCGACTTCTTCAATTCAGCAGCCTCAAACTTCTGACTTATATGGCTCGTAAGAAGAATAGAGAAAATTATCAGTACCACGATACCTCCTGCATAGAGGGTAAGCTGAACTGCTGCAAGGAACTGGTAGTTTAGCATGAAATATAACCCGGCAGTAGATACGAGCACGAACAGCAAATAAACTGCTGCTCTCAGTATCCTCCGTGTTGTAACAGTCAGGATCGAAAAAACTGTGATCATGACCGAAAAAAGGATGAACATAATCTGGTTACTTGTCATTATTCAACTCCTTTCATTAATTGTGAACCTGGTTTATTCAAAACTTTTATGAGGCTTTTCCTGTTAAAAACAGAATGTTCAAAATCCTGTCCGAATGCAAGCGCGCTGGAAGGGCATGTTTTTACACAGAGTGCACAAAAAGTGCACATCCCCAACCTGTAAATATGCTGGTCAATAACACGTTTCTTCTTACCATCTTCAAGAATTATACTCTTTGAAATGACCTCAATTGTGCCATTCGGACAATTTATCTCGCATATACCGCATCCGGTGCACTTATGTTCATTTTTTTCATTATGGGGCATTATAACCTCACCCTTGAATCTGTCAAACATCACAAGGTCTTTCCTGTTGTTGGGATACTTCTGAGTAACTATCTTTCCGGGACTGAAAAAATATCCGCTGGTTACGCGCATCCCTTTCAGGAGTGACCAGACACCCTGAAATATTTCTTTAAAATATTGTACTATATTACTCATAATTAGTATATTATAAGAGTTCTGAGGCTTAGAAATGCCAGCCCGTCAGAACCAGGAAAGCCATAATAAGTATGTTTACCAGGTTTATCGGCAAAAGGTATTTCCACTCAAGCGTCAGGAGTTGGTCGATCCTCAGACGGGGAAATGTCCACTTAAACAGCATTATTATCCAGA
>Ga0208980_10002664_pt1 | contig 10807 bp, 7 predicted proteins | sample WetSurMetagenome_3_FD_187993 | JGI IMG/M metagenome (GOLD analysis project Ga0208980, IMG submission 187993) | Wetland microbial communities from Twitchell Island in the Sacramento Delta, sample from surface sediment Aug2011 Site A1 Bulk (version 2) | ecosystem: Environmental > Aquatic > Marine...
TAATCCAGTCAGAAAGATGTATTTATTGATTGGCTTATTCAAATTTTCTATCTGTTCCTGGACACGCATAATTTGTGTTTCCATAGATTCTATTGCATCGGGTAATATCCCCATCAGTCCATATTTCTGTCTTTCATTTTTGGTGAATGCTGTCCCTTTATTCCTACGCGGATTATATAAAAATGAGTATCCTTTTAATTCTTTCATTGGGATTAATTTCTATTGTATTATAAAGTTATTTTTCCTTGATTCAAGTAATTTTTCAAAAACTCATCATTGCTACGATAACCGGACCCCACGCTGTAAGTAAAATATTCCCAAGTGCGTAGGGAACTGTATAACCGAGTACAGGCAACTTACTTTCCGCCGCATCCTGAAGCGCTTTCAATCCTGCGGTTGTAGTTCCGGCACCCGACTGAGCACCAAGAAGAATGACCGGATTAATTTTTAAAACATAATGACCAAATAATAGTCCTATGATATGCGGTGTTATTGCTACAATAAGACCAGCGAAAAGTAAACCTATACCAGTCTGACTTAAACCAGAAATAAAACTTGGACCGGCTGAGAGCCCGATTATGCCAATAAAAGCTGAAAGACCTACATTATCAAATATCCAGAGCGCCGGTTCAGGAATGCGACCAAACTTTGGCGTTTTGGAACGGAGCCAGCCAAAGATTAAACCCATCACCAGTGCACCGCCGCTTGTAGTAAGCGTGATTGAAATACCCGCGACGGTTACAGCAAGCAAACCAACCAAACCACCCAGTAAAATTCCAAGACCGACAAATACCATATCAGTTTCGGATGAAACACGATCTACATAGCCGACTGATTTTGCTGCACGCTCCACATCAGGTAGAGGACCCGAAACCTTTAGCAAATCTCCACGGTTGATTATAGTTTCAGTACTAAACGGAATTTCCTGTCCGGTTCTATTCAGCTTGTGAAGTTTTACACCATAGCCGTACTTTGAACCAATCTCTCCAAGTGTTTTACCGACTAACTTTTTATTAGTGATGATGAAATCTCTATATGCAATTGGATAGTCTAAAAGTTCCAGATCTGCGACTTCAGGACCAATATCATTTAAGTAATCAACGAAAACTCTATACCTTGCCATTACAGCAATGACATCTCCGGAGTTGATGATTGTCGCTGCACTTGTTTCAACTATTTTACCTGAACGGCGAAGACGATGAATAAAAATCCTTGAATCAGTTATACTCCTCTCAATATCTCCAATGCTTAATCCAATCCATTTCGTGTTCGTGACTTTAAATGCGCGTAGTCTCCAGTCCTCAAATGCTGAAGCAAGTCCATCCTCACTTTCGGATTTTCCCAAAAGTTTTTTCTCAAGCTCTCGGCTTGCTGAACGCAGATCTATTTTCATCAGCTTTGGTGCTAATGAAGAAAGAAACCAAACGAGGAAAGTTGTGCCGACAAGATAAGTAACGGCATAAGCAACAGGTATGTTATTTAATAGAATAGTTTTTTCTGCTTCCGGAATTGAAAGACGCTGAATTGATTCACTTGCCGTTCCAATTACAGTTGATTCAGTAAATGCACCCGCAAGCATTCCGGCTGCTGTGCCAACATCAAAGCCCATCAGCTTTGCCATGAGAAAAGCTGTAATCAGACAGGTTACACAAATGATAAGTGTAAGAATTAATTGAGGTACAGCATCTTTCTTTAGTCCTCTGAAAAATTGAGGACCAACTTTGTATCCGGTTGCGAATAAAAACAAATCGAAGAATATAACTTTAACAACCGGAGCAATCTCTATGTGAAACTGACCAATTAAAACTCCGGCAAACAAAGTTCCCAGCACAGCACCAACTTTAAAATTGCCAATGCTGATTTTTCCAATGGCAAATCCTAAAGCAAGAACCAGAAAAAGTGCCAGTTCCGGATGGTGCTGAAGTATTTCAATAAAGTTATTCATTATCTTCTTCTTCCGCTGCCTCTGTTCATATTCCTTGATGTGTTAGTTCTTTGCTGATTATAAGTCTGCGTTCTTTGGTTTCCTCTTTCCCTCGATGTTTGCTGACGATTTAAGTCCTGCTTATTTTCTTCATAATTAGATTTATTTTTACTTTGATCAACATTTGACCAATTATTTCCTTCTCGTGACTGCCATTGATTGTTATCCTTCTTATAAACATTACCTTGTTTATCGCTATACACATTATTATTTGTATTCACTCTATTTTTTTGTTGATCACCTAGTGAAACATTATTTCCTTTCTTATCCATAGTTGACACATTGTTCCTCTGTTTATCCATTGTCGAAATATTGTTCCGCTGTCTGTCATTGGTATTTATATTGCCGCGATTCCCTCCATTGTAAATATTCCTGTTCCCATCACCATATGGATTAACTCTCGGGTTGTTCTGTCCATATCTGTAACCAGCGTAAAATCCTGCCCTTCTCCCATCGTAATAACCATGACTGTATCCGCCGTGATATCCTCCGGCTCCCCAATAACCACCGTAATAGGGATAAGAATGATAGCTGAAAGACATCCAGCCGTAAGGTCCGCCGAAACTCATTCCAAAACCGAAACTCCAGCCCATGTATGGATTATAGTGAACTGAGAATCCATAAGTAACTGGACGAGGATAATAATAAGCACCATACCACGGTGTGTAATAATATCCGGTTCCGTAAATCACAGTTCCATCGTAAGCATAACAACCTGTATAACCGGGATAATATCCGACATATACAACTTCGGGTGTGGAGTCATATACATATACATATTTTGTATTGTAAACCGGTGAGTCCGGAGTCATTTCATAAATTTTATCAGGAACTTCTGTTGCAACTTTCCAAGGACCTTTAGGACTAGCAGATTCAAACCATGTTGCGTTGTCACAGCAGTAATACTTATCTAAATACTTAATTACACTCTTATCTGTATTGGTTGCGTAATAAAGATCAGTAGTTGATAATGCTTCAAACTTTGGTTCGCCATCATAATTGACTTCAAGCTTAGTATTACGATCAACTTTTGCTGTTTGAGGAATTTGCGTATCAAGAATTGCATCCTTTGCTTCTTCAGTTCCAGGGACATTTGTAAGCACATTACCCATTTCCGATTCGGAAGGAATTTTTGCAAAATCTTCCGGCAGCTTTTCAGGATCTACAAAATTCCACGGTCCTTCAAGTGATTTTGATTGGAACCATCTTCCGGAGATAAGAATAAAATATGTCTGAGTGTTAATATCCATTATAATATCACTCTCAGTATTTTTAACGAACAGTAAAGACGTACCTTCAATAGTACCTAGTTCTGGTTCACCTATCGTTTCAATTAATTCAGCAGGTTTGGTTCTAACAATAATTTTAGGTTTAACTTTAATCGTATCTGGATTTATGTCTTTATATTCATCAGGATTTTTCTTTAGAATAAACTCAATCAGCTCATCAGGAATTTCTTTTGTGAATTCGTAGCCGTCATAAATATTTTCCGATTTATACCAGAGCACTCCGCCTTTCAGATAGTAAACTTCGTCCCGGTTATCTTTAACAATAAAGAACGGTGTGTTTATTACAATTTCAAAATCAGTGTCTTCAAGTTTTTTAAACTTCGGTTCGCCGTCTATTGTTATTAGTACCGAAGGAGTGGTGACATGAATTATTTCCGGAGGATCATTTTTAAAATTTTCTTTTTTACTGCTTTGATCCGTATCAAGATAAGCTATCAGCTGATCGATAGTAATATCTAATTCCCATTTAGGAATTTCTTCGCTTAAAAATTTTTTCAGCTCTTCAATTTTAGTTGAATCCTGATTCGGAAATTTTGCATCCGTAACCTGAACTTCATCCAATGAAATAAGTCTGGTATCCCGATCAGTAAGAATTTTAGTTTTTACCCACACCGCCCCAAATATTGGATCCGTTTGTTTGGGTGCATTAATCATTACCGCTGAACGAAACTCGAGATTTACTTTATCGAAAGATTCAACCTGCGGCTGATAAATTGTTACTTCGGTCCCTGAAGAATGTGTAATTATCTTCGGCCAATCTTCTGAAAACAGATTAATGTTAGCTATCAAGAAAAAAACTAATATTCTTGCTAAGTATTTCATAAAATAAATCCTGTTTATAAATAAACTGATCAAGTTAACCGCCTCAATAATTGGTAATTAAATAAACCGTTGAAACGGTTACAAAAATTCTTTCTCGTTTTACTAACCCACGGATTAATCCGTGGGTTAATGAAAAAATAAAGGTTCCAAACCGTTTTAACGGTTTATATGTGCAAGCGATCAACTTGAATAAATTAATCACAGCCACCAATACAGAAGAAAGGTGGTGAAAAAATCATTAAACCAATTTCAAACCCTCCACCGTAATTGCCTCCGAATTCTTCATCATATGTTACAGCAATATTTGTGTATTGGTCTGGTTCCCAGCGTAAACCCGCTCTGAATTCAGTATCAACATTTAAATCACCGGCTGAGCCATAAATTTCTCCAACAACAGACCATTTTGGATTAGTGGGATACCAGGCTAATCTTGTGGAATATGTTAGGTACCACACTGTGGTTTGTTCCACTCCATAGTTTTTGGTCACGCTGGCTCCCGGCATTATATCCCAGGAAAGTGTGTTGTTTAAAAATGGAATTGTTATTGGTGCATTCGTCCAGAAGGTTTGAAATGCATCATTAACTCTGTCATTCCCATCAAGATAACCGGGATCTATGCCGGTTCCAAGCTTAACTGCAAACCCTCCGGTCTTTGAATCATTTTCGTAAAACATATACTTTGCATATAACGATGTAGAATATCCGTCATCAGTTTTTGGATCGTCATCATTGTTGTAGAAGTACCCAGCAAATGTAAACTCCCATCCAGGCAGTAATGAGTATGTTGTCATAAGCATTGAATTTCGTTCGCCATAAGTAGTAATAACCGTCAATGTACCATGTTCTTTTGATATCCAGCTATCAGAATTAAACTGCTGAGCTTGAACGGAAATACAAGAAAATAAAATCAAACCAAATAATTTTCGGGTTGTGAACTTGATGAGTTTGCTTTTCACTTTACATTCACTTTCTCCCAGGCTCTAACTTTTACACGGGCATCATCAAATAATTTTATGTAGTTTCCTTTACTTACTTTTTCCTTGACTTCAGGCCCGACAGCTTTCCAGAGTCTGTCATAAAGATGATAAACGTAGAGCTGCTTTTCCTGTTTATCGGGAGCTACGTTATCTGTTCCAAATAAAAATCTATCCGGATACTTGCCGATTACTTCAGCAGTTTTGGCTATTGCTTTGTCAGAACTCATTAGCCACTTGGCAGTTTCATCCCACGAAAGATCAAAATAAAGATTATTGTATGCCGGATCTGCAAGCATTTCTTCAAACACATGTCCCATATCTTCAATAGGTTTAATAATTCTTCCAAGTCCAAGATGTGCCCAGATTATTACTGCATCAGGATGTCTTTTTATTAAGTCCTGAAATCCATTGACATAATTTGGTTTACCTGGTTTTGGAAATGGATTATCGATATCATTGTGAATTATAGAGATCAGTCCTGTCTCAGCACAGAAGTCAAGTATTCTGTCCAGAGCTGGATCAGTAAGGCTTGCTACATCGCCTGAAATTTTAGCTGAAACAAATTCTTTATGAATACTGAATTCGCCAATGCCAGTAAACACACCGGGAAAAGTTTTCAGAACTCTTTTAATATGATCGGCTGCGTACATATCAGTGACGTTAAAACCAATTATCATTGGATCCAGTCGTTCCTGTTTTTCTTTCGGAAGTGATTTATACTGCATTGCAACCCACGCATCACAGAATGAATAGTAATACAGTGGTGCGTCTGTATCCAGATAATAAGTTGGTGCATTTTCTCCGGTAACTCGATAAGACCATTGCTGCTGCACAGGAAGTCCAAAAACAGTTGAACGTCCGACCTTATCTCCCATTATTGAATCAACATAAAATTCCATTTCAATTCCTTCCTGGATGTAATTTGTTATGTGGAAATGGGAGTCGTTAAATAAATACTTATCATTAGTTTGAGCATTAGTTATTGTTAAAGGGCCTAATGATGCAAAGAGAAGAAGTGATAAGTAAGTTGCTCTAAAAAAGCTTAGGGTATATTTATTTTCCATTTAAATGTTCTCCATTTTATTTTTATTATTTTTTTAGAACAGAAAATCAACACCTGTTGAAATTGTAGGTCCGGTCTGACCATTTATATAAAACCCGAAGGAGGATGATGCAGGAGATTTATCAACATAAATTCCGTGCAAGTTTACCCTTAAACTTCTTGAGCCAGCCGGATACCAGTTTAAGCCAGCAACAATATCCCATGGTTTTCTTCTGAAGTCATCATATATCCAGGATGTGGCTCCATAGATCTGTAATGCTTTCGGAATTATTTCATAAGAGGCTAAAGCATAGAAGCCGTGATCAAATATTGACGAAGGGATAGTAGTAATATCAAAGGAAGGATTAGCAACAGCAAGATCAAATTTGGAAAGATTTCTGAAATAGTATTCAACCTGGAAATGCCATCCTTTAATTTTAACTCCTAAATCTATTGCCCCCTGATCAAAATCTGCTTTTTGAACTGTTACGCCATCAGCAAGAGTATTGGTTTCAAATAATAATAATCCATCAGAGACTTTAACCTGCGTTTCAGCAGACGCAGCATTTAGTTGTGATTGACGATCTTCACGACAGTGGACAAAAGAAGCGCCAAACCTTGTTGCAAGTTCCTCATGAATTTCAAAATCACCGTATCCGCCTCTTGGTCCGAATTCACCAGTAGTCGGCATCCACCAAACACTTAGACCTGTGCTTAGGTCACGGGACATTTGACTTGCAGTTATCCCGAGCTGACTCAAGTTATTACCAACCATAGCCCAATATCTGAATTTTGGAAGAGGCTCACCGGTCAACCAGGCACCTGATGTAAATCCCGGTCTGAAAAATTCTTCTGCGAGTAGCCGATCACTTGATAAAAAGAATGGCCATGGACCTTGCATCGAACGTGTCCCAACGTTAGGAACTATTCCAGCACCAAGAGTAAGTCCTTTATTTACTGCATACTGTAAATTTCCAAAAATTAAAACCTGGTTTGTAGCGGTAAGGCCCCAGACCGAAATTGTATATCTCAGTTTGGGTGTATAGAAAAAGCCTGAAAACCAGACAAAAGTTCTGTGCCACCAAATATCATTACGTGTGTCTGCAATTTTGGTGCGACCAAGGTGGTCTTCAAATTCCTGATTACCCGGCATTTGATTAATGTACCGTGCTAAAGCGTAAACGCTTATGTTAAGACTTGCGAGATTATTCTTGAAAACAGTGAAACCTTTTCCGGGTGTAAATTCTCCTGCAGTAGTATTTTCAAATGCTCTGTCCTCAACAATGCCTACATAGGTTCCCTCAACCTCAGTGCTATCGAATGCTGATACCGGTCCTTCATCCTGGGCTGAGCTTCTATTTGAGGATAAAATTACAAGACCTAGAGAGAAAAATAAAAACGAAAATACTTTAGAGTTCAGTGATAGAAATAAACTCTTCATAAAAACTATTCCTTCCTTAATTTCAAATTGAGTGAGGCCACCTTAAAAAACTTTCGTTATCTATCTGCTCACTATAGTGTAATCTTTAGGAGAGAGACTAAAGAATATCACATTCACAATCAAGTTTTCACCTGCTTCGACGGCAGGAGAGGCTACTCATTTTATCAAAAAGTTTTAAGACAGCCCCAAATTAAAGTTCACATTATTTCGAAATAGATGAGGCCTCCTGTAAAACCTGTTATGTAAAACTGAGTCCCACTTAAAGCGGGAGGAGGCTTACTCAATCTGACATACATAACTAGTTCCAGGACAGCCCCATTAAATTTATTATCCAAAGAACAACTACTGCTTTGGCTGAATCAAATAAGGATTAACCTTTCGCAGATAAATAAATATTCATTATTTCAAAATGATCGAGGCCGTCTAAAAAATAACTTCGTCAATCTGAGTCCTTCAGCCATCGCGTTGTCTTTCGGATTTAGGAGTGTTCTAAAAGACTAATGCATTTACAAATAAATTGCACTTGCTCTGATCTATTACTAAAATGACAAAAGAACATAATTTAAAGACAGCCTCAATCAAACTTTATAGCTAACCCGATTACTGCTTTGGCTGAATCAAATAAGGATTGACTCCCAGCTGCTGAATAATATATTTTATTGCCAACTGACCTTTGACACTGTTACCTGCTTTATCAAGCGGTGGTGAAATTGTTGCGATCCCAAATTTACCCGGAACTACTGCAATCAAGCAGCCGCCAACGCCGCTCTTTGCAGGTACACCCGCATTATATAACCAGATACCCGAATCATCATAAAGCCCTGCAGTAGCCATTACAGGAAGCACATATTCAACTGTTTCAGGCGATACTACTTTTTTCTTTGTTACAGGATTAAATCCTCCGTTAGCCAAAGTTGCTGCCATTATTCCGGCATCTTTAGCGCTTACATTTATAGCACATTGCTTTGTATAGATATCTGTTGCTTGCACAGGATCAAAATACATTCTGCCATAAGCTAAAAGTAAATGAGCGATAGCCTGGTTACGTAAATTATCTCCTGCTTCGCTAATGTAAACCGGAACATTAAGACTTAATTGACGACCAGCAAAATCACTATGAACCTGAAGAATGCTTTTCCACTTAGCAGAAGAATCGACACCAGCAATTAAACTTGTTGACGCAATAGCACCCGGATTTACCAGAGGATTAATCTCTTTTCCTCTCATTCTTTCAACTGCAGTAATTGAGTTGAACACTTCCCCGGTCGCATCAACTCCGATTTTATCCTGAACTGCCTGATGACCTTGTTCTTCAATTACTTTTGCCATTGTAAATACTTTGGAAACACTTTGGATGGAAACCATCGATTTTATGTCTCCCTCTGTATAAATCTGACCATCTGTGGTAACGAGCGCAATTCCAAAGATGTTTGGATCGACTGTTGCAAGTTCTTTGATGTAATCTGCATTAGCACCTTCTTTTACATCTTTGAATTTCTCATATGCTTCTTTAAGAACCTTTTCAATATTTGCTTTGGAAAGATCCTGCGAGTAGAGATACGTCGGACTTGATAGCAATAAGGCAACAAGCACTATTGCTACCAATCTTGTGTTAACAAAAAAATGTTTCATACTACTAATCTCCTTTTTAGTTATGAACTATAAATTTTAGAATAATATCTTATGCGAAAAATTGTATTTGAAAGAGAAATCAATTTTAGTAGCTGAAGAATTGAAACCATCACTATAATTATCCCTGTCTATCCATTGAAGTTCCACTCCTACCAGCACGTCGGGCACCGGGTGATAACCTAAGTTGGCAACTGCGTATTGACCTTTACTATAAGCATCAGGTGCCTGACCATCCGAGTTGGTAATATCGACCATAGAATAGCCGAATGAACTGGTGAATTTACTGTTCCAAGTGACATCAAGAAACGCTACAATTCCGAGGTCGGGTAATGCAACACCTTTAATCGGCTTTTTCGAATCGGAGAAATTATTTTTTATCCCGATATCTACCGGGGCATCATTAAAATAGTTTTCCACGCCTTCACCATAGATGCCCTGCAAGTGCAGCAAAACATTTTCACTAAAATTAATTCCCGAACTTAAGCTCACTCCCCAACCGACAACTTTTCCGCTCAAGTCAATTGAGTCCGGTGACTGGTCTTCCCATTGGATATTGCGGAGCATACCTCCGAGCTGAACATAACCCCAATCCATTGCCTGGCGGTAGTGGACTCCCAAGTCAGGAAGAGGCAAATGCGGATTCACATCCGCCAATTCTATACGATCGGAATAAACACCTAAATCAGCACTTACACCCGGCATTTCAAGTGCGATAACCAGGTGTGTATTTCCCTTTATAGGTATCCAACGTACTTGAGGAAGTCTCAGGAATCCCATTCCGTTAGGTCCCCAATATTCAAATGTGTTGGGAAAAACATCTAAATCCATAAATGCACTTTCTGTTTGACCGGCTCCAAAATGTCCAAGCTCTGCATAATAATGCCGGGGTCTGATTGTTAATTGTCCTTCATCTGCACCCACACCCCACATATCAAAGTCAAATACTGTGGTGAGTTCCCCCATTTCTGTCTGAGTAGAAGTTTTTACGCCGAACCTTGTTTGGCGCACGCTTATAAAGGTATTACCGTCGGTGCCGTATTGATTTTTAAAGGCAGGTAGCCTGGAAGGACGCATTGCATCATACCATGTCGGCTTAATTTGGTCAAAGTTATAGCCTGCATCGGTCATAACAAATCCGTAAATCTGCAACCAGTTTTTATCCTGAGCACGAAGCTCAAAAATGGATGATGAAAATATTAAGATTGAAATACCGAGAACGAAAACGGAGAGAATTTTTTTAACGCAAGAAGAGAAATTTGTATCAGAAATGCTTTTCATAGTTCTTCCTTTCTGGATTGTTGATTGATTTATTTAAGTATTAATAATTTCGCCTGTTCAAAATTATGTATAATAATTTATATTCCTCTACTCTATTTATATGCAAAATTATACTTTATAAGATCAAGTAAAGCTTCACTATCCACCGGTTTACGTAAATAAGCTAAAGCACCGTAATTTTTGGCAGAGATGCGTGTTGCTTGTTCATCGTATCCCGTTATTATAATTAATGGAAGATGCAAATCTCTTTTAGCTAAATGTTCCATCAAATCGCAGCCACTCATTCCGGTCAGATTTATATCAAGAATTATTAAATCATTATTGTGGTTCTGATTATAATAT
>Ga0208980_10002665_pt1 | contig 10804 bp, 13 predicted proteins | sample WetSurMetagenome_3_FD_187993 | JGI IMG/M metagenome (GOLD analysis project Ga0208980, IMG submission 187993) | Wetland microbial communities from Twitchell Island in the Sacramento Delta, sample from surface sediment Aug2011 Site A1 Bulk (version 2) | ecosystem: Environmental > Aquatic > Marine...
TCAATGTCAGCAAGTACCTTAATGAGGACTGGGACTATGTTATTACTGTCTGTGATGACGCCAATGAAACATGCCCCGTTTTCCCCGGCAGGGTAAAGCATCGCCTGCATTTTGGATTTGAGGATCCGTCTCATTTCAAAGGTACAGAGATACAGACTATGAATGAGTTTCGCAGGATAAGAGATGAAATAGAATCCGTATTCCGGAAATTTTACCATGATATAACATCTTAGTATGAAAACCAGGCTCAAATTCCTCGACCGCTATCTCACTTTATGGATCTTTCTTGCAATGTTTACGGGAGTTTTCTCCGGATATTTTATTCCGTCAATAGCAACTTTCTGGGATTCGCTTAAATCCTCTCCTGAAAGCACCACCAATATACCCATTGCCATTGGTCTTATACTCATGATGTACCCTCCGCTGGCCAAGGTAAGATATGAGGAACTGGGCGGAGTTTTCAGGAATTTCAGGATCCTGGGGCTTTCTCTTGTACAGAACTGGATCATCGGACCTGTTCTCATGTTTGTGCTCGCGATAGCCTTCTTCAAGCTTTTTCCCGGAAAGGATAATTCCAACCTGCCTTACATGTATGGGATAATCATGATCGGTCTGGCAAGGTGCATAGCCATGGTTATTGTCTGGAACGATCTGGCCACGGGAGATACTGAATATTGCGCAGGGCTGGTTGCCTTTAACTCTATTTTCCAGGTTCTGTTCTTTTCTGTCTATGCCTGGATCTTTATTGCAATTCTCCCTGGATGGTTTGGAGTTCCTACCAATGCAGTTGTCGATAATATTACAATTGGCCAGATAGCGAAAAGCGTTTTTATTTATCTCGGCGTACCCTTTATTGCGGGCTTTCTTACAAGATTCATACTTATTAGGATTAAAAGCGTGGAATGGTACCACACAAGATTCATTCCCAAAATAAGTCCTGTCACACTTATTGCATTACTGTTCACTATTCTGGTTATGTTCTCCCTCAAAGGCGAATATATTGTAAAGCTTCCTCTTGATGTTATCTCAATAGCCGTTCCGCTTGTTATCTATTTCATACTGATGTTCATGTTTTCCTTCTTCATGAGCAGGAGAGCAGGTGCAACGTATGCCCAAACTGCAACGCTCTCTTTTACAGCCGCAAGCAACAATTTTGAACTCGCCATAGCAGTTGCCATAGCCGTATTCGGAATCAATTCAGGCGAAGCTTTTACAGCTGTAATCGGCCCGCTGGTTGAAGTGCCAGTCATGATCGGGCTGGTAAATGTTGCCTTGAATTTCAAAAAAAGGTATTTCGTTTCACACTAGGATTTATTTACCTGCAGAGAGCAGTTTCATAGAGTTTATTACTTCCAGGTTCTGCTGTATCTGACCGGTTCATGGCTTAGGCCTTACCATGAACTTTCAGACGTTTATTATGTTTTTACATTATTGACCTACTTCCGATTAAGATGTAAGTTTTAGTTATAAGGCATTTACTTCAATCCCTGAACACCGAATGGAATTATTCAATGAAACGAACAAGCTGGCGGCTGTTATACACAAAGACCACACTTTACTGCCTGTTATTAACAGGCTTGGCGCAAAACTTGGCTTCGGCGACTTAACTATAGGGGAACTTTGCGCTAAGGAAGGTCTTGATATGACTTTTTTTGTAGAGATCCTCAATGTATTTCACAATGAAAACTATTTCCCCAGGAGAAAGCTGCTAGATTTTTCAGTAACGATAGTAATTGATTACCTTCTTAAGACCCATAGGTATTACCTTGAGTACGTTATGCCCGAGCAGGAGCGGCTTATCGACCTCTTCCTTACAGACTGCGTAAACGGCTGTAAGGAGAATGAGCTGATCAGGAAATTTTACAATACGTTCAGGGAGGAGTTTATCAGCCATGTAAGTTTTGAGGAAGAGAAGGTCTTTCCTTACATCATAACGCTTAACGGTATAATCCTTAACTCCCGCAGGAAAGACACGTTATCAGATCAATGGCTCGGGTTTACAATAAAAGGCTTTGAAAAGGAACATGGGAACATGGATGAGAAGATGTTCGATCTGAAGAACATAATCATTAAATATCTGCCTCCAAACTATGACCTGAATGTTGGGAATTCGCTTCTCTCAAACCTTTTTATGTTTGAGAAAGATCTGAAAAACCATGCGAGGATTGAAGACAAAATTCTGGTCCCAAAAGTCAAACAGCTTGAAAAGTTCATTAAAAATGATGAATAACCATTCAGGCAAAATAATAGTTATCTGCGATTCAGACATCATCCTTAAAGGGTTGGCCGAGATACTCACTGCATGCAACACCGATGAAGTTATCTTGCTTCATCAGGCCAGGGAACTCTTTGACTATCCCCACTTATCGGGATATATCCTGTTCATAATGCCGGAAGATCTCTTTGAGGAAAATCAACAGCTGATCAATAGAATATACGCCAGCTCGTTGGCAATCAGTCATTTGAATCTGAACTATGATGGGCTTTCAGCCTCCCGGAATACAGGTATATGTATCAATGACAGTCAGAAACAGATCATTGGCAAGGTAAATGAGTATCTTAATGCATTCACGGCAAAAAATGAGCACAGGACACTCAATGAACTTACCAGGCGTGAGACAGACGTACTTCAACTTGTTGCCAAAGGGCTGGCAAATAAAGAGGTTGCAGATAAACTTAATATCAGTATCCATACTGTAATATCACACCGCAAGAATATTTCAGAAAAGACCGGTATTAAATCGGCATCGGGTCTTACAATGTATGCCGTATTGAAAAAAATCATCGACATTGACGAGATAACGCCTTCCGACCTCATATAAATCATTATATATTGGGATATCAGCCCAGCCGGGCAAAATCTATTTTTGTCTCATAAATAATCAAATTATAATTATGAGAAAGATTTTGCTTCTAATGGTCTTCCTGAGTTTTGTCAAAGCAAACGCGCAGGACAGAGTTTTCACCTACACCTACCAGAGCGGGGTATTGAACAAGGGACAGAAAGAGCTAGAAATATGGACGACTTTCGCCAACGGCAGGGAAAATTACTACAGGGGGCTTGACCATCGCATGGAATTTGAAATCGGCCTCAGCCCAAAGCTGCAGACTGCCTTTTACCTTAATTACGGATACAACAAAGGTGTGATTGAAGAAAATGGAATTCAAACCCTCACCACCAATACAGATTACAGCTTCTCCAACGAATGGAAGCTGAAACTTTCCGATCCTGTAGCCAACAGCATCGGTTCGGCACTCTATTTTGAATACACGCTGGCTCCAGCGGAAACCGAGCTTGAAGGAAAGATTATTATTGATAAGCAATCGGGCAAGTTTGTAAATGCCTTTAACGTGGTAGGGGAATACGAGTTCGGGAAAAAATTTATTACAAATGGTACCAAACTCGAAACGGAAAATGAGAAGGAACTGATTATTGAACTGAATTATGGAATCTCCTATAAGATCAGGAATGAATTTAATATAGGACTTGAAATATTCAACAAGAATGTTGTCGCCGGGTCGAATTGGGAGAATTCAGTACTCTGCCTGGGCCCCACTCTCTCATATTCCATTAATGGGTTATGGATAAATCTGACATTCATGCCTCAAATAACCAATCTGAAGGGTGGTGGCCTGGAACTTACCGAGCATGAACGTTTACAAACCCGTTTAATCTTTTCATATGAATTCTAAATACAAACCCATACTGTATTCTATAATTCTGCTGCTGGTTATTCTTGCCTGCAGTCCCTCATTATACATCCCGACTCTTTCCGATTCTCAAAAAACAGACATATCGGCTGATACGCTTGTCCTGGGCAGAAAAATATACGTGAATAAATGTTCAGGCTGTCATAATCTTTACCTCCCGGAGCGATTCACTGAAAAGCAGTGGGAAGACATAATGCCTTTAATGCAGATGAAAGCGGATTGCAGCGATCAGGATATAATATTAATCACAAAGTATCTTAAGGCCCGGTATAAAAAGGACTGATAGGAATCTGGTCCATTTTCTCCCAGACAAATTTTAAAAACAATTTTAAACGACAGGCCAAAACGGATTTTTAACTAAAAACGAACTTTTTTCCGCACCAAATTGTTCTTGTATCAATTATCTGGTTCTTTCTAAACCTAAAATTTATCCTTATGAAAAGCTATTTACAGAAGGTGCACATCATGATCCCTGTACTTGGTTTGATCATAATGATGCATTCATGCAAGCAGACGAAAGAATCTACTTTGCCAATATTGACTACCTCTTCAGTATCGGCAATTACTAACATCGCGGCAGTCTCGGGAGGGGCAATTACGAACGACGGAGGGACCCAGGTTACTGCCCGCGGATTATGCTGGGGCACATTAAATTCACCTGTTGTAACAGGTTCACATTCATCAGACGGAACCGGAGGAGGAACATTTGCCGGCAATATTACCGGACTGACTGCTGGTACGCTTTACCATCTGAGGGCTTATGCGACAAATAGTGTGGGAACAGCATATGGAAATGAACTGACATTCACTACGACGTCAGTACCCTTGGCATCTCTTACTACAACTGCAGTTTCATCTGTCACCTGGAATTCCGCAATTTCCGGAGGAGATATAACAGAGGATTATGGCACCGGTATATCAGTCCGTGGTGTTTGTTGGAGTACCAATGCTAACCCGACAATCACTGATTCTCGTTCTTATGACGGAACAGGGAAGGGAAGATTTTCAAGTGTTATTGCTGGTGTCCCGGGGACGACATATTATGTGAGAGCCTATGCTGTCAACGGTGCCGGTACAGCTTATGGGGAGCAGGTGAGCTTTACTACGAAGCCCGATCCACGCGTAGATTAAGGCCTGGATTGATGGCGCAATATCTGCTATTGCTACAATTGCTCTCCGTTCCGGACACAGCATGACTGTCAATCGAAGTAAATCCTTCGCTCAGCGGGCGATGACACTGCGTTATAGTAATATATGCCTGAAAAACCCGGGCTACAGTGTAGGATATTATCCTTTAATTGAGGTGATTGTGTCAGTCTGATAAAATACCGAACATTTTCTGCCAATATTAACAGAGAAAGTTTCAAATTTCTTAAATTTGATAGTCTAAGAATTTAGCCTGAAATAGTCCGACAGATCAAATTAAATTAAGAAATTATGGAACGGCTGAATGATTTTAAGAGAATATTGAGGTATTGTAACAGATTATCATTTTTTATCATCACTTGCATTCATGCTTCTTTAGGTCAAGCGGCAGGTCAGAACACTAAAATGCCCGAATCGGCACTTAAGGGTGGCTCATATGAACAGACTTTCAGCACTGTCAGGGTAGGGTTGGCTCAATCTGTGCAAATAGTTCCGAAAGGTGAATTTCATCTTGTTGTTCTGCATCGCTTCAGTGAAATTTCAGCCAATGTGAATGAATTCTTTGGAATGGATTATGCATCCACCAGATTAGGATTCGATTACGGGGTATTCAACTGGCTGTCAGCTACAATTGGCAGAAGTATGTCTGTAACAACATATGATCTTGCCCTGAAGGCTGCATTGCTTAAGCAGAATAGCAGTAATATTCCCCTGTCAGTATCGTATTACTTAAATTTCCTGGAAAACACTTCACAGGGCTCAGAGTGGGATGGTCATGATTCCTTTGGCGAGCGCCTGAGTATCGTGAATCAGCTTATTATTGCAAGAAACCAGGGGATCCTGTCATTCCAGGCATCTCCCATGTGGCTGCACTCAAATTATGATATCAGAAAGGATGGCTCAACGGATATTTTCGCCGTTGATCTGGATACCAGGGTGCGACTAACTGAGATGCTGGGGATCATTGCCGAATATATACCTATTATAACGCAGGAGGAATTCACAAATACCAATCCATTTACCATTGGCCTCGACATAAATACCGGCAAGCATCAGTTCCAGCTTATATTCAGCAACGGGCAGGGAACAAATGAAAAAACTATTCTCACCAATACCGATGGCAGCTGGACAAAAGGACATGTCTATTTCGGATTTAATCTGACAAGGGTTTTCAATTCCAAAACTGATTGAATATTCAGTGAGATGAGGCGTTCCCGGTTTGTTCATTCGCCTGCCATTACCAGTTCAGATGTCCAGCAATTTCTCATTGGTTTTCATCCTGTGTCACAGCATTATCAGCATAGCTCCACAGCTTTTTTCTGAATATTGGAAATCGTAATCTTTTTATATTCAGATGATATGAACATTTATAGCAGTGCTATGTTTATATTAATCTAAATATATATATCCCATTATTATGAAAAGGTTAATTGATTCAAAAATGAGGCTAATGATCAGTGCCGCTTTGCTCATGGTAATACTGAGCTTAATGAGCAGCTGCTCCAAATCAACTGCATATGATACTGCTACACCTACTACTCCCGGACCAAAAGGGGGACCCGGAACGAATGAGGTCTGGATTCAGGGTATGGCATTTACTCCTTCAACGATTACAGTTGCAGCGGGTACGACAATAAAATGGACTAACAAGGATGGTGTTGCGCATACCGTAACAAGTGATACCGGAGACTCTGAAGCATTTGACAGTGGCTCCATGGGTGATGGAGCTACATTCAGTCATACGTTCAATACAGCCGGCAGTTATCCGTATCACTGCACTTTTCACCTTGGAATGCAGGCGACTGTTGTGGTGAACTAATCCTGATCCCGCATATGATTCAATCCTGGCAATGAGATCAATTCACATCTGAGTCATCATAGTGTTTTACTGATTATCAAGCCCCCGGAAGCTAATGCCGGGGATTTTTAATTTTAAAAGCATTTGTTAGTTATTTATCGGCATCATACCTTTATATTTATTTTATAATGCCGTGAGAAAAATCAATGATAATCTGGTATGTGAATATCGCTGTAATGATGTAAATCAGGCTATAATCTATCCAATGGTGCAGATGGATCCTGAATGCATCAGGCTGATAATGATTTCCGAAGCTCCCTCCGCTGATCTTTCCAACTATTTTTATAAGAATATTTCAGCCTCTTTTTTTCAGACCACAATGTCGTCATTTCAGGATGCTGGAATTGAGATAAAGACCTGGGATGATCTAACGAGTATGGGGATCTACCTGACAACAGCAATAAAATGCCCGAAGAAGGATTACCTTGTATCTTCCCGGACAATAAAAAATTGCGCGGCAATCTTGCAGAAAGAGCTGTCTCAGTTCCCTGATATAAGAGCAGTTATGTGCATGGGCGATTTTGCAATTAAGGCTATTAATCACATTTACAAAGTTACTGCCGGAATTGCCCCTATAAAACCAGGTGCTACCTACAAAATCAGAAAAGAAATTTTTGAGCTCAACGGAATAAGGTTTTTCCCTTCCTACACACAGACTGGAGACAGTTTTAATATTGAAAAAAGCAAAAGAAGGATGATTGCAGAAGACATAAAAACTGCACTCAGTTATGTTCAGGCATATGGTAAACAAAAAGAATAATAATGAATAAAGCAGTATACAGCCCGATAACCAACAGATAAACCTTAAAGTATGATATATAAAAGAGAAAACGCGACTGTATTTGAGAAGCATGGCGTTAAAATGCATGTCTATAATTCAGTGGAAGAATGCCCTGAAGCTGCTGTAGTTTACCAGGAGACAGAAACAGGACATTCTGAGGAATTTTACCACAGTAAAAGCAATTTTATCTTTTACATAATTGAGGGTAAGGGAACGTGGTTTATTGAAGATGCTGCGTGCGAGGTTAATGCAGGAGATGTAGTTATAATTCCGCCAGATAAAAGGTTCTATTATAAAGGTTCCCTTAAGCAGCTTTGCATAACCGCTCCATCATGGGAAGCTGATTATGAGCATCATGTAAGGGATATTATTTTCTAGGGCCTGAAGCAGCTAAGGAAGCAGCTGTTCCGGCAAGAACAGGCAGGTCCACCCCGTTTAAAGTAAATGCATATGATAATTCCGGGAACTTATTTCTGATAGTATACATGCCTGCAGTCATGGGAAAATTATCCTTCTTTTAGCTTTTATAATTTCCCCCCGGTCTTGAAAGACCTTACTTGACCTCTTAAAGTTATAAAGAGTTCTAAAGTAAGTCAAGCAGCCAGTTGCAGATATTGAGCCAGAATTGATTATACTCCTTCCAGAAAACAAAATTGCAACCCCAGTGCGGTGCAGGATCAGAAGTATAAGCAATCACCTTCCCCTTGCCGAACTGTCCTGCCGCAAGCAAGGGATCATCAGAGCCTTTCCAGTTAGCCAGCACCTCGCAGCCTTTTCGCGGTTTTACCTTATTATAACCCAAAACCGGAGGCATGGAGGAGAAATCAATATCTTTCAGGATAGGATGATCAGGTTTTATAACTGAAGCACCGAATCCTTCAGTTGATTCAACCAGGTCTTCCACCTCAAGGCATTCAACCGGAAGTATTTCCCTGAGCCAGGTGCGGCCCCACCCTCCTTTGCCCAATTCACCATTGAAGCTCAGCCAGCCGCCGGCGAATATCATGTGGGTGCCATTCCTTAATGCATCCACAGTTAACCGGACGCGATCGGGGAATGTCAGGACCTGGTTCCCGAACAATTCCCTCGAAAAAAACTGAGGTGCAAGCTGGAAGTTTTTCGCCTCAACATCACTGAAGATCACAATGTCATATTCTCTCAGGATTCGTTCCCACTCACCGGGTGCCAGCAAATAAAATTCCCACGTCGGAACGGAATCCACCTGGTGTTTTCCACCTGACTCAATTGCAGTTTTAAGCCATTTACCATAATTTATAACAACTGTGCCTTTATTGGCATAGTTAAAGGGCGTTTCCGCGTATGTAGGGCCGAGCTGAACAGCCCAGTCTCCTATGTAGTAGATTTTAGACATAAAAAGTATTATTAATATTCCAATCCATTTACAAAGGTAGAATTACTAAGCCAATTCTTCATAATGACTTTCCAGCAACTGCGTATTGAATTGCATACGTACAGGGATTTTGATCTCAATTATGACTTTGATGACATTGCGTTCAGGAACAGGAATAAGGAGATTTAATTTTAACTAATTGGGGAATAGTGAAGATTTTTGAAATATCTTTACATAAATACGTTCCTGTTTTAATCCAGGTCTGCGAAAATCAGATTCCGGATATTCACTTAAAGGTGTCAAAAGGAATTGTATAGTTATGATCAGGACTTAATATGTTAAAAGCACTTTATAGAAGGCACCAATATTTTTTCAACATGCTGGCGGTGCTTCTGTTTCTTGTTATCACAAGAATGATTGATTCATTTGCATGGATGCCGCCTAATCCCAAAAAAACAGAACTAATTCTTGCCAATCACATTTTTGAATTCTTCTCTTTCCTGCCATTTATTTTCCTTTTCATATATAGCTACAGCTGGGCTATTACAAGGAAGACTTCTCTTCTGCTCTATTTTTTAATTTTGGTATTTACTGTCTTTGGACCGGTTCTGTTCCTGTTATTAAGTACCCTCCTTGAAACTATCTTATGGAGTAAGGATGTTGTACCTTTTACTCTTGATCTGGTTACAAAATATTCCCCCGGAGTCAGCCTTGTTCTTTTATTCTTAAGCGCTACATTTTACCTTACGCATCTCCTGCTTAAGATAGCAAAACAAAGAGAAACAGCTCACAAAGCTGAGACACTGGCCAAGGATGTTCAGCTTAAAATGCTCCGTTACCAGATAAATCCCCATTTTTTGTTTAACGTACTTAATTCAATCTACACTTTAATAGATGAAAATACAGGCAAGGCCAAGAAGCTTGTGCTGGACATGTCGGAATACTACAGGTATACCCTGAATAAACAGCAACTGACAGTTCCGATCGAAAAGGAGGTCGAATCAATTTCGAAATATCTTGAAATTCAGAAAACAAGATTTGAAGAGGAATTCCAATATGAAATATCAGTTGCTGAAGAGGTAAAATCCCTGCTGATACCTTCCTTCCTGATCCACCTGCTGATCGAAAATGCCGTAAAATATGGCACAAAGACGTCGAAACAAAAACTTATCGTTAAGCTTTCAGTTAAACTTGCAGATAAAATGCTGTCAATCAGGGTATCAAATACGGGTAAGCTATTGAATTCAACTCCTGATAATGAGAAAAACATTGATGGAACCAGTAATGGTATTGATAACTTAAAGAACAGGCTGGGCCTTTACTATGAAGATAATTATTCATTTTCGCTTGAGGAGGAAAATGGATGGGTTATTGCATCCATTGAAATTAATAATATCTACACCCGATGACAAACCTTAAAGCCATTATAGTTGATGATGAAAGGCTTGCAAGGGTTAACCTGAAAAAGTTACTGGAGCCTCACCCTGAAATTGAAATAACAGGAGAAGCAAGCTCATGTGAAAGTGCTCTTGAACTGATCAACCTCTATAAGCCTCAACTGATATTTCTTGATATCCAGTTAAGCGGAGAAACCGGTTTTGATCTGCTCGAGTTAATAGACAATTCAATTAAAATTGTTTTTGTAACAGCATATGATGAATATGCGATCCGGGCTTTTGAGGTTAATGCAATCGATTACTTATTAAAACCTGTGAACCCTGAACGGCTAAAAGTATCAATAGAGAGGGTAATGAGCAGTGACAAGACCCGGAAAACCGGTGCAAAGAGCTATGAATATTCTGACAGCATTTACGTACGGCTAAATAATTATGCTTCCAGGTTCATCAAAATCAGCTCAATCACATTTATTGAACCTGTGGGCAATTATTCCAAAATCGTAACCCTTGAGGGTAAGCATTGTCTTGTTCTGAAAACTCTTAAGCAATGGCAGGAAGAA
>Ga0208980_10002666_pt1 | contig 10803 bp, 10 predicted proteins | sample WetSurMetagenome_3_FD_187993 | JGI IMG/M metagenome (GOLD analysis project Ga0208980, IMG submission 187993) | Wetland microbial communities from Twitchell Island in the Sacramento Delta, sample from surface sediment Aug2011 Site A1 Bulk (version 2) | ecosystem: Environmental > Aquatic > Marine...
CAAGGTGCGTAGCTGAGGGAGCATCGAATTTGCCTCTTTTACGGAAAAGAGTCTGTTCATCTCAGAGGTAACCGCCCGTTGTAGGATTGAAAACGAATTATGAACCACAAATAGCATAGGCCGAAGCGGGTTGTCAAAGAATATCCAGCCACAAAAGCCTAGACAAAATAATGGGATTTGCTAGACTTTGAACGGTTTGCTCAATAGGGAGCCAACATCGTTCAACGCGTTTTTCAAGTGGGAGCTACTTTATGATAGATGGAATCTCGCGCCGAGTTTTTCTGATCAAGTCGACGGTTGGCCTCGCCACCGCGACTGCGGCCATGAACCTGGAGGGAGTGTCCTGCCTGGCCTCAGTCAAGGCCACGGGAGGGCCTATTCCTAAGCGACAACTGGGAAAAACCGGGGTGATGGTGTCACAGTTGGCGTTTGGCGGAGGATCCCGTTTCGTGCAATATAAAACCGACGAAGAAGCTATAAGAGTCCTGAACTGGGCGATCGATCACGGGATCAATTACGTGGATACCGCCCACAGTTATGGTGACGGTGTCAGTGAGACGCGCTACGGAATGGTGATGAAAGACCGGCGCAAGGACTGCAGCGATTTCTACCTGTGCGGCCGCCAGGACATGATCCGCGATGTCACCCTTCTGATCGACGAGGAATTTCAGGGATCTCTCGTCTACTCGGAGGTCTTTTACTGAAACCCGGGAGGAATCAGATGAAATTCGATGTGACGAAAAAAGAAGCCGTGATCCTGGACCCCGCGAAGCGCATGCAGGTCAAATCGATCCCCGTCGAGGTCCGCACGGACCCCCTCACGGGCCGGACGTCCCGCATCTGTCACTTCCGGCGTCTCACGTTCGAAAGACCCGACCTCACCCGGCTGATCGAAGCCTCCCGAACCACCTGTCCCTTCTGCCCGGAAAAAGTGCTCGAGGTCACCCCCTGCTTTCCACCGGAGATCGCACCGGATGGTCGCCTCTTCCGGGACGACCAGGTGCTTTTCCCCAACATCGCGCCCTATGACGGCCTGGGGGCCGTCGCCACCCTCGGCAGCCAACATTACATCCCCATGGCGGAAATCGAGCCGCAGCGGATTGCCGGCGGCATCCGGCTGGCCATGGATTTCTTCCACCGCGCCCGTGCCATCCGGCACCCGGAATCGGTCTATCATCTGCTGAGCTGGAACTACATGCCGGCCTCCGGCAGTTCCCTCATCCATCCCCATCTTCAGGTGTTTGCCAGTTCAACGGCCCCGAACCAGCTGCGCGAAGAGCTGGCCGCCGCAAAGGCCTATTACCGGCAACACGGCAACACCTACTGGGACGATCTGGTGGCGGCGGAGAAGGCCGAAGGCAGCCGCTACCTCGGACGGATGGGACGCATTGACTGGCTGGCCGGTTTTGCGCCCTTCAGCGTCGCCGGTGACGTGGTGGCCGTCGTTGAAAATTGTCGGACCCTGCTGGAGCTGACCGAAGATGATCTGAAGGGGGTGGCGAAGGGACTCACGGCCGCCATGGCCGCCTACGACAAAATGGGGATATACAATTTCAATGTCTGTTTCTTCCCGGGCACCGAAAAAGATGAGTTCGCACGCCTTCACATGGTCTTTTCTCCACGCATCTACTACAACCCGGTGCTGGCCACCCCGGACACGACCGCGCTGCGGACCCTCTACAATGAAAGCATCTGCGTGGGCTTTCCGGAGGACATCGCCGCCACGATCCGGCCGGAGTTCCACGCGCCCCATCACCCGGACAGAGGAGCTTAAATGCGGCTGGAAAAATTCGAGATCCCCGGTCCCGGCGGGCAAAAGTTGTCGGCCCTGCTCGATCTGCCGGTTGACGGCACGCCCGTCGCCTACGCCCTGTTTGCCCACTGTTTCACCTGCTCGAAGAACTTTAAGGCGGTCTATCACATCTCCCGCACCCTCACGCGGGAGCGGATCGGTGTGCTGCGCTTCGACTTCACCGGCCTGGGCGAAAGCGGCGGGGAGTTTGCCGACACGAGCCTTCTATCCAACGTGGAGGACCTGGTGGCGGCCGCCGATTTCCTGGCCTCCCGCTTCGAAGGCCCCCGGCTGCTGATCGGGCACTCCTTCGGCGGCGCCGCGGTGCTTCAAGCTGCATCCGCCATCCCCTCCGCCACGGCGGTGGTGACCATCGCCGCACCGGCCGATCCCCGGCACGTCTCAAGGACCCTGGGCCCTGCCACCCAGACGATCGCCTCCAGAGGCGAGGCCGAGGTGAACATTTCCGGCCGCACCTTCACGCTGCGGAAAAAATTTCTGGACGACCTCAGGGGGATCGACCCCGAGGCCGTCATCCAGAACCTGAACCGCGCGCTGCTGGTCCTGCACTCGCCGCTGGATGACATCGTCGGCATCGAAAACGCGGCACGGATCTTCCAAATCGCGCGCCACCCCAAAAGCTTCGTATCCCTGGACCAGGCCGACCATCTGCTGTCCAACATCGCCGACTCCCGCTACGCCGGCGCCGTCATCGCGGCCTGGGCCAAACGCTACATCGCACCTGTCCCGGCCAAGACCGCCGCAGAGCCGGCCGCCGACCCCCGCATCACGGCCCGCACCGGCCCCGGCGGATATCTCACGGAAATCCTCGCCAACCGCCACAGCCTGCTGGCGGACGAGCCGGTTCAGCTCGGCGGGACCGATCAAGGGCCGACGCCCTTCGACCTCCTGGTGGCGGCCCTCGGCGCCTGCACCTCCATGACCCTGCGGATGTATGCCGACCGCAAGGGCTGGCCGCTGGAGGCCGCAACGGTCCGCCTGAAACACGAGAAGATCCACGCCACCGACTGCGAGGCTTGTGAAACCCGGGAGGGAATGCTCGACCGCATCGAGCGCGAGATCGAGATCGAGGGGTCGCTCAATGAGGATCAGAAACAACGGCTGCTGCAGATCGCCGACCGCTGCCCCGTGCACAGGACCCTGACCTCGGAGGTGGAGGTCAGAACTCGCCTGAAAGAATAGAAGCCATCTCAAAAACACTTCTAAAAGGTGCAGTGCCGTCGCCAAAGCCGCTTGCCTGGCGCGACCGTATCTGCCGGCTCAATTCAAACGGTGCAGCGATTGAATTCGGCAGTGGATGTGCAGTTGGTTGGTCGTGACGTGGTAGTTGTAGGTCGGGCCGTCTCCATACGGATAATCGATCAGGACTACAGATCCCGTGAAGCGGGTGCCCGGAGGGGCGGAATTGAAAACCTCAGCGGCTGCCTCGTCCGTGTAATCCTCTTTTGAAACCCCGATCAGGCGCTGACCGGCCGTGTGGAACCGCATTACCACGGGGGCCCGGACGCCTTTGTCGGTCAATGGATCGCACGAGAGAAGCATTTCATTTCGGCTTTGTTCGGGAGCACGGATAAACACGCACCGCTGATCGCCGGCGATGAGGGCTCCGGGCGGCAGGGCTTCATCCAGCAGGCCGAAGGCCTTGCGTTTTTTCTGCTCGGCACAGATTGAGCAGGTTTCCTGAGAGACCTCATTGAGCAGGAGCAGGGCGTGATCCAAACCTTCCATCGGACCGGCAAGCCCCGCCCCGGCAACGGAGAGCGCCATGACCAAAGGCAACCCCCCAAAAATGAACCACCATTTTTTCATCAGCGGACCCACCCCGAGCGTTCAAAAAGATGCGGACTCAACGATCCGCTAAAAATACAGATTAAATCGAACCCCGTACTCGTATATTTTCTTGCCCGATTGTGAATCTTCCACCGACATGTCCCCCGCCAAGGATGTGTTGGTGCTCAATGTCCAGTTTTGCATCAGCGAAAACTTGAAATGGTTCGTCGTATCTCCGAGACCGTAATAAATGTCCCTGGCGGAAAAAAGCACTTTCCAGAAATCGGCGATGTCGAAAATCACTCCGGCCGATCCGCCCGCACCCGCCGCGGCGTTGTTTTCCAGGTCCGGCCCCAGATTGATGTCCGTCTCCAGAAAAAGGAACCACAGCCCGAAGGCGTCGTTCTTGAAGGCAAACCCCCCTCCCGGGTTGACCCGGTACAACAAACGGTCCCGGTCTTTTTCAAGCGGCCGGCGATAGAAGCCCGTGTTGATCTTCCAGGAGATGTTCGGGAAGAATTCATCCCGCGGCGAGATCGACACGATGTCGATCAGATCCATGTTCCAGAGCTTCAACTCCTCGCTGCCGGGGAAGTACCTCACGGATGTGCCGCCCAGAATGATCTGAGCTCCCTTGAGAAACCCCGTGTCGTTGTCCAGAAGGCCCTGCAGGACCGGCCTGATTTCAAACTCCGTAAAGGCATCGCCATCCCGGACGCCGCCGCCGATGCTCAGCCGGCTGGAAAGATGCCCTGTCTCCGGGCGTTCCGGAACCGGGATATCATAATGGTCTTCTTCGCCCGCTGCCAGCCGACTTCTCACATTCAATGTTTTTAGAAATCGTTTGCGATAGGCCTCCGGTTCGATCTTGTCGTTCGAATTCAGGTATTGCAGGTATTCGCTTGCGAGGTCGATGATCTGAAGCTTGTTGTCCCGGGGGATGGGCTCGCCCATGATGCGGTCGGGTTCAATTTCTCCGCGGGCGATGGCCAGCGCTTTCTGGCGATAGTCCTCCGGCAGGAGGGAGGCGATATGCTTGATCTTGGTGGCCAGCGAGGGCCTGCGGATGACCTCCCCCGTCGCCAGCCCGCTGTCCTGGATGGCGCGAATGGTGTCAACCGGTATGACCCACAAGTCGAACTGGTCGGTCAGGTCGAGGCCCGGCCGGGCCGCGTCGAGCAGGAAGAGCAGTTTATAAGAACAGTTTTCATCAAAGAAATAGTAGTCCGTCTTGATGTAATCCAGTTCATACAGGTGCAGCAAGAGCCTTCGGATCTCTTCCGCATCCAGGTTGAGCGGGTACTCCCAGATATCGCGACTGCCGACATCGTTGTATTCCTGCAGCTTGGCGTAATACGGCAGCATTGAAAAATACCCGTCGTAAAACCCGAAAAGGCCTTTCACGGCGTAAAGGGGGCCGAAGGTCTCGGTTGTGAAAGCGGCGTAGTTGACGGCGTGCGCCAGGGGCTTGCTCTTGGAGGCGTTTTCAATCACCAGCAGCGTATGGCCGTACATGGAGGCGGGTCCGTTCATGTGGGCCGCCGGGAAAATCAGGTTCACGGACACCGGTTTCAGCTGTTGGTAGAGGTCCTCAAACTGCCGGCATCCGGGAACAGGCAGCTGCGCGGGGTCGATATCGAGCTGATCTTTGAGCCAGGCGAAACGCGCGGCGAAGCGGCACACCGCGTGCTTTCGGTCCGGCGCTTCATCCTGGAAAAACGCCTGGAGCGTCGCCGCCAGCTCGGCCTGCGGGTCATATTTCCCGTCAGCGGCCAGAAAAAAGTTCGGATCGTCGACGAGACTCCGCGAACTGATCCAGCCCTTCTTGTAGTGCAGCAGGGTGTGCCAGTAGGGGTTCTGATGCAGCTGTTTCTGCGCGGCCAGCGCCAGAAGGTGGTCAAGGTAGGGAGGGTGCGTGCCCGGTGGCTGGGCCGCAAACCCGGGCGTAATGAAAAGGACCCAAAAAAATAAAAGGGGGAATATGGAGCCCATCAGGCGACCCTATTCCCCCGGTCGGGCGTCAAGAGTCAAGTGGCCTTTTTAGCTCTTGGAAACCACCGCTTCGATGTTGTTGAGCACATCCGTGCTGGTGACCTGATCGGTGGCGTAGATTTCGGTGAAGTGGGTTTGCAGCTTTGAATAAAATTCGCCGCGCTGAGTTTCCGGGACTTCCAGCAGAACCGCGAGGGTGTTCAGGTACTCCCCTTTGCCCTTGGCGATGTCCTTGGCCAGATTATCCATGTTTTCGGCGACGAAATGGTTCACTTTCTCGTTGGAGGCAAACGTCTTGAACTGGTCGCACTCAGAGGTTCCGGAGGTGATTCCGAAGGTCTGGTTGCCGAAGGTGCCGTTGGTGGTGGCCGCTGCGGTTTGGGACATCAGGCCGTCCTGGCCCTTGAAGGCCAAATAGCCGAGACCGCAACCGACGTTCGACTTGGGAGCTGCATGGGCGACACCTACCAACATCACGACAATGAAGAGAACGGTGATACCTGCACAATACTTTTTCATCATTACCTCCTTTCATGGGTGGTGGGAGAGAGGAAAAACTGAATGGAACTTTTATGAGAATAGCCGTTGAATGAGAAACTTGTCAATACTTTATTGCGACGGATGCGCAATGTAACGGCCTGTTCGCATGGATCGTTCGTAAACATATGCCGATTTCCGGCACCCCGCGAGCCGGCGGGAATTCCTTGCTTGACGCTCACGAGCGGTCGTGATTTTATAATACCCGGAATCAGCGTTCAGGCAGCCCCGGCTCTCAAGGCCGCGCATGCCTGATGCATCTCGCTTTTCACTGAAGCACTTGCCTGTGGTGAAAACATTTTTGACGAATTAGGGGATCCATGAATCCAACTTCCATATCCGCCGTTCTGTTTGGGTCCACCGGCCGCCGCGTGACACAGGTCGGTCTGGGGGGAGAAGGGGTGCTGCGGACCAACGGTCGCGAGGCGGAAGCCATGGAAGTCATCCGCGCGGCGATCGACGCCGGCATCGGCTATTTCGATTGCGCCCGGGTGTATGCCGACAGCGAGTTGTATTACGGATCGGTCTGGGGCGCGGACCCGGCGGCGCGGCAGCGGGTGTTTCAAGCCAGCAAATCGGCGGTGCGGGGAAAGGCCGGCGCCCTGGCCGAGCTGGACCAGACCCTCAAACGCCTCCAGACCGATTATCTCGACCTCTGGCAAATCCACGACATCCGCACGCCCGAGGACCTCGAGATGATCGGCGGACCGGGCGGTGCGCTCGAAGCTTTCGTCGAGGCCAAAGCGTCCGGCCGGGTGCGCTGCATCGGCGTCACCGGCCACCGGCAGCCGGAGATCCTGACCCGCGCGGTGGAGGACTGGCCGGTGGACGCCGTGATGATGCCGGTGAACCCCGTGGAGGGAGTTCTGGGGGGATTCCTGACCTCGACGCTTCCCGCGGCCCGCAGAAAAGGCATCGCCGTGATCGGCATGAAGGTGCTCGGCGCCTCCCACTATCTCAAACCCCAGCTCGGCCTCACGGCGGACCATCTCATCCGCTATGCCCTGGCGCAGGACATCACCCTGGCGATCGTCGGCTGCTCGTGCCCCGTGGAGGTTCGGATTCTGGCGGAGGCCGGCCGCGACCCGGAGCCGCTGAGCGCGGAAGGGCAGAACCACTTGCATGAGCTATTCAGGCCCTATGCCCGAAAACTGGCTTACTATCGGGGAGTCATGTGAGGTTCGGCCGTTTTCCGATTTGTGGACGACGTCGAGTTTCAAATGGACGAAGCCCAAACGCTCATCCACGTGCGCTCAGTCGCGCGGATGGGGTACTGGGATCTGGGCGCAAACCGCCGGCGCGTGGAAGACGTCCGCCGCATGATGACCAGGGACATCACCGAGGAGACCCGCCCATGACCGCCGACTTCTCCGTGCTGGACCGCCCCGAGGTGTTGATGTTCCTCTTCCACCCCCGGCGGGAGCCTGGCGCGCCGGGGCGGAGGCCCCCCGAAACCGGGACGAACATCCCGGGCGTAAAAGACATCCTGGTGCCGGTGGCGGATGATGTCGCTGTCGGCGCCCGCTTCCATCTGGGCAGCCGCGGCCACGCCAATCTCCTTTTTTTTCACGGCAACGGCGAAATCGTGGCCGACTACGACGAGATCGGCCCCTATTACAACCGGATCGGCATCAACTTCCTGGCCGCCGACTATCGCGGCTACGGCCGTTCGACCGGGCACCCCACGGTGACTTCCATGGTGCAGGACAGCCACGCGATCTTTCGGTTCGTCACCGACTGGCTGGCGCAAAACGGTTTCAACGGCCCCTTGATCCTCATGGGCCGATCCCTGGGCAGCGCCTCCGCCATCGAACTGGCGGCCGCCCATGCGGACCGGGTCTGCGGCCTGATCGTCGAGAGCGGGTTCGCCTTTGCCGGGCCGCTGCTGGAGCTTCTGGGGGTCGATGCAGCGGCCGTCGGTTTTCGCGAGGAGACCGCGTTCCGTCATCTGCAAAAAATGGCGCGCTTCCAGAGGCCGCTTCTCGTCATCCATGCCGAGTTCGACCACATCATCCCCTTTTCCGACGGCCAGGCGCTTTTCGACGCCAGCGCCTCACCCGACAAATCCTTGCTTAAAATCCCCGGGGCCAACCACAACGACATCCTGGCGCACGGATTCGGGGATTACCTCGCGGCCATCGAACGCCTGGCCGCCGCCTGCTCAACCGCCCGCATTCGCTGATAAACGAGCACCCTCCACGGCAGTTTTTCCTCAAGTTCAAGCGACCTGCGGACGATAGACTAGAAAGAAAAGGGCAGCCGCATCTGCACCGGCCCGGCGGCAGGCGATGGCGCCGGTGCTGTGCCGACCCACGCCCAGGACCGTATTGCCAATGGGGATCAACGGAGTTTCGGGAAGTCATGGGAACCATTCGACTGAAAAAGCTCAAACCCGGCATGATGCTCGCGGATGATGTCCGCGATGTGAAGGGCCGGCTGCTGTTGGCCCGGGGAAAACCCATCGGCCCCGAACACATCCGGATTTTCAAAATCTGGGGCATCCCCCAAATCGAGATCATGGGTGCTCCGGACAGCCTGGAACCGTCCGTCGCCGCTCCCGTGGACCCGGCACGGCTGGAGATGGTGCACAAGGAAGCCGAGGCACTTTTCCGTCACACGGACCGGGAGCATCCGGCCGTGCAGGAAATTTTCAATCAGGCGGTCGCCTACCGAGCGGCCCGTCCGGATTCGCAGCCCTGCGTCAGCCTTCCTCCGGAGGAAACCGGTTCGGCCGGAAAGCGTCAGGGCCCGGATTTTCTGGAAAAATTCATTGAAAAAGACATCGCCCTGCCGGAAATTCCATCGATCGTTTATGAGTTGAACGAGGTCATCGCCAACCCCCTGTCGTCTGCCGACCAGATGGCCCAGGTCATCAACAAAAGCCCGAGCCTGACGGCGCTGCTGCTCAAAATCGTGAACTCCTCCTTCTACGGTCTTCCGTCCAGGGTGGACCGGGTGTCCCTGGCGGTGACCCTGATCGGCACCCGTGAGCTTTCAGCCCTGGCGCTCGGCATCAGCATCCTGTCCATGTTCAAGAACATCCCCAGCAGCCTCCTGAACATGCGATTCTTCCTGCAGCACAGCCTGGCCTGCGGCATCGTCTCACGGCTGCTGGCGGCTCAAAAAAACATGCGCCAGACGGAGCAGATGTTCACCGCCGGTCTCCTGCACGACCTGGGGCGCCTGATCCTTTTCATCTATTTCCCCCATGAGACTCTCGGCGTCCTGCGCCACTCGCTGGAAAATGGAACCTGCCTGCACACGGAGGAGAAAAAGCGTTTAGGCTGCCACCATGCCCACATCGGCAAATACCTCATGAATCGATGGCGCCTGCCGCTGATCCTGGAAAACACCGTATGTTTTCATCATGAACCCTGGGAGTCGCCGGACCCCGTTCCCGCCGGCATCGTGCATGTAGCCGACATTCTCGTGAATGCGCTGGGCATCGGCACCAGCGGGGAGCGCCTGGTTCCGCCCCTGAGCGCAAAAGCCTGGGACGCCCTGGAACTGCCGACGAGTTGTTTTGAGGTGGTGGTCAAACAAGCCGTCAACCAACTCAACACCATGGAGCTCCTGCTTCAGGACCGGTTGCCATGAACATGGCCCTTCACTCAGACCCTGAAAAGCTGATGGCCCGCATCGCCTACCTGGAGGACAACCGGCGGTTCATCCAGAACGTGCTCGAAATGGCCCTGTCCCTGGTCGACTTCCAGGAGAACATCATCAACAGCTACGGGCCGGAGAACATCGTGGAGGAGGCCGAAAAGCGGATCCGGTACCTCATCCCGTTCGAATCCAGCGCCATCTACCTGGTCAACCAGGACACCGCCGACTTTCAACCGGCGGTCTGCAACCCTGCGACGGCGCGCGGCTACATGGCGAATGAAGTGGAGGACATGATCGAAAAGGGCTTCTTCGCCTGGGCCATCCGCGAGCGGCGCGGAATCACCATCATCTCCAAGGACCGCACCCGGCGCCTGCTTTTGCACGTCATTGCCACCCATTCGCGCATCCGGGGCATGTTCATCGGCCTGCTGGACGACAGCCGGCAGCAGGTCCCCGACACCTCCCTCACGCTGTTGTCCATCATTCTGCTCAACACGGCCAATGCCCTGGAGAGCCTCGAGTTCTATCGGCTTCTGCGCCATCAGAAAACCATCCTGGAAAAGAAGGTGGAGGATCGGACGCAGGCGCTGGCCGAATCCGAGCGCCAGATGCAGCAGGTGTTGAAACTCCAGGCCATCGGGACCCTGGCCGGCGGGATTGCGCACGACTTCAACAACATCCTGTTTCCGATCATCGGCTACACGGAACTCACCATGGACGAGGTCGCGGAGGGCACCCCGACGCGCCGCAATCTCGAGGAGATCCTCAAGGCCGCCAACCGCGCCAAGGAACTCGTCCAGCAAATCCTGACTTTCAGCCGCCAGAACGGTCGCGAGCGCAAGCCGATCCGGGTGCAGGTGATCGTCAGGGAGGCCCTGCGGCTGCTGCGCGCTTCCATTCCCAAGACCATCGAAATCCTCTGCGATCTGGACGAGCACTGCAACGCGATCATGGGCGACCCGACCCAGGTTCACCAGGTGCTCATGAATCTTTGCACCAACGCGTACCAGGCCATGCAGGAGACGGGCGGCAGGCTCGAGATCCGGCTGGCGGAAACGAACATCGGCTACGAGGAGACCATCAAG
>Ga0208980_10002667_pt1 | contig 10803 bp, 9 predicted proteins | sample WetSurMetagenome_3_FD_187993 | JGI IMG/M metagenome (GOLD analysis project Ga0208980, IMG submission 187993) | Wetland microbial communities from Twitchell Island in the Sacramento Delta, sample from surface sediment Aug2011 Site A1 Bulk (version 2) | ecosystem: Environmental > Aquatic > Marine...
GATCTGCTCATATCGGTCTTCCCTGAGATTATACAGCTCTATCCAGCCATCCCTTATACTCTGAAGATATTTCCAGTCACCCATACGCATAGCGTGGATCTGGTCTGCTTTCCAGTAAAACTGATCATGCGGGATCCCTTCTTTTTTGCCATTCAGATAAGGCATCAGGTCTGTGCCATCATAAACACGTTCATCCGGAAGTTCACATTCCGCAAGTTTTGCGGAAGTCATGAAGATATCCATCGAACTGACAGGGTTTGTATAAACCTTCCCCTCAGGTAATTTTCCTTTCCATTTTATAAAAAAAGGCACATTAACACCCCCTTCGAACATTGTCAGCTTCCCCCCCTTATAAGGCTTGTTATCAGTGGCCTTTGTATATGCAGCACCCCCGTTGTCGCTTAAAAGATAGACGATCGTGTTATTTTCCAGACCGAGCGCTTTGAGCTTTTCCATTATCTCGCCAATGGCATCATCGAGCGCTGATACCATAGCATAATATACCCTTTTGTTCTCGTCATGCACACTATCATACATTTCATAATAATCCCTCGGCGCCTGAAAAGGAACATGTACTGCATTAAAAGCGACATAAAGAAAGAACGGTTCCTTTTTATGTATAGCCATGAAAGAAATGGCTTCCTCCTTTATAGCATCAGTAAGGTATCTTCTTTCTTTGATGATTTTATCATTCCTTCGGATGGCGCTTGTTTCTTTCCTTCCCATTTTCCACTGATGCTTAGCGCTGAAGGAATCCTGGATATAATTTACCATATCGGGATCTTTCCGTTTCTCCGAATAAAGTGAAAAAGCACCATAAAACCCATATTGATAATCAAATCCGCAGTTATTAGGGATCTGTTCTTTGGAGAATCCGAGATGCCATTTCCCTATGCAGGCTGTAGAATAGTTCCGCATTTTAAGAAATTCAGCAAGGTTTATTTCCGTAGGAAGAAGTCCCTGTTTCTGTATTTGCCACTCAGGAGGGAACCTGGGCTTTGCATCAAGTACAAATTCTCCTGTGTTCATCATATACTTTCCTATCCAGTATGATGGAAGATTATTCGGATAAATCTCCATGGGCTGTGTCTCAAACCCGTAACGCTCATTGTACCGGCCAGTGAGTAGCCCTGCTCGCGAGGGGGCACAGACCGGGGCTGTTACATAGCAGTCGGTAAAACGGATTCCCTCTGATGCAATGCGGTCAAGATGAGGAGTCTTTACTGTTGTGGATCCATAACAGGAAATCTCTGATTTCCCAAGGTCATCCATCACAATCAAAAGGATATTTGGCGGCCGATCGCCGGTATAAGGAGCCAATCCTTTTTGCAGGAATTTTTTCTTGTATATAAGCTTGTTTTTATCGTATTTGATATCCCATTTATAACTGGCCGTTGTGAAAGGGAAAACACATCTCCCAAAAATGATCACAAGGAAAATGAACACTGTGAACAGAGATTTGTGCATTTTAATCTGGCTCATTGGTTCAGGAAATTATTAACAACATAAGCCGTTTAATGAAAAAGATCAATTACAGATATTTTTGCTCTATAGCAAAGATATTAATATCAGGTATAAATTTAAGGAGATATAATTAGAAAGTATCAGATTTTTCCCGCTTCCCTTAGCGAGTTGCGGACAGGGAAGCAGGGCTCACTGTTTCACTCATATATCATTCGAATCGGCAGGGCAGGTTTCCCGATCTTCATGGAAAATCCATTATTTTCTGACCAATTCAAAATACGGTCAGATGCAATTAACTTAAATGACGAAAAAACCATAATTTAAATCCGGATTTTATGGTTTATTGTTCCGGAGAGCTAGTCTCAAGCTCTTTGTCATTTATGATCAGGTGACTGATTAAATATTTTTTCCTAACTTTAATGAGGAAACTGAAATATAACAACGTATAAAACAATTAAATCAAATCAATAAAAGTGAAATATTAATTAAGGAGGCATCAAAAAATGACAAATCAGGTAGCACAGGATAAAGGAGGACCAGATACCGTGAAAAATATTTTAAGAAGGTTAATACAGGTGTCGGTGTCAATAATTTTAGCTTTAATTATACTGCTTGTCTCGGCGGGAATAGTTAAATGGATTTATGCATGGATATATACTTCAGCATCTTTGGTGGTCATAATCGCAAATGCATTTATTTTTCCAGCTGAATTAATCTCAGAAAGAGGCCGAAAGAAAGAAAATGTTGAGAAATGGGATAAAATCCTTACCGGAATACTGATAATTCCCTGGTTTGCACTTTATATAATAGCCGGATTGGATATCCGTTTCGGATGGTCCCCTGAGTTAGCATTATCGGTTCATATCGCCGCATTAATTACTTTTTTATCAGGAAATGCTCTGATAAGCTGGGCTATGATAGCTAACAACTATTTTTCAACAAAAGTGCGCATTCAGTATGACAGAGGTCATTCAGTGTGCAGTGGCGGGCCTTATCGCTATATACGTCATCCGGGATATCTTGGGATGATCATCTTTATTTTATCGACCCCGATACTTCTCGGATCCTTCTGGGCATTAATACCAGCCGTTATGACAGTTATTCTTTTCATAATCCGGACCTCATTTGAGGATAATACTCTGAAAAACAAGCTGGATGGCTATAAAGGATATGCTGACAGAGTAAAATACCGATTAATAACAGGTGTCTGGTAAAAAGTGATTGAGCTGATCATACGAAGAAGCTTCTGTTACGAAGAAGACTGGTTATAAAAACGCTACAATTGTTGACTGTTGTGAGAGACTGATTTTGTGGGTGAACTCATTTGAGATCCCCAACACCTGCTTTGACAATTTGAAAGATCCGGTTTAAGCAAACTCTGGTTTATTTAAAATCTTTATTGACCCAGGTTTAGTACATCAGTTTTTTATCTATTTTTAATTGGAAGATTATGAAAAAGACTATATAAGTAGCTTTTTGTCAGGAGCAATTCTGAAACAATTAAATTAACAGATTTAAAATTAAATTGATATGATATACAATCAATGGTATGTAATCCTTGAGTCTAAAGAATTAAAAAAGAAAAAGCCACTGAGGCTGATGCGTTTAAATGAGCAACTCTCATTATGGCGGGATGAAAATAATGACGTCTGCTGTATCTCCGATAAATGTTGTCACAGGGGAGTATCATTGTCCTGTGGAAGAATAGTCAAAGGTAGGCTTGAATGTCCTTTCCATGGATTTATTTATGATAAATCGGGCAAAGTTCAGGTAATTCCTGCTAATGGAAAGAACAGACCAGTGCCCGAAACTATGAAAGTAAAATCCTATAAAACATTTGAGGGTTATGGATTTATATGGTTGTGGTGGGGAGAGAACGATAAGATATCAGAAGAACCTTTTTTCTTTAAGGAACTAAAAGACTTTTCATATTCCAGTTTAAAGGATCATTGGAATGTTCACTATTCAAGGGCTATTGAAAATCAACTTGACGTTGTTCATTTGCCATTTGTACATAAGACCACCATTGGCAGGGGAAACAAAACATTGGTCAATGGCCCTGTTGTTACAAGGGAAAAAGAATTGATTACATTTTATGTCAATAATATCATCGATGACGGGAAGACAGTCCCATTAAAACCTGATGAGATTATCAATTACAATGACTTATTCCATTTGCAGTTTCATTATCCCAATATATGGCAGAACTTTATTTCTGACAAAATCAGGGCCTTTGCAGCATTTGTTCCTGTTGATGAAGAAAACACCATCATCTATATCAGGTATTACCAGGCTCTGATCAAAATTCCCCTGTTGAAACAATTAATGAATTACATTGGAAAAATATCCAGTAAAATAATCCTGGATCAGGATAAAAGAGTTGTGATAACTCAATTGCCTAAAAAAAGTGGATTTAAAACAGATGAACATCTTATAATGGGTGACAGACCCATTATTGAATACAGGAAGCATCGCCAGGATCTAATTGAAAGTAATCCAAAAGATTCATAATGCGAAAATGATGCTTTTAATACGCGACTTACAATTAGAATCTCAGAAGTTATCAGGTAATTAAGTAGAAAAGTAAAAGCCGGATGAGTTGACCACATATGGCCAGTTAATTCGAAATCATTATAGCATATTTAAAAACAAGCACTTAATAATGACTTGAGATGGTCAATTTGCTCCGGCAGATTATGATCAAGTGCACTGGTTTATCCAAATTACTGCTATTCTCTCCTTTATTAAAGAAACAATAAACATTGTTCATGGATTTATGTTTAAGTAGATAGAACCTGTTTGTTGTGACAGAATATTCACAAAAATAAATGCCAGATAAAATGACAAAATCACTATTAAGTAATCGGGAAATTATCAACAGGAATAGAATCACCGGCCTTTTGATTTTAGGTTTGTTTTTGATAATAATTCCGGGATGTGAGAAAGACAATCCAATTGCGACTCCTCTAACTAAAACAACATTGCCTGCTGCACAAACTCAGATTGTAAAAAGTGCCGGTGTTGCTACATTTCACATAGGTGATAACTACGGTGGGGGTATTATCTTCTACATTGATGCTACAGGACAGCATGGCCTCATCGCTGATATAACCGATACTAATTACCGCATGATTAAGTGGGGTGACTCATATTATCTTAATACAGGGGCAACTGGAACAGCTGTAGGTACAGGTGCGGCAAATACCAAAAAGATTATCGCAGTACAGGGGACAAGCTACAATTACGCTGCACTCGTGTGTGCCAACTACAGGGGTGGGGGCTATTCTGATTGGTTTCTGCCATCCAAAGATGAACTCTATTTGCTCTGCAAGGCAAAGATCACAGGCGTGGTTAAAGGCTTTACATGGGGTGCTTACTGGAGTTCGTCAGAGTTTTATGTAGCGAGTTTTCCTAAACAACAAGCCTATGCCTGGTCAAAAATATTCTACAATGAAAACGCATTTTACACGCTTAAGGACCGCGTTGATGGCGTTCGTGCAATAAGGGCATTCTGAAAAATCTTTGCTGAAGCAGCGTTACTATACACAGTAACATTTCCGAATGAAGACCTGAGAGCAGATTTATAGTAAATGGCTGCTAAAAAAGAATTGATTTTAATTACCACAACAGTTGCAGTCATTGTCGGATGAAATGTGCATTATGAGAGTAATAGTTTAACTCAAAATGAACAAATCAATTTTCATTACGTTTTACAGGAGTAAAAGCCAGCTGAATTTGACCGGAATAGTAATACCAAAACTTAGTTTATGAAAAAAGTAAAAATGCTGACATTTTTGTTTTTATTCCCGTTCTGGTGTAATATTTTGCTGGGACAGGGTGGTAAATGGGAAGTTGTAAAAACTGCAAATACAGCTCCAAATTGCAGTGAATGCGGAATGGCGGCAGTGGATGGGAAATTGTATTTGTTAGGAAATGACGGAGATGAGCCAACTGCTGTCGAATTATTTGATCCCAAAACTCTTACATGGACAAAGCTTGACAAAACTCCGATCGTAATGCATCATTTCCAGGCAGTTGCCTATAAAAATAGGATATATATTCTGGATGCCTTCTCAGCAGGAAGCTTTCCCAATCAGATTCCTATGGCAAATGTATACAGCTATGATACCAGGAATAAAATCTGGGAAAAGGGAGGTGAAATTCCTTCTGAGAGAAGGAGAGCCGGCGCTGGTGCAGCTGAATATCGAGGAAAGCTCTATCTGGTGGCAGGAATTACACACGGACATCAAAGTGGCACTAATAGTATGTTCGACTGTTACGACCCTGAAACAAAAACCTGGACAGTTTTACAGGATGCCCCTCACATAAGGGATCATTGTTTTGCAGCGGTGATAAAGGACAAGTTATTTGTTGTTGGCGGAAGAAATACAAGTTACAGGGATCCTGAGAACAAAATACCTTTCTTTGCCAAAACTGTGCTTGATGTGGATGTTTACGATTTTGCATCAGAGAAATGGTCAACTCTTTCAGCAAGGCTTCCACTGGGAAGCGGAGGTGGAAACCTGGTGAATTTAAATAATATTCTTTACTACATGGGAGGTGAAAGAGCCACAGAAACTGAACGCAATGCACCTCGCAAAAACACTTACTTCCTTGATCCGTCTGTTGCGGATAAGTGGACAGAAACTGACAGCCTGCATTTCGCACGAAACGGTGTAGCAGCATCAGTACTGAACAATAAGATTTATGTTGCGGGTGGATCGGGGGGCGGTTTTGGCGGACCTCCTCCTGGCAGGGCAAATGGACCAGAACAGAATCACACAGTGGACCTGGAGGTTCTCATACTGAAATAGGAAATATTCAGCTACAATTAATTCTTTTCCATTATTTTAACCAGATTCGCATAGTAGCAGTTACTCATGATTCTTTCTGCTGCTGTCGGATAATGGATTATTTTTTCGCTTTTATATAATATCCTCTTTTAAACATTAATTCTGAGAAGTCAATTCCATAAATATGGCACTGACAAAACCTTTTAGAGATCAAATTAATCCCTGCTCCTGGTCCATAACCTATTTCCAGTAATTTATCTTCGGGTTGAATTTTGAGATCATTGATCATATTTTCATATACAGGCCTGTTTTTTATCCTCATCAGGTTTGTGATCATTACCTCCAAAATGCCTGAAGGCTTCTTTAGCTGGCAAGCTATTTTTCTAAACATGACTACCTGTTTTTCAATAATTAAAGTTAACAAAGATGCGTGACTTTATTATTAAAAATTGATTATAAGAGTTGGTTGTAATCACTACCGATCATTATATATATAAGGAAGAAATAGCAAAATTAAAAAATCCGTTCTTCTCTGACCACTTTTAACTGGTCAGATTAAACATGAAATACAATTTAAAACAAAAGGATTAACTCCGGTTTTGGATGGTCAATTATCGGAAAGGGATGAACAGGACTTTTTGATTTTTTAACAGACTAGTACTTCCGTCCATACCCGACAATAATATCATCAGTGATCTGGTTGATACTTCTATGCTCAAAATGCTTTTGTGTTTTCAGATATTCCTGAGCTCTTTTATTTTCAGGAACTTTAGCAAACCACCAATTAGATGTAACAGATGAGAAGAAATCACAGGCTTCTTTTGGACTTTTAAATGAATTTCTCAGTATAAATCTATTTGTACGAATATCCTTAAAACCAGAATCTTTCATCAGGTAATGTATCTGTTTCTCTGTTCGTGGCCAGAACTCAAGACGGTATCCGAGAACATATTTTTTGTTGATTGCTCTTAAGTTTGTATCGATCGCCTCCCAATAATGATCCGGGCCATGCGCACCTAACGATACTAAACCACCTGGACGCAATACACGGAACATTTCATTTACAGCTTTTTTTTGATCAGTCAGAAGTCCAAAAGTCATGCCAGTCAGGACTATGTCAAAACTATTATCATTAAACGGTAATAATTCTGCGTCAAGCTGGCGGAATTCAATACGGCCCGGATAATAACCAAGGGCTTTCGCTTTTTCCCTTCCCCTTTCGAGCATATACTCAGAGATATCACCGCATACTATTTTTGCAGCGCCCATTTCGAGAGCCATAAATGCAACGATTCCGGTTCCACCTCCGATATCAATTACTTCTTTTCCATGAAAATCAATCCCATAAAGCTGATATGCAGCAGCTTTCCTTTGAAATTCACCTGCAAGTTCATCATAATGTGTAACATGGTGTGAAAATGCACCATTGTACCCCATCTTAATTCGATCTCTCATTGCTTTTTTATTTCTCGAATTTCCCGTCACCAAAGCCAGGATGTTATTGGCATCTATTAGTATTCTCATTGGAAATGAGAGTTTCCCAGTCCAAAAAAGTGTATTCATTTTATCTTCTGTTGATACGTGATCAAATTTAGACTACGTTTAGATCAAAGTCAAGTTTCTCTTCATTTGAACGAAGCGGTCGATTTACTCCTGGTTCTTTATAAATGAGCTCAATGCCACGAAAAGCTCCACCTAAAGCTGATTCACATTCCTGATTGTCCCGGGAATCCAGGTCATGTATTTGGATAGGAAGTACTCTATTTACCACATTACCATTAGGTATTTTAACCTTCAGACCATATTGATCGTTCGAGGCTTGTTCAACAAACGGTTTAAACTCGTGTTCCCAGGCAAATGATTTTGGATCACAATACGTTCGGGAGATGATGGGGATAAAAACAAGACAATTGAGTTTGTCTTTAAGAGAAGCATCAACATCATGTGTCTCAAGTAATCGGTCATGAGGATTGATGTCAAAAGAAACGCTAAATTGTTTATCAGGTAAAGTCAGTATCTGATATTCCAGATATGCAGGCATAAAGTATATACAGGAATGGTGGAAATTACCACCAACCTTTGTTATTCTTAAACGGTTTCTTCAGAGACACTTCAAAAATCCGGAAAGATTCCTGGGGAGTCCTGATTATATACATTTTATAGTAATTGTTAAGACTTTTTTCTGGATTAAGAATCATATTTTAATCTTCACACAATAAGGGATGCAACTCATACAATTCCAGGGCAATCCCATTTGGAGTACACGGAATATTTATATATTTAGGGTACACTAGTCATCAGTTCAAAAAATATATATTATGTGACCAAAATATTCAGAAGACAGTAGTTTAAGGAACTTGAGTTTAGTATTGGTAAATCAGTTAATTGGAGATGAGTTCAGGAATCCAACTGATACAAAAAAAGTTGTACTTACTTTGTTTAGTCATGAATATATTCTAATTCTAACTGGATCTATTTAAGAGAAGCCGACACATCAATCTTTTTTGCCTGTTATATCCTTCATCCTTTAACCAATACGCTCTTTTAACAATAAAGGTTATATGAGATCGTAATGTTTAAAAAAGTCGGATTGCCTGATCGCATTTGGCTGGTCAGATGCCATTAATTATATTTATCTAGGATCAAATTTCTAACTTCAGCTTTAGGCAGTCAGAGTCATTGGCATTTACACTCGTCAAAGAATGTCAGATGTAGCGTTTTATTATTTTTGTGGTGAAAATAAATTTGACTTTGGCATTTAAGCATTTGCCAACTTAATCCTTTATTCCTTTAGTATTTCCTGCCTGAAAGTTTCTGTCCAGCCAATCGACAATCTGTTCCCAGTGTTCTCTTTTTATGTCAGCATGTTTTGCGCCTTTCCACACCAGGAATTCTTTGTCGGTTTGCGGAACCTGGTCATAGAACTCCCGCACCTTTTGAACATCGAACATTTCGTCCTGATCGCCAACGGCTACCAGTACCGGGACATTCATTGTCGCAGGCAGGTGGAGCTGTTTTACGTCGAGCATGGTGAGGAAGCGAAAGGTGTATTTGTAGGAGAACAAGGGGTCGTTCAAGCCGAGCATGCCATCGCGGTAGTATTCCACCGCCTGGTGTGAGGGACGGAAAACAGCACTGGAAAAGATCCTTGCTTTTTGATAAAACGACAGCCGATCGGCTGAATTTCCTGATTTGCTTTCGTAGGCTCCCGAAAGTAAGATGACACCCGCAATTTCATCAGGAACAGCAACAGCTGCGCAGATGGCAGCAGCCATTCCCAGGCTGTGTCCCATTACTATCACACGATTATACCCCTGGCTTTTGACAAACTTCACCGATTCGGCCAGGTCAGTGATCCAACGTTCCTTGCTGGGCGCATCACCGCGGTTGCCTCCTGACAAACCATGCCCGCGGTAATCGAGCCCAAAAACATGATAACCAGCCTCCGAGATCGGAACACCGGCCATTTCATAGGCCCCGCTGTACGCGGTAACCCCGTGATAGAGCAAAACGGCGATGTCTTCTTTACCGGCAACAACCGTATCCGGGTTCCAGCGGCGGATAAACAACGTTTCTCCATCGCTGGTTGTAAATAAGGTATGCGGACCGGAATATTCCAGACGCAGTTTGGCCGCTTCTTCAGTTGTCAAACCCTTATGATGATTTTTGTAAGGTGAAGGCAGAAAAGAGAGAACCACTCCTGCCAGAATAAAAAAACATACTATTCCCAGCAGCCAAAGCAATGCTTTTTTTAGTTTCTTATTCATGTCAATCCGGTTAATTTATGTGAGCTGTTCTTTTGGATTTTTGATTTGCGTTTTCATATCCAGCACAAATTTAAACTACTCAATGAGAATGGACAGTGATGCCTATCATGCTTTACAAATAAAAACAGCGCTCCGGTGGAGCGACCTGCTTGCAGAATGCCATTTATTTACCCACGCCTAAGCCACGTAGTGGCGACTATCGGAGATGTATGAAGTCTTGACTTTTAATTCAATCTGTTGTATATTAGCACTATGAAAGTCACTGCATTTGTTGGCAGCGCACGGAAACAGCACACATACCATGCTGCTGAAAAATTCCTGCAATTGTTGCAATCGTACGGAAACGTTGATACCGAGATTGTCCGGTTGTGTGATTATAACATAGAAACCTGCAAGGGTTGCAGGATATGTTTCGACAAGGGCGAGGAATTTTGTCAGTTCAAAGACGACAGGGACAAGCTCATCGAAAAAATGACCCATTCAGATGGCGTGATCTTTGCAACACCCAATTACTCCTTTCAGCTATCTGCCTATATGATTTCAATCAAACAATGATAGAATGCAATGATGACTATAATGGATACTGGAGCTATATTGAGCGCCAATTGCAAAAAGGCAACTATAGCGTGCGAGTTAGATCTTATTCAGATTATCTTCCGTATAATATAACAATAAAAACTACTAACGGAACAAGAACCCAAACGTCAACTGTAATAAGATAGCAGTCTCTATCATAATTTAATTTTTTAAATTGTTATTTTAATTTTTTTTTGCGCTAA
>Ga0208980_10002668_pt1 | contig 10801 bp, 7 predicted proteins | sample WetSurMetagenome_3_FD_187993 | JGI IMG/M metagenome (GOLD analysis project Ga0208980, IMG submission 187993) | Wetland microbial communities from Twitchell Island in the Sacramento Delta, sample from surface sediment Aug2011 Site A1 Bulk (version 2) | ecosystem: Environmental > Aquatic > Marine...
CGGCCAACTACGGCAACAAGAATGTCATCAACGGCCACCATATCTTCATCCCTGTCGACTCCACATTGTACGACCTCAGCTTTTCTGGATTCGGTGATCACTACAATGCATACGCAGCGGTCTTCGACGCAACACTGAAATCGTTCCAACTCCCCAAAGCTCCGGAGAAGGGACGCGACGAAACGCTTCCATCGGAGACGTTTGCTGAATATGATGCCAAGATGTTCACCTTCCAGTATCCAGACAACTTCAACTTCACCAATCCCCCGAAAGGCAAGAATGAGATCGTTGCCGGATTCAGGAGCGACAAGCGCCAGGATTGCAACATCCTGTTTGACGTTTTCGGTGCGCAGGGACTTTCGCTGGAGAAGGTATTCGATCAGAATAGGGGAAGATACAAAGGCGCAACTGCAGGCAAGGCGACTGTGGGTGGCCAGCCCGCGATGACCGTGACGCTCTCCGCGACCAAAGATGTTGAACGACGCGTGTATTTCACCGTGAAGAACGACAAGGTGGTACGCATCACCATGGACTGGTTCAAGCCCCAGCGGACAGAGTATCTTGCCGCCTACGAGAAGGTCATCAGCTCCATCAAGTTCAAGTAACATAAACGACTCAAACACACATTCAGGACACATCATAGTGGCGACGCGAATGTCGCCACTATACTTTCGGAGACAACACCATGGTACCAATCAATCCAACACTTGTGACGACGGCGTTCACACTCGATGGGTATCGTATTGTGCGAAACATCGGTGTGGTGCGCGGTATTACTGTTCGCTCACGTTCCATCATCGGCAACATCGGTGCTGCGTTTCAGATTCTCTTTGGGGGAAACATATCACTCCTCCAGGAACTCTGCGAGCGGGCACGAAAGGAAGCCTTCGAGATCATGCTGCAGCACGCTCAGGAGGTGGGTGCCAATGCGATTGTCGGGATGCGTTATGATGCTAATGAGATCATGTCGGGAGTGGCGGAGGTGCTGGCGTATGGCACAGCAGTAGTGGTTGAGAGAACATAGCACGCCGTCTGCACCATGCGTGCAACATAGCAGAAGGTCCAACTGCAGAGGCAAGCGAGTCGTGCTTGCCTCTTCCGTTTTTGAGATATGAGCTTGGAGGGACGAACGGCTCCGAGTGGCCCTTGCAACTCATTCTCTGCCAACGTATCTTGACGGCGCACGATTGCAGGGTGACAGCCTGGTTAGAAAATGTTCCCAGATGCCCAACAGCACGCGCCACAACCAAAAGGAAGTCTCCGAAGGGTAATGAGCAAGCAAGACAGTAGCGACTCGGTGATGCAGGAGCTGCGGGAAACTCAAGCTCAACTCGCCAGCATCATCGACACGGCGATGGATGCCATCATCACAGTGGACGAAGGCCAGAGGATTATCCTGTTCAATCGAGCGGCAGAAGAAATGTTCCAGTGTTCATCCTCCGATGCGGTCGGACAATCCATTGACAGATTCATCCCTGAGCGTTTCCAGTCTCAACATCACATGCACATCCAGAAGTTTGGGGAAACAGGCAGTACTACCAGATCCATGGGAAGGCTCCAATCACTCTCCGCCGCTCGCTCCAACGGCCAGGAGTTTCCGATCGAGGCAGCTATCTCACTCGCACAGGTGAACGGCAAAAAGCTCTTCACGGTTATCCTCCGTGATATTACCGACCGTAGGGAGACTGAGGAGAAACGCAAGAGGGCCGAACAGTCCCTGCGGGAGAGTGAAGAACGATACAGGCAGTTCTTTGAGGAAGACCTTACCGGAGATTTTGTGTCGAAAGCCAACGGACAACTTGTGTCGTGCAATCCGGCATTCCTTAAGATCTTTGGATTCACCTCCCTTGAACACGCTCTTGGCACAAACACCGGCATGCTCTATCCGGATCCTGCCGTGCGACAGGCATACCTTGAACTGTTGCGCGCGAAGAGAAAAATAGAGTACTATGAAATGGAACTTCGTCGCGCTGATGGCCGGCCAGTCTACGTGATTGTAACGGTCATAGGATCATTTGACGTGGCTGGAAATCTTGTTGAACTCAAAGGCTACGTTTTTGACAACACGGAACGAAAGAAGCTCGAAGAACAACTACTTCATTCGCAGAAAATGGAGGCGGTCGGCCAACTCGCAAGCGGAATCGCACACGACTTCAACAACGTGATGGGGGTAGTCCTCACCGCCTCTCACCTCCTGACTATGAAGTCTGCCGACCCCGATATCATCCGCTATGCCAGGATGATTGAGGATGCAACTCTACGGGGGGCTGCAATTGCAAAGCAACTCCTTCAATTCTCCCGGGCCGAGGCTTCGAAACTCGTCCCGGTCTCGTTATCACAGACCGTCCTCGAGGCAAAGAAGTTCCTGGAGCACTCTTTCCCGAAGACTGTTCTCATCGACATCATCATCAACGTGCAACATGGGTTGGTCTTGGCAGATGGAGGACAGATTCATCAGATGATTCTCAATATGTGCATCAACGCCCGCGATGCAATTCTCGCACGCACTGACAGACCCCCGGGGGGCAGAATCGTCATCTCGTTGCAGCCTGCATCCGGTCGACTTGTCGAGGAGAAATATGGATGGAACGCTGCAGCGCATTATGTTCAACTCACGATCGCTGACGATGGCATAGGTATTCCCGAAGAGTTCCGACTCCGCATTTTCGATCCCTTCTTCACAACCAAGGGAATAGGCAAAGGGACAGGGCTTGGACTCTCCATTGTCCATGGGATCGTAACGGCCCACAACGGAGTCATCGACGTCGAAAGCAGGGAGAACATCGGCTCGACCTTCCATGTGTTCCTCCCTGCGATAGAACATCAGGTCATCAAGGACTCATCAGATCAGGTCGAACACGCAAGAGGCCGCGGGGAGACGATACTACTCGTAGAAGATGAAATCTTGCTGCGCGATTTGTTGACGGAATTCCTGGTACGGGCAGGCTATAGCGTGATCGATGCGGGTGACGGAGAGGAAGGAATTGCGATGTTCAAGGCGCACGCCAACTCCATCGACCTCGTCCTATCGGACATCGGGCTGCCAAAGCTCGGTGGGGAGCAGGTATTCGCTGCAATCAGAAAGATCGACCCGAAAGCCAAGGTCGTTTTCTGCACGGGCTTCATTGAAGAAGCCAAAAGGGAACTGCTGCTGGAGGCTGGTGCCATGAACATCGTACAGAAACCATACAAGGTTCCGGAAGTGCTGAGTGCCGTACGAGAAGCACTCGATCGAGCTTGAACGGTTGTTCCATCGCTTCAACGATACGAACCGACTCTGCTCCAGCACTGCAAGAGGTCTCTTCATTGTGGACGACGAAGACGATTTTCAAACGTCGAATTGGAGTGTCGAGTAGCTAGATGTGCTTCTCAATCTCCATAGTCTCCTCGCAAGATATCGGTTGTCTCCTCTTTTGAAGCGCAGCAATCTCTGTTCCTATCCAGTCAACGGACAGTCCGTTGCGTTGAGCGATACGCGCAAGCCAGTCCGCTTCATTGGGATGGAGTTGGTCGTCGAGAAATGCTATCCTGATGCCATCTCGAAGAAAACTTTCTGCGATCTCCTTTCTCGAGAAGATAGGAGGATCACTGCTTATGAACCGGTTCTCCAGCAGATCGTCGATGGCAGTCTCACAAAAACGATACTCAAAATCAAGTTTCTTCCCGATTGTGAGGAGAACCTGCCGTTCGTCGCTTGCTATCTGTCCATCGACACCCACCAAAAGAAGGAACGCTCTGAAGCACTCGCTCTTTTCAAAGAGACTCATTCTCATGGACGACTGCTGCAACTTCAGCAACCTACCGTATTTTCCATCAGGTGGTGTCTTCGATATTTTCACCTACTAAAGCTCCTTCTTCCCAAACGTTCGCGCAAACCTCGTCTTCAGCCGTCCCTCCCACTCATCCAGGAGAGAGTAGACCGTCGGCACCACCACGAGTGTGAGGAATGTTGAGATTGTCAGCCCGAAGATAATTGCCACCGCGAGCGGCCGCCAGAAACCGGCGCTCTCGGCACCAATCACAAAATGAAATTCACGCCAGTCGAAGTCGATGCCGGTGGCCATAGGGAGCACGCCGAGTACGGTGGCGGTGGCGGTGAGCAGGACCGGACGGAGACGGATCCTTCCCGCCTCGAGGAGCGCATCATCGAGTTTCATTCCCCCTTCACGATGCTTGTGCTTGACGAAATCCAGGAGCACAATGCCGTTACGCACGACGATCCCTCCCAGCGACACGATCCCCACGCCGGTCATCATCACGCTGAACGGCGTGCGTGTCACGAGGAGGCCAAACAGCACTCCGATCAACGAGAGCAGGACCGACAACATGATGACAAACGGGACTTTCAGCGAATTGAACTCGCTCACCATGATCAGGAACACGAGGAGCATCGTAATCACGAACGCATTGCTGAGGAAGTCCGCCGCCTTCTGTTGCTCTTCCTGAGACCCGGTGAACTTCACGCTGTATCCGGCGGGGATGTCGATATTCGCTAGGCGCCCGCGGACATCGTTGAGTACCTCCGACGCGACACGCCCTTCAACTTCCCCCGTAATCGTCACAACCCGTTTTTGGTCCTTCCGTTTGATGTCGGTGACCGCAGTCGACCTGCTGATGGTAGCAACGGACGTCAGTGGTATCGACAGGAGTTGTCCGCGCCTGTTCATGAACGTAATGTGGAGGTTCTCAAGATCCTCCATCGCCACCCGCTGATCTTCCTGCAGTCGCACACGAATCTTGTATTCGTCCTCACCGACGCGGTATTTGGACGCTTCGACACCGGCAATAGCGGCCCGTACCGTTGAGGCAATCTGGCCAGTGCTGGTATAGAACAGTCCCGCTTTCTCCCGATCAATCACCACCTGCACCTCCGGACGACCGGCGTTGTAGTCATCCTTGAGATCGACCAGACCGGGGACCTCCTTGATCTTCCCCCGCATCATCGTGCTGAGCGCAACGAGCTGAGGGTAATCCTCACCTGAGATCTCGATGCTGACCGGGGAGCCCACCGGCGGGCCCATCTGTTGTTTCGCGACCCGCAGTTCCCCCCCGGCCAGGCCGACGGTGGTCTTCCGAACTTCTTCGAGGGTCTCGAACGTGCTCTGTTCCCTTTTGATCTTCTCATAGAAATTTATTGCTACACTCCCCTTGTTCGTCGTCCCCTGCCCCCCGATATCGAAGGGGTTATTGGACGTGCCGATGCTGGAGGCAACATATTCCACATCCTTCCTTCCGGGGATGGTTCTCAACCTTTCTTCGACAACCCGGGAGAGGCTATTCGTCACGTCGAGCGATGTCCCCGACGGCATCTCGATGGTCACGGTGATCTGCGACGGCTCCGTATTCGGGAAAAACTCCACGCCTTTATTGAAGAACCCGAAGAGGACCATGATAAACACCAGCAGGCCCAGCGATCCGAGAATTGTCGACCACTTCCGGGCAAGCGTCCACTGGAGCGTCGTAACGTACTTCCCTTGGAGCCACGGGAAGAAGATATTGTCCACCTCGTGGTAGAGAATCGTAAAGGGATTGTACTTCCGGTACCAGTGCGGATGCTCAAGGTTGTACTTTGCTTTCTTGATCTCGCGTTTGTAGTTGATCCACTGTGCGCCCTGCACAGGACTGATCACATAAGCGACAAAGAGCGATGCGGTCAGCGTGATGATCAGGGTGATCGGGAAGAATTTCATGAACGACCCGACAATCCCAGGCCACACCAGAAGCGGGAAGAACGCTGACAGCGTCGTGACCGTCGATGTCAGGACGGGCACGAAGACCTCCCCTGCCGCCTTCTTTGCCGCAACCGCTGGGGGCTCGTCATACTCTTGCTGGTGACGGTAGATATTCTCGATCACGACAATTGCGTCGTCAACGAGGATGCCGAGCACCAACACGAGAGAGAAGAGCACCACCATGTTGAGCGTGATCCCGAAGGCGGAAAGCACGACAAAGCCGACGAACATAGAGAGCGGAATGGCCGTTGCGATCAGGAGCGAATTCTTGAGTCCGAAGAACATGAAGAGCGACATGACAACCAGAAACATCCCCGTGAAGATACTGTTCTCCAGCTCTTTGACCATGCGCGTCACGAACAGCGACTGATCGTTGGAGATCTCCAGGGTGATGCCGGCCGGGAGCAGTTTCTGTTCAGAAGCGACAATGTCTTTGACGGTCCCCGCGATGCGGAGGAGGTTCTCCCCTGCCCGCTTGCGGACCATCAGAGACACTACTTCCGTCCCGTTCAGCCGAGCGTACGTTTGCCGATCCTCGAACGAGTAATCGACCGTCGCGACATCGCGCAGGTAGATCGGCTTGCCGTTCTGGATCTTCAGGACGATGTCCTCCAGCGGTCTGACATCCTTGAATTCCCCGGGGACGCGGACGGTGAGGTTCTTCTCCTTCGTGTCGATCGATCCTCCCGGGATCGTTAGGTTCTCGGCCCGGATCGCATTGGCAACGTCGTCGAAACTGACCTGAAAGGCGTTTAGCCGATAGACATCAGCATTGACCTGCACTTCCGGCTCAAGCCCTCCTACGAGATCTGCGCGGATCACGCCCGGGATAGCTTCGATTTTGTCCTGAACGCCCTTTGCAATCTTCTTCAGCCGGGCCAGCCCGACCTTCCCCCCCACATTCACAACCATAATGGGAAATTCGCTGAAATTGATTTCCGCGACAACGGGCTCAAGAATATCGTTCGGCAGATCCGAACGGGTCGAGTTGACCTTGTCGCGGACACGTCGCAAGGCATCGTCGATGTCGATCCCGGTATTGAACTCGACGCGGATCGTCGAGAGTCCTTCCTTGGACACCGAAGTGATCTCCTTTATATCCTTCAATCCCTTGAACGCCCGCTCAAGGGGCTGCGTGATCAATCCTTCGATATCCTCCGGCGACACACCCACGTACGGCGTTGCCACGATTACGAGTGGAATGGTAATATCGGGAGCCGCTTCCCTCGGCAGTCCACGGTAAGCACCGAATCCTACAATGACGATCAGGACCATCAGGACGTAGACCGCTATCCTGTTGTCGACCGCAATACTCCAGATCTTCATGGCCGTCGCCCCGCTATTGAGTGACTATAACCGGTGTACCGTTCACGACTTTCTCGAAACCGACGGTGATCAGATGGTCCCCGGCATTCAATCCTTCCAGGATTTCCACCTGGTTCCCCTGTCTTCCGCCGAGCGAGAGGTGACGCTCCTCCGCTATGCCGTTCTTCTCGACATACACGATAATACGATCGCGATCGACCAGTTGTACGACATTCGTGCTGATAAGCAGTGCGTCCTCCTTGGATTCCCGGAGCAACCTTACTTTCACCACCATTTCGGTCTTCAGGCGACGCAGGGGATTCGCAAGTCTAATTTCCACGGGAAGCGCCCTATTGGCGGAAGAGACCGCAGCGCCCGCGAAGGATACCTTCCCCTGCAGGGTGTCTCCTGGCAGGACGTCAACGGTAATCGTTGCGCGCATTCCACGGACAACATCGCCCGCGTACCGCTCCGGGACTTCCGCTTGGATTTTGATAGTTCCTAGGTTGACTACGCGCGCGATCGGAACCCCGGGCGGGGCGAATTCACCCTCGTTGGGAACCGTGTTATCCAAGACCCCGTTGATCGGACTCCGGAGCTGGGTGCGCTCCCACCGCGCCTTCATCAGATCGGCGTTGGCCTTCGCTGCATCCCGTGTCAACTGGAGATTTCTGTACTGCAACTCGCTGATCCCCTGTTGCTCGTACACCCCTTTCTGCCTTTCGAGATTCAGCTCAGCCATTTCGTACTGCGCCCTGGCAGCGTCATAGCTTGCCTTAATGACCTCATCGTGCAGGACAACAATCAGGTCTCCCTTCCGGACATACCCGCCCTTGGTCAGCTTCCACTCTTTGACGACGCCGCCTTCCTCGGGACTGATGTTCGCGTCTTCATACGCCTTCACCGTCCCGGCGATCTGGATCGCATCGACCAGTCGACTCGATTTGACCACCTCCACGCGGACAAACACCGGTTGAATCTTCTGGCCGCTGTTCTCATCATTGTGCTTGCCGCATGATGCAATAATCAGCGATGCCGCAAGGATGAGCACCGTCGCGATGATCCTGTGTACCGTCACCATGTGTCGTTCCCTCTGTTGTGACATAGTCATTCTTCAGTGTCCTGAGCGTACGCGGGCAGCCGGCCGATGAGACGGTCTAAATCTGCCGCCGCGACGAGATAGTCGTAGAGCGCCTGAATGCGATTGACGCGCGCCTGGTCCAGCGCGATCTGCGCATCGTTCACCTCAAGCTGTGTTGCGGCACTGGCGAGGAACCGCGCCGTCACGATCTTGTAGCCGCGCTCTGCGGTCTCAACGGTCTTCTGTTGTGCCTCGACCCGCTTTCGCGCCTGCCGGAGATTCCCGACCACGGAATGCACTCCTGTGAGAATCATCCGTTCCACACCGATACGCTGTTGTTCGGTCTTGCGCTCCTCGACCTGCGCCTGCGCAACACGCGCCTGGGTTTGTCCACCCTGAAAGATATTCAGGGACAAGGATAGTCCGAATTGGTAACTTCTGATAAAACCGCTTGTTGAAAAAGCATCGAACCTGTCTATGGCCGACTGGTACTGCAACTGTCCGAAGAGCGCAAGCGTGGGGAGATAGTTCGAGCGTTCCGCAAAGATGGCGGCCTTGTTCAGCTCGAGTTGCCGATTGAGGGCCCGCAATCCGGGGTTGACGCCGAGAGCAAGTTGCTCTGCATTTTCGGCAAGAGAATCATCGACGGCCGCAAACGTCAGCGAGTCGCTCAGCTCAAGACTCTCGTTGTTCCCCGCGCCAATGGTGCTCCGTAGCGCATCCAGGGCCAGCCCGTAACCAGTTTCGCTCTGGATCACCGACGGGCGGATGTTTTCGACCTGCAACGACGCCCTGAGCTCATCGTACTCCGACACGACGCCCTGTTGTCGCATCAGCAGGACATTCTTTAGGTTGCTCTCAGCATTGCGCAGGCTCGCGTGCATCATTGTTACGACCTCACGTGCGACCAGCGCACCATAGTACGCCTTCCGTACTTTGGCGACGGTTTCAAGCTTCTTGTTCATGTAGAGATCGCGCGAAAGGCCCGCGTAGATATTCGCGGCACCAACCCCTACAATCACGGCACCGTTGAACAGAATCTGCCTTGCTTGGATGGACATATCCGCGGCGTGGGGCAAGCCGGTCTGGATGGCCGTCGGTACGCCGTTTAAGACCGCGTAGAACACCGGCGGTTCCGGCGTCCTAAGGTATCGGGCAGCAAGATCGATCGAGGGAAGGGCAGTACCCCATGCCTCAGTCACCCGTGCATCGGAACGCTCGACCTCAAGGCGGGCGGTCGCCAGGTCGGGATCCTGCTTGATTGCCAGATGAACTGCATCATCAAGACTGAGTCGCCGTGGAGCGGACTCCTGACTTCTCGCACGAACAGCCGCGAGCAAAAGCAAGGCACCAAGCAGGATCATCCAGCGTGGAATCCTGCACCGGTCAAACATCATACGCATAGCCACACCTGAACAATAGTCACCAAGAATAGTCGACATGATACATGGAACGCCCGGGAACGTAGTGAGAATCGTTCAGCTCGAGCATCGACAAGGCAAAACCATTAGGAGAACAGGCGAAACTGCAGATTCGGGCGCGTGTAGATGAGGCCCCGATGGAATAGAGTCTCATGCGCAATAACTGGAAAGGCAAGAGACTGCCGCTCAGACTGGTGAGCCTCCACCCTTAAATTAGAGAAAACGCCTTGAAGGAGCAAGAGTCTTGGACCAACCAGCGGGGCTCATCGAAATCGTTGATGAGGGCAGATCTAACGATGCGGCCAACGACACCAATTGCCCCACACCATCCAGCCGGGAACGGAGGTATGCCTTTCCTGCGTTACCAAAAGTAGAGTCAACCACATCGCCACCGCCCAAATGTCCGCTGTCTACACTTCTTAAGCGTACGTCCTTTGTTGCTGAGTGTCAAGCAAACTGTTAGAACAGGAGGGCAGCAAAATCCATCATACTATGCTCAGTCTTCGACACGGAATTCCTTGTCGGATGGCCGTATTTCATCGTGCATTTTCCTGAGAGCCCGGATGGCATCCTGACTGCCGCGTTGGGCAGCACTTCGATAAAGCCGGGCAGCCTGTGGCCTACTTCGGGGTACGCCAATGCCATACTCGTAGCAATAACCGAGGGCGACCTGTGCAAGGACAGAACCTGCATGCGTGGCATTATCTAGGGTCTCTGTGCTTTGCTCCAACGGTACATCCGGTTTCTGTGAACGCACCTGAGTGATGGCTATCCGTATCTTCGCTTCGCGGCTCCCCAACTTGGCTGCCTTGGTCCAGAGTTCCATCGCTTTTGCCTGACTCGCTGAAACCCACCGCCCGCTGTAGTAGCAGAGTCCCAATTCGACCATGGCAGGAAGGTGCCTTTTCTCCGCTGCTCGTTCAATGAGCCTAAGAGCCTGGTCATCAGAAATCCAGGATTGCTTCATCTGGAGTATGCCATCAAACCCCAGGGCACGCAGTGTCGGCCACACATAGTTGGCGTGAACATCACCGCCGGCACACCCTGTCTGTACCCGATCCTCGCGGCAACGAACACGGGTGCCCAGGGGCCCGTCAGCTCCGGCTGGACGGACAGCGACAACGTCACCGTCGGCACCAGCTTCGCCTCGCCGCTGGTGGCCGCGGCGGCCGGTCTCGTCTGGTCGATGCAACCGGCCCTCAGCCTGGCGCAGGCGCGCTCTTTGCTGCAGGCCACCGCGCGCCCCTTCCCGACCAGCGGCG
>Ga0208980_10002669_pt1 | contig 10801 bp, 9 predicted proteins | sample WetSurMetagenome_3_FD_187993 | JGI IMG/M metagenome (GOLD analysis project Ga0208980, IMG submission 187993) | Wetland microbial communities from Twitchell Island in the Sacramento Delta, sample from surface sediment Aug2011 Site A1 Bulk (version 2) | ecosystem: Environmental > Aquatic > Marine...
TCGGCGACTTCATAGCCGAAGACGGCTTCAGCCGCCTCGGGCTCCTTGAACCAGCCGCCGGCCTTGAAGGGGAGGGCGCTCTTCATCTTCGGGAAGGAGACCGGGTCGACGCCGAGGAAGGCCGCCAGTCCCCCGCTCTCGCCCTTGTTCGGGTCGAAGACGACCTGCATGAGCATGGGCGTCACGCCGTCGACCTCGGGCTCGCTGGCCACGGATCTGGCGATGTCCTCGGCCATGTACTTGAGGCCCGTGCCGCCCTTGAGCATGAGGGTCGCGGCCTCGTAGGGGCAGCCCTTGGCCACGACGAGCATCTGGAAGCCGAGGTTGTCGATGTCCTTGTTGAGCGACGCTTCGTAGCCCCGGTTGAAGCCGAACAAGCTGACCAGGACCCAGGCCGCCATGGCGATGCCCAGGATGGTCAGCAGGCTCCGCGTCTTCTTGCGGAGGAGGTTCTTATAGGCCACTTCGAAAACGCTGATCTTTTTCATGGGATCCTAACCTTTGAAAAACTTGAGATGCGGATTCCCCAGGAGGAATTCGTCGGCGAGGATGAGGTTCTTCTTGGTCGCCCGGAGAGTCGCCCGGAAATCCTTCTCGGACCCCGGGTCCGGGTTCTTGATCCGGCTGATCGGGCCGGACGGCTCTTCCGCGCCCGAAACGACATCGTACTTGTAGAAATCCTCCAAGCTGAGGCCGACGAACTGGGCGCCGAAGCCGGGCTCGCGGAAGGCCTTGGCCGCCTTGGCGGTCAGCTTCTGGTAATAGAAGCCTTTGATCACCCCCTTGAGGTCGAGGGCCAGGAAGACCTGGAGGCCGCCATAAGTCCCCTTCTGGTTGACGCCGTGGATGTAGCCGATGAGGTCCGCGCCCTTGTAGATCTCGTACATGGTGTAGGGAACGTCGGCCGTCTCGAAGAGGCCGGTGAACGGGTCGCCCAGCCGGGCCTCGATCTTCTTGAGAAGGTCGTCGCCGCCTTTCTTGGAGATGGACACGTAGAGCGTCTTGTAGCCGGTCGAGTCGGGGAAGAGACGCTTGACGTCCCGGTCGGGGTCGTTGAGGTCGCAGCCGACGGCGGCGTAAAGGGCCGCCGCGGCCAGGCCCAGCCCCAATGCGGCGAAGACGACGCCCGCCAGGAGGCCCGGGCCCCGGCGCCCACTTTTCATCGCTGTCGTCTTCATCGGCCTCCCCCTCCCCGCTGGCGCGTTCTCACAGGAGTTTGTACAGATAAAGCTGGACGGCGAACCGGACATCGCGCCGCTCGTGGTCGTAGTAGGCCATGAAGCGCCCGGCCAAGTCCGCGTTCAGGAGATAGGTCAAGCCGGACCCGAGGGAATATTCCCAGGTCTCGCCGTTCTTCGTGACCACAGGCTGGACCTCGACCTTGAGCCGGCCTTCCTCAAGAAAAGACAGGCCCGACCGCCAGAAGACGAGGACGGTCCCGTCGCCGCCCCGGCTTCCGACCAGGATCTCGGCCCGGTTCTCGAGGTTCCGCCAGACATAGGTCGCGTCAAGGCCGGCCGAGCTCCAGGCCATTGGCTCGGGATCGACCAGCGTGTAGCCCATGGTCTCGAGGACGCGCCCGTACGACAGGGACAGGCCGACCGAGTAATTGTCGCGGGCCAGGACCCCCTTGAAAACGCGGGCGGCGGCCAGGTAGTTCCCCTCGAAGTAAAGAGGCATGCCGGAGCCTGTCGTCAGCGACGCGGCCGCGCCGCCCCAGTTGAGGTCCTTCTCGAGGCCGACGCCCCAATCCCGGTCGAAGCCGTAGCCGAGCATGGCCGGAGCGGGCAGGAGCAGCGCATGACTGTCCAGGACGGACGACAGGCCGAGGGCCGGCCGGTTGTGGCCGATCCACATGTCGGCGAACTTTGTTTTGAGGCGGAAGTAGGCGTTGAAGAGCTGGGGTTCGATATTGTCGTTGCCGTTCGTGTCGAAGGCCAACCGGGCTTGGACAGCGAGGACGCCGATGTCCCCCGTCTTCCCGGCGAACCTCTTGACGAGATCGAAGCCGAGGCTCGGCCTCTGCATCGCTTCGTCCTCGACGAGGGAGAACGGCTCGACCTTGCCGGAGGCCGTGGAGTACGCGCCGACCGCCTGCAGCTCGAAATAGAAGAGCATGCTCTGGGCCCGGACGCCGCCGGCCGAGGCGGCCAGCAGGGCGAGAAGGGCGATCGCGCGCCTGACGCTAGACATCGAAGGTGATGCGGCCCCGGAAAATGACGATGCCGTTGCGGGAGAAGGTCAGCCGGACCTCCCAGTCGCCGGGCATGACGACGTTGACGGGCAGGAGATAATTCCCGGCCTTGTTCGTCTTGAACGCGACCTCGCCCGAGTCGTGGGCGCCCCGCATGGACGGCATGTCGGAGCTGCCGGTGATGGCCAGGTCGGAGACCTGCTTCCCGTCCTTGTCGTAAAGCTTGACGATGAGGATGGACGTCCCCATCTTGGGCGTCTTGTCGAATTCCCAGGTGAAATAGTTGACCTCGCCGATCCAGCACTTCTTGCCCGACTTGGGCAGGTCGGGGAAGACGGGCTCGCCCTGCTCGCCGGCCGGGACGAGGCCCGGGGAACTGCAGCAGGACGAAGCCGGTTGGGCGGCGGCGAACGCCGACAGCCCCGCGGAGGCGACGATCGAGGCGATGAGGACGGCCGTCGTTCTTCTCATCAGGCACTCTCCTTCCGGCCGCCAAGGCCGATATCCCTATCTATCATATAGGAATTGAGCGGACGCCGCCAGCCCCCTGGTGCCGCCCAAGGAAGCACGCCAAGTCAAGTTTCGTTACACCCTCGGCACGCGCCCACCCGAGAAACGAAGTGGCCTGAATATTGCTGTCGTATGGTAGGACAGGTTTATAGGCCATAAACATCCGTCACGACGCGAGCGTCTTCGGTAGAGAAGGCGAAAGGAGATCCGTCATGAAAAGGTCGACCGTGATCTTCCCCCTCTTGCTGGCGCTGGCCGTCCCGGCCCGGTCGCAGGATGTCTTCGAGCTGTTGCGCAAGGGCGATATTCCGGCCGTCAAGGCGATGGTCGAAAAGAACCCTCAATTGGTCGAAGCCCGCGACAGCCAGGGCCAGACGCTCCTGCACTACGCCGCCTATGGCCGGGATCCCGGCCTCATTTTCTATCTGGTCGACAAAGGCGCCAAGATCGAGGGGGCGAACGCCCAAGCCCATACGCCGCTTCATATTGCCGCGATGAATGACCGGCAGGAGGCCGCGGAGGCTCTCCTCGAGCGCGGAGCCGCTCTCGAGACCAGGGACGATTATGGGCGGACCGCCCTCGTCCTTTGCGCCCGCGAGCGAGGTCAGGCGGCCACGGCCCGTGTCCTCATCGAAGCCGGCGCCGACGTCAACGCCGCGGACAAGTTCGGCTCCACGGCGCTCGAGCTGGCCGCCTGGCGCGGCAAGACCGAGTTCATCAACCTCCTCCTCGAAAAAGGGGCCCAAGTGCCAGAAGCCGGGGAGAAATGGACGGCCGGGTTGTCCGAGGCCGCGGCCCAGGGTCTGACCAGGCTCTTCCGGCGGCTGATCGAAGGAGGGCAGGATCTGAAGGCCCTCGGCCCGGCCGGCGAGATGCTCCTCCATGCCGCGGCGGCCGGAGGGTCGGCCGAGATCGTCGGCCTGCTCATCGACAAAGGGTTCCCGCCGGACCGGGCCGACCGCTTCGGCTGGACGCCGCTCCACTATGCCGCGCGCGACGGCCGGACCGAGGCCGTGAGGATCCTCATCGAACGCGGCGCGCCCGTCGACGCCCGGACGGCCATGGGCCAGACGGCCTATAACGTCGCCCTGGAGAGGAACATGGAGACCGCGGCGGCCCTGCTGGCGGAGAAGGGCGCCGACAAGTCGGCCATCCGCTTCCCGGAGCTCAGAGGGGACTTTCTCGGCCAGAAGCCTCCCGGGGACGCACCGGAGCTGTTCGCGCCCGGCATCATCTCCTCGATCTGGGGACTTCACAGCACGGCCGTCTTCTCGCCCGACGGGAACGAGGTCTACTGGGCGCCCATGATGACCTTCCCGGGCGAGGTCTATTCCCGCGGCGGCCTGCTCGTGATGAAGCGGGCCAAGGGCCGGTGGACGCCGCCGGCTTGGGCGTCTTTTTCGGGCCCCAGGGGCGAAGACGACGTGCCCTTCTTTTCGTCAGACGGGAAAAGGCTCTATTTCATCTCCCGTCGAGCCCTTCCCGGCGAAACTCAGGAGGGAAGCGAGAAGATCTGGTTCGCGGACCGGACCTCCTCCGGCTGGGCCGAGCCCAAGCCTCTGGACCCCAACGTCAATTCCGTGAACATGCACTGGGAGTTCTCGCTCGACAGGAAAGGGAACCTCTATTTCGCCGGACGCCCGCCGGACAGCCTCGGCGCGAGCGATATCTACCTGGCCCGGTCGAGCGGCGGAAAGTACGAAAAGCCGGTCAACTTGGGCGATCCCTTCAACACCGCCGAGATCGAGGATACGCCGTTCATCGCCCCGGACGGGAGCTACCTGCTGTTCTCCCGCCAGTTCGACCTCTGGGTGAGCTTCCGGGGACCGAATGGCGCTTGGAGCACTCCTGTCAACCTTGGGCCTGAAATCAACAGTCCGTCCATCGAGCTGTGCCCGATAGTCACCGCGGACGGCAAGTACCTGTTCTTCCTGAGCCGGCGCGGGGGGGAGAGCCACGCCTATTGGGTCCGCGCCGGGATCATCGAAAAGCTGCGGCCGAAGCGGCCCTGATGATCCGGATGCCGAAGACCGATCCGGTCTCGCGGCCCTTGATCCCCTCGAATCGGACCGTGACCTTGTCCTTTCCGGCCACGGCTTCGGCGGGCAGGGCATAGGTGGCGTCGAAGAACTCCTCCTTCGCCTGGGGGCTCCGGCGGACGATCCTCTGCTCGCCGACCTTGCGCCCGTCGACAAGAACGGCGAAGGCGCGGTCGGCCCGCTCGTCGCTGCTGTAGGTCACGACCAGCGCGAAAGGCCCGGCTCCCTCGACCGGCAGGTCGAACGAGAACCAGTCGGCCGCCCGGCGGCCGTAGCGGCCCTGGAGCTGGACGGGGGAGGTTTTTCCTCCCCGCTGGTTGAAATCGCGCTCGGCCTGCATCTGTCCCGGCTGGACGAAAGCGACCGTCGCCGCTTCGAGCGTCCGGCGGGCCGTCTCGGCGGCCCGCATCGCGGCCGCGCGCTGTTCCCATTTCCCGGGGGTCAGGATGTCCCAGTAAGCCGCATAGGTGCGCCGGTGGAGCCGGTAGAACGGGACGAGATCGACGTCCCGGTCCCTCCCGGCCCCGTCCGTCCTAAAAACTCCCGGTTGCCCCGCCTTGGGCTTGACCCAATCGCCGACGAAGGCCCTGTCGGTCACAAAGACCGGGGTGGTCGGCTGCGGCGCGGCGGGCGCCTCTCCGCTCTTCGGGCGCGGCCGCCGTTCGACGATCGGGCCGAGGTCGCCGGCGAGGACCAGAGGTCCCCAGAGGATGGCCGCCCGGTCGGGATTGTCCGGCAGGGGCTCCAGCCGGAGCGTCTTGGGCAGAACCAGCTCCACCCGGTCCCCCCGATGCCACTTCCGGCGGATGCGGACATAGGTCCCGGCGGGACCCGGGTCCTTGAGGGCCTGGCCGTTGACCTTGACGGCGAACCCCTCCCCCGCCCAAAAGGGGCGGCGAAGGGCGATCTCGAAACGGCGCGCTTTTTTCGTTCCGATCACCAGAGCGGCATCCTCCCCTTCGGGGAATCCGGTCGTCATCGTCAGGCGGACCCCCGCGCCCTTCCAGTCCGCCGTCGACGGCGCATAGACGTTCACCCAGAGCGTGTCCCCGGATTCGTAGAAAAGGCCGTCGCCGTGCAGCGCGTGGCTCTCCATGCCCGAGCCCACGCAACAGGTGAAGTCGCGCCCCATATCCTGGTACTCGCGGGCGACGGCCTGGCCCACGGGGACCATGTAGCAAGTCGCGCCGTCGGCGGGGTCCATGGAGCCGAGGATGTGATTGAACAGGGCCCGCTCGTGGAAATCGGCGTAGCGCATCTGGGGATCGAGGGCGAAAAGCGCCCGGGCGAACTTGATCATGTTATAGACGTTGCAGGTCTCGGCCGTCCGGCCCTCGAGCATGTCGTCGAGCTTGTCGGGCTCGCCGAAATATTCGTTCCGGCCGTGGCCTCCCGTGGCAAAGCTGTGGTGGAGGGCCACCCGGTCCCAGAAGAAGGTCGCCGCGGCGCCGTCGGTCCTGTCTCCCGCATAGACATAGCGGGCGAGAGAGCCCAGGAGCTTGGGGACCAGGGTGTTGCCGTGCTTGCCCCGGAGGATGTCCTCGCCCCGGGCCAAGGGCTCGACGACGGCCCGGTGCTCGAAGCGGTCCGACAGGCGCAGCCAGCGCTCATCGCCCGTATCGGCGTAGAGGTCGACCAGGACCTCGTTCATGCCGCCGAACTCGGTCCCCAGCATCTTCTGGATCTGGGCGTCGTCGAGTCCGGCCAGGACGCTTTCGGCCCAAGCGGCGAACCGGATCTCGACCTCGAGGGCCTCGCGGTTCCCGGCGTGACGGTAGGCGTCGCGCAACCCGGCGAAGATCTTGTGCTGGACGTACCACGGCGACCACATCCCGTTGAGGTCGAAGCCGGCGGAGCGGATATCGCCCGCGGCCAGCTGGGCGTAGAGGGTCTTGCCCGGCACGCCGTCGCGGTCGGTCTGGGCCCCGATGTAGCCGTCGCCGTGCTTCGCTTGGACGGCCCCGAGTTCGGCCACCAGGGCGTCGGCCCGTTCCTTGAACCGCGGGTCGCCCGTCGCGGCGTACATCAGGCTCACGCCGGAGAGATAATGCCCGGCGATGTGTCCGGTCAGCTGGCGCTTCGCCCCGTCCCAACCCCCGTAGCCCTCGGCCTTGGGCTCCAGGCCCGCGGCCTGGCGCAGGAAGGCCATCATCCGGTCGGTCGAGAGCGAGAGAAGATAGCGGCCGTTGCTGTCCTGGGCCTGCTTCAGAGGCCCGCCCGTGAGGCGGACGTCGGCGAGGGGGATGGGCCGCGCCTTCTGCGGGACCGACGGTTTGACCGGCCCGGACGACACCGCGGCGCAAAGGCCGAGGGCCCATCCAAACAGGCAGACCGCGCCGGAGAGAGAGGTCGAGACCTTCATATTCACCTCGAGAGCCTCAGAAGGTAGAGGACGCCCATGATCAGGGGCTGGTGGGCGAGGTAGATCCACAGGGAGTAGCGGCCGGCCGCGTTGACGAACGTCTGCGGCAGCCGCCAGGGCAGAAGGCTCCGCTTGTCGGCGTAGGCCGATTTCCCCAGCGCCGCGCCCAGAAGGAAGATCCCGAGCCAGGGGATCAAGGGAAAATAGTCGAACGACGAGAACGAAGGGCTATGGAGGCCGAACGGCAGGAGCCAATCGAAGCGGACAGCCAGGGCTTCTTTGATGGCGGGCAGGGCCGCCCCGAGGCCGAAAACGGCCGCGCCCCACACGGCGCAGGCAGCCGCGCCGGTCTTCTTGAAGGCCGCGCCGTAGAGGAGCATCGAGACCGCCAGGCACTGGAGGATGCCGAACCAGACCGCCGAGGACGGATCGAAGATGTACGTGACCACGGTGACGGCAAGCGATATCCCGAGGAGCCTCAGGCCGCGGCGGACGTTGCTCCGCGTCAGCGTACTGCTCGTCCCCGACAGGAGGACGAAAATCCCGGCGAAGAAATGCTGGGCGACCGTCCAGGCGGTCGTGGTGAGGTCGGTCGTGAAGCCCAGGAACGCCTTGACGCCGGCGAACTCGCCCAGGTCGAACAGGAGATGATAGCCGATCACCAGGAGGATGGACAGGCCGCGCAGGAAATCGAGCTCCCAGATGCGTGACGCGACGGCTTCCTTTTTCACGGCGTGAGGATAGCCCAGGCGGCGACCGGCGTCAAGGCGACGCCGAGCTGGGCCAGCCCGCGGATTGACAGGCCTCGAGACCTGGTCTATAAGGGGCCAGAAAGGAGTCGCCCATGTCCCCCTTCCAATATCTGACCGAAGAATGGCGGGCCGAGGCAGAGCGCCGGCTCAAGGCGGAGCTCACGCCCGAACGCATGAACAACATCACCTCGTCGATGTCCAACGTCTACTTCGATTGCCCGGGCGGCGGGACGAAGTATCTGCTCTTTCGCTTCGAGAACGGCGCCCTGACCGAGCTGGGGCTCGGGACCGGCGAGCCCCCGGTGGCCGAGTTCCACATCACCGGCACCTACGACGTCTTCGCCCAGATCTCGCGGGCCGAGCTGGGGGCCCAGAAGGCCCTCATGACCGGGAAGCTGAAGCTCAAGGGCAACATGATCAAGGCCCTCAAGCTGGCCGCGATCGCCGACCGGCTGAACAAGGTCCTGGCCGGCATCCCCGCCAGCTACTGAGGAGCCGACGATGAGAGCCCCCGACCCCGCCAGCCCGTATTTCATCGATTTCCCCGGCCGCGTCCGCGCTCTGCAGGCCGAAATGGCCAAGGCCGGGATCGACGTCTATCTCGGCTCCCGCCTCCGGACGCTGTCCTGGCTGCTCGACGCGTTCTGCCCTTGGCGGAGCTTCGTCGTCGTTCCCGCCGAGGGCCCGCCGGCCGCCTTCACGTTCGTCATCGACGCCGCTCGCGTCGCCGACGAGACCTGGCTCCCCGAGGATCGCGTCTACGGGTTCGCCCCGATGGGCGGCCAGGACCAGATCGAGCTCATCGCCGAGTTCATCAAGGACCTGCTCAAGGGACGGAAGGGCCGCGTCGGGATCGAGAGCGGCATGTCGAACTATCTCCCCGAGGGCAACCTGACCCACTACGAGTACGAGCGCTACCGGGACGCCCTCGCGCCGGCCGAGCTCGTTAACGCCCATGACCTCGTCGACCGGCTGTCGCTCCTCAAGGACGCCGGGACGATCGCCCGCTTCCGCGAAGCCTCGCGGATCGTGGACGTCGGTCATCAGGCCGTCTTCGAGGCTCTGCGCAACGGCGGCTGGAAAGGCCTGACCGAGACCGAGATCGCCGGCCTGGCCGCCCTGGCCATGCGCCGGGCCGGGAGCGAATGGGAGTGGTCGTTCACCGGCGGCAACGAGATCGCCTCGGGCTACCGGACGGGCCTCACCGGCGGCGCCTGCACACCGGCCTCCCGCCGGGAGCTTCGGGCGGGCGAGCCGCTCATGGTCGACATCCACGCCATGTTCATGCTGGGCCTGGGGGACCATTCCCACAACTATCTCATCGCCCCGGCCGGCGAACGGCAGCTCTGGCACGCCCGCAACTTCACCGACATCGTGGCCTTGACCCTCAAGACCTATCGGGCCGGCCTCAGCCCTTCGGAGCTGGCCGAGCAGATGATCGGCTTCGCCGAAGGCCGCGGCTTCGCCGACTACATGGTCCCGGGGTTCGAGCACGGCATCGGCCTGGTGGGCGACGAGTGGCGGATCGGGATGAACGACGGCCCCTTCCCCTACTGGACCAATCCCGACCACCGCTACCGGGAGAACGAGCTCCTGATCTGCGCCATGCAGTACGCGTGCCCCGAGGAGAATATCGGCTTCCGCTACGAGAACCCGATCGTCATCATGGCCGAGGGGTGCGAGCACCTATCCAAGTTCCCGCTCGGGGTGGACGTCATCTCATGAGAAAGCCGGCGGCCTTATCGCGCCGCTCCCTCTGGGTGCTTCTCACGCTCGGGCTGGGCCTGCCCGCGATCGCCGGCCAGACCTATGCGCCCGTCGACGTCCACGGCAGCGGCGCGACGGCCCTATCGGTCCGAATATCCTGGCAGATCTTCAAACCGGAACCCCTGCCGCCGGCCGAAGGCCTTCTGCCAAAGGACTCATTCCTGGGGGGCGGCCTCGAGCTGAAGTACTCGCGGTTCCGCGGCGAGCAGGGCCAGAGTCTGGCCGCCGGCGAGGTCATCTCCCTGGGCGGCCCCTCCATGACCGGCCCGCAGGACCTTGTCCACAGTTTCGATCTTGACTTCGTGGAGCTGGTCCTGACCCCGACCCTGCCCCTCTCGGACTCGCCGTCGCGGTTCGAACTGGATTTTTCGCTCGGACTCGGGTACCTCGATGCCCGTCTTCAGACGGAGGCGAGCGGCGGCGGGACGCTCCGGATGGACGACCAGACCCTCGGATTCTCCTTCGGCTTCGGCGCCCGCCAGTGGGTGCGCGGCGTCGCGGCCATCGAGGGTTTTCTCATGGCCTTCACGCCGAACCCCTTTACCGCCTTTTTCGGGGGTGCGTACGGCGACGGCCTCAACGACGAGGCCTGGAGTGGAGAAATGGCGCTCATCGTGGCCCCGCTCCGCCACTTCCGTCTGCGGGCCGGCTATGGCGCAATGGAATTCATGGCCGCGCACGATTACGACGCGGCCTCGGAAGTGAGGCTCAAGTCGTCCGGTCCGTTCCTCGGCCTCCAGGTCGCCTTCTGACCGGCCCGGCCCTCGCTCGATCCCCCGGAGATACTGGACCAAGGTCCTATTGACGCCCCCTCCCCCCTGGATGATGATTCGCCCTAGGAAAGGAGGTCCACATGGACAATCACAAACCCAAAGACGAGATGCCTATCCTCGAAGAGCTGAAGGCCACGGAGGTCCCCCAGGGGATCGACCGCCGGAAGTTCCTGATGCGGAGCGCCGTGGTCGGCGCTGTCGCGGTCCTCACCGGCTGCAAGCCGTCCGAGAAGCCGGAGCCGGCGGCCGCCGCGGCCCCGCCGCCGCCAACGCCGTCGAACCAGCTGGCCGAGAATCTCGATGTCGTGATGAGATCGAAGGGGCCGGTCATGACGCTCATCGACGAGTTCTTCAAGGTCGGACCGGGACCATCGAGCTCCCACACCATCGGCCCGATGCGCATC
>Ga0208980_10002670_pt1 | contig 10794 bp, 8 predicted proteins | sample WetSurMetagenome_3_FD_187993 | JGI IMG/M metagenome (GOLD analysis project Ga0208980, IMG submission 187993) | Wetland microbial communities from Twitchell Island in the Sacramento Delta, sample from surface sediment Aug2011 Site A1 Bulk (version 2) | ecosystem: Environmental > Aquatic > Marine...
AACCCCGCATTGATTAAAAATATTTTTTTAAAATCAGGAAAGACACAGCGCGCTTGGATCCTTGCCTCCCTTGCTCATCCCAAAATCCATAGGCTGAAGTTAACGCACAGTCGCAATAAAAATGCAGCTCTTGGAGAATCAATACGGGGTTACTCTCAGAAAAATTCTGGCACCCCTTGACAGAACCGAAACCTAATCGCAATTTGAATTGACGCATCTTTTTTCAAAGGACTTATCAAGATCGCATAGAGCCGCAAGGATCAGAAATGCCAAAGGAGGCAATACATTCATGAGTTCTGAAAAGAGAGTAATTCTCTCCATGGGAGGGAAAGGCGGAGTAGGGAAAACAAGTATTATGTCTGGCCTGGCCGAGTGGTTTGACTCTTACCAGATTCCCGTACAATTGCTAGACCTTGATACCGAAAACAAAGCGCGAGGATCGCTGACCCACTTTTTCGGTGGGCGCGTTCCTAAAATAAACATCCACACGCCGGCGGGTCTCGACGCGTTCATCGATCATCTCTCCAATGGAGTGCCGGTCATTCTGGCGGATATGGGCGCCGGCGCCGGCCAGATCACCTACGAGTGGTTTGATCGCATGTACCCGGATGTCTCCGAGATCGGAATAGCGTTTACTGCCATTGGAGTAGTGACGGCCGATCCGGCAAGTGTTGAAAGCGTACTTACCTGGGCAGCGCGCCTTCAGAACAAGGTGATGTACCTGATCGTGGAGAACAGCATCACTGAGCATGCCGACTTCATCTACTGGAATGAAAGCGAACAAGCTCGGCAGTTTAGGGAGGCATTCCAGCCGGCTGTAATTCACATGGATTACAGGCTGCCGGAACTCGAAAATGGCGCACGTAATCATGGCTTAACCTTGGGAGATATCGCCACGAGAGCCAACCGCGTGCCCGAACTGCAAAAGTCCTCCCTTGTGATGCGTGCTCAGAGTTACCGCCGCAGGATGTTTGCCGAGTTCGAAAAAGTAAAGGAACTGCTCCTGCCATGAACGGTATCGCGCTATCTGATAATCCGGAAGAACCCGATCTTATTGACCGCATTGCCAGCGCCTTGCCCGAAAAAGTCCGTTCCGACTATTACCGGGAAATGAGGCACTGCCGGTCGCTTCCGGAAAATGATGAAATGCTTCGCGTCATGAGGATAATTCAGTTTCTCACGATTCTGATGATTCAAGTGCCTGCCGAGGTGGCGGCAGAGCGCAAACGCTTGGAGGAATTGTTTCGTTCCGCAATGCAGAAGATCGAGGAGAATCTCCGGTCCTCCCTGACGTATCAGAAGCTATTAGACGAGCGCTTGAGCGGCCTGCCCGATCAAATCAAACAAGGGATCAGTCCGGACGTTATTGCCGGCAAGATCAATGAAAGCCTGAGGCAACAGTTTGTTAGATCTACTATCCCCCAAACGGCTGAAGCCTTGACCCTGGCGGCAGGGCAAATGAAACAAACAACCGCCGAGTTCGGGCATACGGCAGGCCATCTCACAGATTCTTACCGGGGAGCAGCAGCCCATGCCGAACGATCCATTGGCGAGATCACATCATCCATTGGCCATGCAGCGGAGACAGCGAGACTTGCTACACAAGAGCTAACCAGCACGTTTCGTCATGAATACTGGTGGGCTATTTCTGCATTGTCCTGCCTGGCGCTGATTCTAGGGATCGGCATAGGCATACTGTTTCAACAATGGCTGGATCGGCCTCCAAAGGCAGAAAATGAAATCCAACTTGTCCGGCCTCCTATCAAACCGGCGATTCATATTCCTAAGAAACATTGATTTACATGCTTACGATCCGAGCCATGTCCGATGGACAAGGATATTCGTCAAAGCACCTGGAGCATAGCGACTACTTTGCGGAGGGTGAACGTGTCATAGGTCAATGGCGTGGACGTGGAGCCGAACTGCTGGGACTCAGCGGAGAAGTGAAAAGCAAAGAATTTGAGTTCTTGCGGCAAGCCTGTCATCCGGAGACAGGCGAGTTTTTGCGGCAACGGCAGAGCGCCGACCGCACATCGCCAGACGGAACGACTCAATCAAAGGGAAGGAATCTTTATGATTTTACGATCTCGGCGCCAAAATCGGTTTCGATTATGGCCACGCTGGGCGGTGACAAACGGCTTTTGCAGGCTCATGAAGAGGCGGTGAATGAAGCTCTTCATGAGCTTGAGGACAATGCCGCCACCCGCGTGAGGCAAGGCGGCATCCAGGATGACCGGATAACCGGCAATCTTGTGATAGCCGTTTATCCCCACGATACCAGCCGTGAACTTGATCCACAGATTCACACTCATGCCGTGGCAGCTAACCTGACCTATGACGGCACAGAGGGGCGCTGGAAAGCCCTGCAGGCTTCCGGAATTTACGAGAGGAGAGCTTATCTGTCGGAAGTGTACCGAAATGCCCTTGCTTGCCAGGTGCGCCAACTCGGGTACGAAATTGAGAATCATCGTGACTCCAAAGGGCGGGATAGTGGCTTTGAGATCCGGGGCATTCCTAAAGAACTTTTGGAGAAATACAGCCAGCGCAGCCGGCAACGCGATGAAGCCATTAGGCAGTTCACTGCCGCAAAGGGACGTCAGCCAACCGACAATGAAGTGGCTGTGCTGGTCCGGGAATCCCGGGCGGATAAGCTGACCGAGATCTCAACCAGTGAGGTGCATAGACGCCAGCGTGAGCGCCTGAATCCCGAAGAAGCGCGTTTGCTTACCGATTTGCACCACAAAGGTGAGGTGACAATTACTCCGGAATCCCCTGCGTCATCCTTGGCATATGCCCAGGACCACATCTTTGAGCGAGTTTCTGTATGTCAAGATCACGAGGTTCTTACTGAAGCCCTGCGCCACGGACGTGGAAGGATCAGTCATAAAAAATTAAAGGCCAGCCTTTCTCTGCAGGAATCAGCCGGGACGATTCTTCGTAACGGAAATGAAATAGCGACAACAGCCAGCCTGAAACGAGAGCGGGAGATAATCGATTGCATCAATCGGGGAATCGGCGAGGTTGAACGATTAGGAGGAAGAAACCGATTCATTGTCTCTGACCGTTTGAATCCCGAACAGAAGCACGTTGTCGAGTTTGTGCTGGAGTCCCGCGACAAAGCTGTGAATATAGCCGGTGCGGCCGGGACAGGGAAGACTGTCACTCTGCGCGAACTGCATCGAGGACTTCAGGAAGCAGGGCGAGATGTTCTTGCTATTGCGCCCACGGTCAGTGCTGTTGAGGAGTTGCAGAAGGTTGGCTTCACGGACGCGATCACAATTGAACGGCTTCTCCAAGATCCAAGAACTCAAGCAGGAATTCAGAACAGAGTTCTGATAGTTGATGAGGCCGGAATGATCTCCGGCCGTCAAATGTGGGAGCTGCTGCGTCTCACTGAACAGAATTCTGCTCGAATCGTGTTTAGCGGAGACACGCACCAGATCCAAAGCGTTGATGCCTGTGATGCATTGCGGATCATGGAAAAGGAATCGAGGCTCAAAAGCGCTTCACTCACGCAAGTTCAGCGGCAAATGGTAACCGGCTACCGTGAAGCGATTCAGGCGCTGAGGCGAAATCCGGAGCGAGGCTTCGAGAAACTGGATGAGATTGGAGCGATTAGTGAAATCCCTTTCCTGGATCGACCCCAGGCAATTGCACAGGCCTATATCGATTCTAAAATGCATGGGCAAAGCTCATTGGTGGTTTGCGCGACCCACGAAGAGATTGATCGCGTTACGGAAGCAATCCGCTCAGCTCGGAATAAGGCTGGCGATCTCGGCAAGCGCACCCAACTGACAAGAGATGCTTCTCTGAATTGGACCACCGCCCAAAAGAGCGAAATGCAAAACTTCCATCCAGGCCAGCTGCTGGGCTTTCACCGAGCAGTTAAGGGCATCGCAAAGAATGAAACCGTTGAAGTAGTACAGGTTGAAAACGGACGGCTGCTAGTCCGCAATGAGCGGGGCCAGACCCAAACCGTCTCCGCCAGGCAGGCGAAAAGCTTTGACGTGTTTGAGCGGAAGGGAATTGAAGTCGTATCAGGCGACAAGCTCATGTTGACCGCCAATTGCCGAACGCAAATATTTCGCAGCACAAACGGCGAAATTGTCACCATTTCGCGTTTGGATTCCAAAGGCCGGATACATCTAGCGGATGGTCGTACACTTCCTCGCAACTTCAGACAATTCACGCATGGATATGCGGTGACCGCTTATCGCAGCCAAGGAAAGTCGGTTGATTCGGTCATCATCTCAGCCGATGGAATGCGAAAGGAATTGTTTTATGTTGCGGCTTCCCGAGGAAAAAAGAGCGTGTTGGTTTTTACCGGCGATAAACAATTGCTGCGCGATTCCATTGCCCGCTCTGCAGCCAGACAGTCTGCGTCTGAATTAGCGCGAATGAAAAAGCCTTCACTTAGCCGAGGCATACATCGAGGACTTGCTGCGGCACGCGAGATGGCAAGACGCGCTGTACGGTATATCGCCTTGATAATGATAAGAGAATCACCTCAACGCAATTTAGAAAACAGCATTAAGATGGAGAAAGCTCATGACCATGGGATCAGCCGATAGTCAGACCATGCACATTGATTCGCGAGGGTATCACCTGGCCTTACAGGTAATTGTTCTCAAACATTCCTATGTGCTGCCCTGGAACCAGTTCCTTTATGCTGAAGGCGGTAATGACGAAATACACCTTATATTCACGACGCATGACGTAGTGGTTAAAGGCAGCAATCTCAATTCACTGATGGCTGCTATCGCTACACATGGATTAGCGTACATTCAGACACCGGCCAGGCCGGATAGGTTCGTGAATTCAGCCGGTCCCGCCATACACGAAATCTCCGTTAAGAAAGTCGATCAGGATTAGGCATCGAAAATGGATTTCAATCTGCCAAACCCAATTCTTATTAAGAAGACACCATCCCTAAGGCTTCGCCTTAGGATTGCGCGGATCTGCTCTCCGCGCTCCCTGTCCGGGTCTTGTCCGGTCGCCGTCCGGATATTGTCCGGGCTTTGTCCGGCGCCAGATTCATTATTGATCTACCCATTCGATCCCGAGAATTATGACGACCGAAGATACCTTTAAGGCAATTCTCGATTCTTATCCCCCGAAGCCATCTCGATCCCGATTAGAGCCATATGCAGAACTGATCCTCGAACTCCATCGACGAGGCCGCACCTATCGGGAAATCGCTCGAATATTGTCAGAACGCTGCAATATTCAGACGTCTCGCAGCACCGTGAACGATTTCGTACGTGCTCGGTCGAAGAGACCACGAAATCCACAAAGGGTTGGATCGCCTGAGCTCAAGATCCGACCTAAGGATGTTGCCTTGTTGGCCAAAATGAATATATCAGCGGAAACAAGAGTCGCTTCTGATGAGATCCAAAAGCGGATAATAGATCTTAAACATCGGCCAGCACCGACCGAAGCCGGACCGCAGCTATTCCATTATGACCCGGACAAGCCTCTATTTCTTTCGCCCAAGCCTAAGAAATCCTGATATCGGGAGTGAGGGTGTAATAGTTGAATGAACGGCTGAAATGCCTTACGAAGTGTTATGGACTCATTTCGCTTAGCTTTACGGCATTATGGGGCAGAGATTCAGACGGATTTCTTCGTGACCTATATCCTGTCATGAGAACCAGCCCACATGATCGAGCTATGGGCGGAGCTTTGGCGAATTTCCATTTCCATGCTGCGGTTTTATATTACGATGGCAATCCTGGAGGGGTGCTACCGCCAGTCAATATAATTGTCGCCCATCACCTGCCAAATGCCTTCGTATTTGGGGATTATTTCATTGCGGCCGCTCCAGGGAAGTAGGGTTCCCCTGCTTGCACCCGGATTCAGAATCTTTCGGGCCGATGGCGCGATGGATGGCAGTGAGGACGTCAGCGCCGGATTCAGTCTTACGGAAGTATCCGGCACAACCGCATGCCTCCGCTTGCGCACGCACCTCAGGCTCATCGTGCGCCGTGATGAAGATGACCGGGGTTGCATCCTTGACAGAGGAAAGTCTCCGGCTCAGATCCAGCCCGGACATCCCTTCGAGTTGGATGTCGAGTACCAGACAATCAAACTTCGGATGCTTCGCGTCCGCGAGGAACGCCTCTGCGGATGGATAGGTGATCGGATTAATGTGAGCGGCCCGCAGGAACCGGCTTACCGATTGGCAAATGCTCTCGTCATCATCAATAACCGCGACATAGATGTTCGGGCTGCTGCTCATAAAACAAGGGTAGCAATCGGTACACTGGGCTGACTACTGCCCTTAGGGGTAGGTTAGAGGTCAAGGAGCGCTGGTCGATGACCAGTGATCGACCATCAATGTGCGGTAACCATTAAGAAGGTTGCAATTGCCGGCGGCGGCTTTAATCATATTCCTGTTGATTACGAATCACTGATTACCGATCACCGCCTCTCGCCTGCTTCCAACCACAGTTTCGTCAGCTCGGGGGTGGAGTGAACACCCAGCTTGGTCGTTAGGGCGGTGCGATGAAGTTTTACCGTGCGTTCGTGGATGCCGAGGTCATAGGCGATCTGCTTGTTCAGTTTTCCCTGAACGACATGCTTCAGCACTTCAAGCTCGCGCGGCGTGAGCGCGGCGAAACGCGCACGCAACGCTTCCAGCCGCGTCCGCTCAGCGCGCTCGCGAGCATCGCGTTCAAGCGCGCGTTTCACGGCATCGATCAACTCCTCCTTTGGCGCGCGCTTCGTAAGAAAATCTTCCGCGCCCCGCCGCATTGCTTGCACGGTGGTCGGAATATCTCCATGTCCACTGAGAAAGATAACCGGCATCCTATGCCCCGCCTTCGCGAGTGCCTCCTGCAATTCCAGCCCGTTCAAGCCGGGCATCCGCAAGTCCGCAAGGACACACCCATGGACGTTGAGTTCTCGGCAGGCCAGGAACTCTGCCGACGAGCCAAAGGTCTTCACCGAGAAGCCGGATGCGCGCAACATACGTGCGACCGCCGTCAGAAAAGACGTGTCGTCGTCCACCACGTGCACAATGGGCTCGGCTTCGTTCATAGTGGGCTTTCCTCTATCGCTACCGGTAGCGTGATGCAGAACCTGGCCCCGCCGTCCGGAGCGTTTTCCGCCCGGATGCTCCCACCGTGCGCCTCGATGATCTTGCGGGAGATCGGCAAGCCAACCCCTAGGCCGTTCGCCTTGGTTGTGAAGAACGGCTCGAAGATGTGAGCGAGCTTGTCCGCCGGAATGCCTTGGCCCGTGTCGCTCACCGCAACCTCGACCTGCGTGCCCGCAGCCTGGATGCGCACGGTGACACGGCGGTCATCCGGTGCGGGGTTGTTCATCGCGTCCATCGCGTTAATCAGAAGGTTGAGCAAAACCTGCTGCAATTGAATCCGGTCGCCGCGCACGGGCGGAAGCGGTGAGTCGGGGTCAAGCTCCAGCCCAATTTTGCGCGCGCCGGCCTCCGGGCGTATAAGGCTGATGACTTCGTCGGCGAGTAGGTTCAAATCGAGCAGGCTGTGTTCAACTTCGCGTCGCTTCAGCAGCGAGCGCATCCGGTCGATCACCGCGCCTGCACGCTGGTCGTCCCTCTGGATATCCGCCAGGATGTCGCGCACTTCCTCAAGGTCCGGTGGTGTGGCCTGTAGAAAAAGCTCCGCCGCCTCGGCATTACGGAGGATGGCGCCCAGCGGTTGGCTTAATTCGTGCGCCAACGAGGTGGCCAGTTCGCCCATCGTAGAGATGCGCGCAACGTGAGCTAATTGGTTGCGCTGATTCAAAGCCTCGAACTCTGACTGCTTGCGCTCGGTAATGTCTTGGAAGAAACCATAAACTCTGCGGTGTTCCAGGTCCGAATTCCCAACGGCATGTACACTCCGAAGATTACCTTTGGCAGTGATAATTTCCAGCTCTAAATCAAACGGCTCGCCATGCTCGGTAGCCCTCTGCACAGCCCGTTCAATTATTGGCCTGGAATCAGGGGTATAGAAATCGAGTCCTCTTTCCACTGTTGGTTCGTAGGTGAGATCCACTTCGTGGATATTGTAGGTCTCTTCCGTCCATGTCTGTTTCGATGTGTCGATATTAAATTCCCATCCGCCAACCTTTCCTATCCTTCCGGTCTCTCTAAGTAAATGCTGGCTCCGTACCAGCGCCTCCTCTGCCCGTTTGTTCTCGGTAATATCGAGAGATACGCCCGTCATACGCTCGGGCTTGCCAGAAGGTGTTAAGAACGCCTTGGCCAGAACCCTGACCCATCGGGTGCTTCCATCTGGCATCACAATCCTGTAGTCATCGCGGAAATCAGCGCCTTCCTGGAAGCACTTCTGTGATGCCTGGACGACCCAATCAATATCGTCGGGGTGCACCTTGGAAAGAAATTTCTCAAAGGGTATCAATTCGTCCGATGAAAAACCGTAAAGCGTACGGGCCTTTTCCGTAGCCCATATGATGTTGGATGTAAAATCCCATGCCCATATTCCCACGCCTGCAGAATCCGTAGCTAGGTTTATCCACTCTTCGCTTTGTTGCAGTTCGTCCGACAATTGCGCAGCCTGGTACACCTCCCGGCTCATCTCGTAGCCCATCGCCACGACGATGCCCAGGAAGAATAAGCACGCGGTTTCCGGCCAGTGGACCACTTCCCAGCGCGTCAGCATAGTCTGCACTGTCGCTGCCAGCACGAAGAATACGATACTACCACCCACTACCACTGCCTGCCGCCGGTCGCCGCGTCGCCAGACGGTGATCCCGGCGTCCGCGACGAAGAACACAAGCAACAGCAGGCTCAGATGGCCGACAAGGTTCCACGGACTTGGGACGCCCTCACAGACAGAGACGGAATCGCCCAGGAATGAAATGTGCCGCAGACGGGTGATTTCGCGGTAGTTGACATTCGGCTCCATCAGGAAATTGAGCAGCAGCGAGAACGCCCGTAGCGCGCAGGTGGTCAAGGCGAGCCACCGACGACCGCCCCCCAGATAAGTCTGCACGAAACCAACCAGCCCAACGATGAGCGCTAAGACCGGAACATGCACCCAGCGCAGCGCCGTGCCGAATTCCCCGGGCGTCTGGGCTCGCATCATCTCAAACTCACCGAACGCCAGGGCGGCCGTAGCAATCGACGTCAGCGAGAAGAAAAGATTGGGCCACGCCGTGCGTTTCCTGCACCAGACGAGCAAATGAATCGCTGCCAGCGTGAGACACGCAGACGCGACCATTGACCAGATAACGGTAATCCAACTCATGGGTTGACCTGAACTTGGCGCTTGAAACCGGGCCGACAGACTGTAGTTAGCTAGTATCCAACTCAAAAAAATAACATGGTTTGGAGAGGAAGTCATGCCGAAGGTGATTGGTGACCAGTGATCAATAGTCTGCGCTGAGTGATAGTGATCGGTAAAGCCGTTTGAACCTTTCTGACTGTTCATCGCTTACAGCACACAATCCCCAGCACATAGACCGCTGAATACTGTTCACCGGTCACCGATCATTCGATCACTAGTCCCATCCCAAGTGCACCTACCCCAAAGGGCAGTAGCCAGCTCGGAGCGCTGGCTGCTAACCTTGTTTTATGAGCAGCAGCCCGAGCATCGAGAGCATTATGGGAGCTTAAAGAGCTTTGGTCGCAAGCCCGGAGCCACGTTCGCAGCGCAAGATGGGAAGAAGGCCTTCACTATCCCGCACACGAACGACATCCACTCAGCTCTGCTTGAATTGTTAAATATGGCGGAAGATGAATGATGGGTTGAGGTCGAGTTTGTAAAATGAGCCAGCCACGGAACAAAGAAATCAGCGCCAAGCAGCCGGCATCGGCGGCAATCGGACGGCGACCCTATCGTTTAGCAGCCCTCGTAATAACGGTTGCCGTCGTCGCTGCCCTCGGCTTTTGGTGGAGCAAAGGCCGTCAGACCGGCGTCCCTCCAGCGGTCGTCTCGAAGGCCGCGGCCAATGTCATAAACCAGCATGGCCCTGCGGCAACACCCAAGCCGGCATTTGAGAAGCTGACTGGCCGATGGCAGCGAGCCGACGGCGGGTACATCATCGAGATTCAAAGCATTGAACCTAGCGGGAAAATGAACGCAGCATATTTCAATCCGCGACCCATCCACGTGGCGAAAGCCGAAGCGTCGCAGTATGAAGGTATCGTTAATATCTTCATCGAACTGCGCGATGTGAACTATCCCGGCTCCACCTATAACCTGACCTACGACCCGGCAGATGACTATCTCAAGGGCCTCTACTTCCAGGCAGCCCAAGGGCAAACATTTGACGTTTATTTCATGCGGCTGCAGCCATGAGCAACCTCATGGAACCAAAAGTGAATCTCTCGCCGCAGCCAACCGGCATGAAGCATCGTTTTCACGCGATGGTCAAACCTGTTGGTTCCCTGTGCAATCTCAACTGCACCTACTGCTACTATCTGCACAAAGAGGGATTGCTCCATCAGCCGCGTGCGCCTCATATGTCCGAAGAAATGCTTGAACGGCATATCCGCCAGTACATCGAGGCGCAGACCGGCGACGAGGTGGTGTTCTCCTGGCAGGGCGGCGAGCCGACCCTGCTTGGCCTGGACTTCTTTAATAAAGTCGTGGAACTGGAGGACCGCTACAAAAAGCCTCACCAGCGCGTTGAGAACGATCTTCAGACCAACGGAATATTGCTCGATGCCGAATGGGCGGTGTTTCTCAAACAGCACAGCTTCCTCGTCGGCCTGAGCTGCGATGGCCCGAAGCGGCTGCATGACCGTTACCGGGTCACCAAGGGCGATGAGCCGACCCATGACAAAGTCATGGCTGCGGCCCGTCTGCT
>Ga0208980_10002671_pt1 | contig 10794 bp, 10 predicted proteins | sample WetSurMetagenome_3_FD_187993 | JGI IMG/M metagenome (GOLD analysis project Ga0208980, IMG submission 187993) | Wetland microbial communities from Twitchell Island in the Sacramento Delta, sample from surface sediment Aug2011 Site A1 Bulk (version 2) | ecosystem: Environmental > Aquatic > Marine...
ATTACGTCTGTGTTGGCAGTAAATCCCCAATGCTCAACAGCCTTATCGCCTTTGAAACGGATAATATCAACTCCGTCCATTGACATTTTATGATTTATAGGCATACCCATATACGGTTCAGAAGTGGTGCCGGTCATAGTGATGTAAGCAAAAAGCAAATCACCGGAAGTTGCCATTGAATGGATGGTGGTTTTCATATCGGGGAAAATCTTGTGATAATATTTAAACATTTCCTTAATACCTTCAAGACCTGATTTTTTAGTCAGCGAAGGATCGATGTCATGATCTAAGGCATCAGATGCAATGTAGGCATCCAGTTTATCCACCTCGCCTTTATCCAGTGCACTTACAACTCCCTTATAAATTGACTGATACTTCGAAGCCTCCTCCATATTCTGACTATAAACCAGAACTGATATTGAAAAGACCAATAGAAGAGAAAAAAGATATTTATACATAAAGCCTCCTAAAAATGATTAATAATTTTTTAATCGGATATTAAATCCTATCCGTGAGCTGGTTGAAAATAAAAATAATTTGATTCAAATCAACTGTAGATAGCTAGCAACTATTGGGCGAAATATTCCGCTGCCCCTGCCTGCCAAATTGAAACGCAGACCGTGCGGATTGAGGAAACAAATTACAGTAGTTAAGTTTGTGATGACAAAAAGCTGCCACAATTAATTTTATCATAAGAAGAAAGCAAAAATTATGAAACCGGGAAAATTAATTATCGTTATTGCTGCTGTGATGTTTTGTAAAATATCATTATCACAGTCCTTCATTAAAATCACCGATGGTGAATTTGTTAATGACGGGGGATGGTGCTATGCAATGTGCTGGGCAGATTTTAATAACGACGGATATCAGGATTTATTCGTCACGAATAATAATTCCGCCATGCAAAATAACATGATGTATCTTAATGATGGAGCGGGAGGATTTACAAAAATTACTACCGGACCCGTGGTAAACGATGGCGGATCTTCTTATGGCTGCACCGCGGCTGATATTGACAATGATGGTGATATAGATTTATTCGTATCGAATTATAACGAGAATAATTTCCTTTATTTAAATAACGGTGATGCAACATTCACAAAAGTTACAACCGGCAGTATAGTAACTGATGGCGGGAAATCCGTTGGCTGTGCTTTTGGCGATTACGATAATGACGGGTATCTGGATTTATATGTGGCTAACCGTGACCAGGTTAATTTTCTTTATAAGAATAATGGAAATGGTACATTTACAAAAATTACAACGGGAGAAATTGTAACTGATGTAGCAAATTCTGGTGGCTGCAGCTGGGGAGATTACGACAATGATGGCTACATTGATTTATTCGTTGCAAATGCTACCAATGATTGTTTGTATAAAAATAACGGCGATGCAACATTTAGTAAAATATCTAGCGACCCTGTAGTTAATGAATCAGATTATTCAACAGGCGGAAGCTGGGGGGATTATGATGATGACGGAGATATCGATCTTTTTGTAACGGGCGGACTGGTAGGAAGCAACTACTGCAGATTATTTAATAATAACGGTGACGGCTCATTTACCAAAATAACTAATGACCCGATTGTTAATCCTTTATTCTGGGCTGGAGGCAGCGCCTGGGGTGATTACGATAATGATGGTGACCTTGATATGTTTGTTGGCGGCTACGATGGCATCAACAGGTTGTACACTAATAACAATAACGGAACATTTACAGCGGTAGATAACGGCATTATTGTAACCGATGGAAATTATAAAAAAGGTGCCGGATGGTGTGATTATGATAAAGACGGCGATATCGATCTTTTTGTAGCAAGAAATAACTACTTCGGGGGGAATAATTGTTTTTATAAAAATCTAGGGAACAGTAACAGCTGGATTAATATAAGATGCCTTGGCACAACATCGAATAAATGCGGAGTAGGTGCAAAGGTATTTGTAAAAGCAAGTATAAACGGTATAAGTAAAAAGCAATTGCAGGTAATCACCACACAATCGGGCGGCAATCACAGCGGAATGAACAATCTGAATCCTACTTTCGGATTGGGAGATGCAGCGGTTGTTGATTCAATTATTGTAACCTGGCCGGGCGGAATAACCGATAGAATCGGGTTGACAGCCGTGAATCAATTTATAATAATTAAAGAAGGCGAAGGTGTGGTTACTAATGCCCAAAATAATAATCCTCCGGCTGTAACGGATTACCGTTTAACTGCAAACTATCCAAATCCCTTTAACCCTGCTACGATGATTCGTTATTCACTGCCCGCTGAATCTTTCGTGAGCATTAAAGTTTATAACATCACCGGTAAAGAAATAACCACCTTAGTAAATGAACTACAGACAGCAGGAGAATATCAAATAACTTTTTCCGCCAAAGGCGGATCCGCCTCTGGCGGAGATGCTTACTCCTTAGCAAGCGGTGTTTATTTATTAAGAATGACTGCAGGCGAATTTAATTCAACAATTAAAATGAATTTGCTTAAATAAAAAATCTTTTTGTCACACTGAACCTGTCGAAGTGTGCCTGTCCGGCGAAGTGAAACGAAGACAGATCATTGCGATCCCATTTCTAGGGGGAGCCTGTCCGCCTCAGGCAGAATGCAATGTCTGATTCTGGCTGTGGGATATCGGATCCCAGATACCCGATTCCGGATTAAGATTAAGAGTAAGATTAAGAATTAAAGACAACCAATCGCCCACTACCCACCACCCACCAAAACGAGCTATCGCAAAATATTTATTATGAAGCTAAGTAATTAATTTTGTCATAACAATTTTTATAAAAATAATAGAACATACTTCCACAAGACTATTTCTTCAATTACATAACTAGTATTGACCTGAAGGGAAATAAATATGAAAAAAGTGTTGCTACTCCTTTGTTCTTTCTCCTCCTTGTTGTTCTCACAAACAGATAAACAATCCTTTGGAATCTCTTTCTCCGGTTTTGTTAAAACGGACGTCTTTTATGATACAAGACAATCAGTAACATTAAGGGAGGGACACTTCCTGATCTATCCGCAGGATGAAAATTCAGATGTCAACAGCAATGACATTAATGATAAATCATCTTTTAATATACTTTCTATTCAATCACGCTTAAATGGAAAAATAACCGGTCCCGAAGTAATTGGTGCAAAACCATCCGCAGTGCTCGAAGGTGAATTTTTCGGAACTTCTGATGCAGATATAAACGGATTCAGACTGCGGCATGCGTTCGTAAAACTTGACTGGGAAAAAACATCTCTGCTTGTTGGTCAGACCTGGCATCCCATGTTCATTGTTGAAATGTTCCCGGGGGTTGTTTCTTTTAACACAGGCGCGCCGTTCCAGCCATTTTCCAGAAACCCGCAGATCAGGTTCACTCACTCATTTGATAAAATAAAGCTGATTGCTGCTGCTGTAAGCCAGCGTGATTTTTCCAGTACCGGTCCGAATGGTTTTACGAGTTCATATTTGCGTAACTCCGTTGTACCTAATCTTAATGCCCAACTACAATATTGCGGCAACGAATTTTTTGCCGGAGCGGGAATTGATTATAAGCAGCTCACACCCAGAATTGTTACAACAGAAAATATTAAAACTGATAATACCGTATCTTCACTGGCATTTACTGGTTTTGCCAAACTTAGTTTTGACCCGGTAACCTTTAAATTCCAGGGTGTTTATGGTGGTAATCTTGCAGACCATATTATGCTCGGCGGATACGCAGTCAAATCGGTAGACACACTCACCGGTGTTGAAGAATATACTGCATTAAAGTGCTTATCAGTTTGGAGTGAAGTATCTGTCGGTAAAGATATTGAGTATGCTGTTTTTGCGGGATATACAAAAAGTCTGGGAGCCGATGATAATATTTCCGGCGCATATTACGGCAGAGGCACAAACATTGAAAATGTTTTTCGTGTTTCACCGAGAGTACAGTTCAACTTTGGCAGCTTAAGGTTCTCAACCGAGCTTGAATATACCTCGGCAGGTTACGGAACGCCGGACAATCTTAATAAAGGGAAAATAAACAACGTAAAAACTTTTACAAACCTCCGGGTTATTGGTGCTGTATATTATTTCTTTTAGTAAAATGATGTAACGGCACGACTGCGAAGCTACTGATAAATGTCATTGCGAGTGAAGCGAAGCAATCTGTTTTGTGTTCTGTCATTCTGATCACGACTTTGTCGGGATTGAGAAGAGCAACGAAGTATTTAACTTTGTCAAACACAATTCCTGTTAAAAATGTTTCTACGACCAGAGAGTTTTAAACGAATATGATAACCTGTAAAAACTGTAACAATCAATTTGAAGGACAATACTGTAACCTCTGCGGGCAAAGCGCAGATACACAACGACTGGATTTTAAATTCCTCTTAAAAAATCTCCACAAAAATTTTATCAAAATTTTTCATAAAGGAATTTTCTATACTTCCCGCCAATTGTTTACCAGACCCGGACACTCTATCCGTGAATACATTGAAGGTAAACGCGTAAATCATTTTGAACCGATTGGTCTGCTAATAGCATTCGCTGCTTTCTACGCTGTGCTCTATCATACTTTTGAAATCGATATGTTTTCAGGAATTTCAGATAATACTTTGGACGGCAAGCTGGACCTAAGAAGCGTTGGCAACTGGATAACCGATCACTTTTCTTTGGTGACTCTTCTTTTCGTTCCGGTTTATTCAATAGGCTCTTATTTATCGTTCCGGAAACAGGGTTATAATTTTTACGAACATATTTACCTAAATACTTTTCTTGCCAGCCAGAGACTGCTTATAAGGATTGCAACTTTTCCCCTGCTTGTAATTTTAGATGGAACTGAAAACATTTTCCTTTTCAGAGATCTGCTTATCCTCGCAGATATAATATTAATGGTCTGGAGCTACACACAATTCTTTAATAAAGTTAAAAGAATTAAAGCAGCCCTTCTCAGCATATTAACCTATGCAATATTCTTTGTGATTTTGATTGGGTTGATAGTGGTAGTTGTTGTTTTGTTGTGAATACTAAGAAATGAATTATCATTTGACTGCCTGAGATTAAAAAAGCAGCAGGCTTGGTGAAATTGAAGCACGGACTTAATTTTACTCTATGAAATTTGCACGACTAACATCAAACGGACGCATAACCATTCCCGCACCGCTTAGGAAAAAGTACGGGCTTCATCCTGGAAGAAAAATAAAGCTTGAAGTTGATGACAATAGCATAAAGATAATTCCTCTTGTTACATTGAGAGAAGTGGAGAAAAATATTGGTTTTCTTGAAACGAAAGGAAAATTGCTTAAAGCATTAATTAAAGTGAAGAAGATAGAGCGTGAATTATGAACCGTGCATTTTATTCAAGTACAATTTCAGATTTTCTTGCATCATCAGACGAAGAGATAATTGGTAGGTTAAGTTTAAATAGTTCCTTTTCAGACGAACAAACCCAAAAACTCGCTTGGCTTCAAGAGATAAAAATATTAAAAGCAGTCTTGGAGGTTTATAAAGGAGAGGGGTCTATTTATTTAGAGTTTTCAATACCACGAATGGGGCAAAGAATAGATGCACTGCTAATAATTAGATCCGTAATATTTGTTTTGGAGTTTAAAGTTGGAGAAAAAGAATATCCTTCCTACGCAATCGATCAGGTAATGGATTATGCATTAGACTTAAAAAATTTTCACGAAACAAGTCATGAACAATTTATTGCCCCAATATTAATAGCTACGAACGCAAAAGATGCCTACATCGTTATTTCAATTACACAGCATAACGATAAATTATTTTATCCAATCAAAAGCAATGTTGAATTATTAAAAGTTGTTATAGAGGACGTGTTAAAATTTTGTGTTGGTGATAAAATTGATCTTAATATTTGGGAAAAAGGACACTATCATCCAACACCAACAATTATTGAGGCAGCTAGAGCGCTGTACTTTGGACACTCGGTTGAAGAAATATCGCGGAATGACGCCAGCTCTATAAACATTAACAGAACTTGTGATGAAATCTATAAAATCATCGACCACTCAAAAAATAACTTTCGGAAATCTATTTGTTTTGTGACAGGTGTCCCCGGTGCTGGAAAAACGTTGGTGGGACTAAACATCGCAAACAAATATTCTGATGAAAAAAATGAATTGTACAGTGTATTTTTATCTGGAAATGGTCCCCTTGTTAAAATTCTGAGAGAGGCATTAACTAGAGATAAAGTAAAACGCGACAAACAAGAAGGATTAAAAACCAAAAAAGGCGTTGTGTTTGGTGCAGTAAAATCTAAAATACAAAACGTGCACAATTTTAGAGATGAGTGTCTTGTAGATTTGGAAAAACCACCAATTGAACACGTTGCCTTATTTGATGAAGCACAAAGAGCATGGACTTTAGAGCAGACATCAAACTTTATGAAGCGAAAAAAAGACAAGCCAAACTTTAAACAGTCAGAACCAGAGTTTTTGATTTCATGTTTAGATAGACATAAGGACTGGGCAGTTGTAGTTTGTTTAGTAGGAGGTGGACAAGAGATTAATACTGGAGAAGCTGGCATAAGTGAATGGATAAATTCGATTCAAACTTCTTTTAAAGATTGGGATGTTTATATTTCCTCAAGACTAACTGATAGTGAGTACAGTGCAGGTAAAGCTTTAGAGACACTAAATGACAAGCATAATGTTAAATACAATGACGCGTTACATCTTTCGATATCGATGCGATCTTTTCGTGCAGAAAATGTTTCATTGCTAGTGAAGCAGATACTTGATTTGAATGTTGAGGAAGCTAAATCCACATTGAGCAAAGTAGGTGCTAATTATCCTATTATAATAACTCGTGACTTAAGAAAAGCAAAGCAATGGCTTAAAGAACAAGCAAGAGGTTCGGAACGTTATGGTATAGTCGTTTCCTCCCAAGCAGAAAGATTAAGACCACATTCTATTTTTGTAAGTTCTCCAATGGATCCGGTTCATTGGTTCCTTGACGACAAGGACGATGTTAGATCATCATACTATTTAGAAGATGTGGCTACAGAATTTGATGTTCAAGGCTTAGAATTAGATTGGGTTTGTGTTACTTGGGATGCTGATTTTCGTTATACAAAGAATGGTTGGCAACATTGGTCGTTTAAGGGAAATAAGTGGCAAAAAATAAAGAAACTAGAAAGACAGAATTATCTTAAAAATGCATATCGTGTTCTATTAACTCGTGCACGTCAAGGAATGGTAATTGTTGTTCCAGAAGGTGATGAAACCGATCACACTCGTCCACCAAAATTCTATAATTCAACTTTCGAATACTTAAAGGAAATCGGCTTTAAAGAAATCTAAGATTTTAATCATCCCCCCTTTTTTTCTTCCTAGGTTCCGGATTCCCGCAAAACGGGACTGTCGGAGATCGGAATGACAGTATGCAAACAATGCAATCATTTCTCTCCGGTAAGACAAGCGAATGATTACCGGTTTGCAGTATATATCATTCTCCGCTTTTCATTTTTGTAATCATCTGCCTTGCATTTTCGTTTCCAGGGTCAAGCTCGAGGGATTTTTCATAGTTTGTAATAGCACGCTCGTTATCACCACTCTTCATATAAGCTTCACCGAGACTGTCCCACACATTAGAAGATCCGGGAAATTTTTCGGTATTAAATTTAAATACGGCAACTGCCGTCCTATTCTTCTCTTTGCCAAGGTATTCATAGCCGAGCATATTAATATCTGTTTCGTTGATCATGTTCTCCATCAATAAATTATTCAGCGAGCTGTAAACTTTTTCTTCAGCACCGCTGTTGTTATTATTAAAAAGCTCTTCGGCTGTATCCAGGTTTTTAATGAGGTTATCAAAAGCGGCTTCTGCATCAGCAAGGACTTTCTGTTTATATTTCTCCGCTTCTGCTTTTGCGAGCTCAAGTGCTTTATCCAGCGCATCGTCTGCAGGTGTCTCAATATCGGGTTTTATTCCCACTCCCTCCCAATTAGTTTTTGTAATCGGATTTATTGCTCTCCCGGTCGGAATGAAAACAATAAATCCGTTACCTGCGGGGAACGTACCGCCGGGATTAGCACCGCCTCCTGTAACTTCACCGATAATTACGCCGCGCTTTTGTGTCTGGACATTGTATGTAAACTCTTCACCGGCGGAAAAAGTCTTGCTGCTTGTAAGAACAAACAACGGTACGTTGCTCATTTTAGTGCCGTCTACTTTTTCAGTTGTCCAGAATTCTTCTGTCAGGTCTCCTTCCCTCCAGTATAAGTCGTTGAGATGAGTCGGTTTTTCAAAGAAGTAGCTGAGTATAAATTTTATCATCTCAGGATTTCCGCCGTTGTTCTTTCGTAAATCGAATATCACTGCATTAGAATTAGAAATTAATTTCATCGAAGAGACAGCAAGATCGAAAGCTTGCGGTTCCTGAGAAAATCCTCTCAGATCAATATAGCCGATACCGCTGTCAAGCATTTCAACTTTCCTGAAACCGTAGTTATTCACCTTGTCTTCCTGCCTGAATTTGAATTGTTCAAATAGCGGGTTGGAAGATCCCTGTTCATCCATCATTTGTCTCTCAACCCGAACACGCATATGTTTATCCTTGCTGATGCTCTGCAGTTCCTGTGTAAGCAGATCAGAAAATTCTTTTTTATCAGTAACACTGTCAAAGTAACCTTTTTCCATAATGGTTTTAAGATGAGCAGCGCAGAGTTCTCCAATATCCGCAAACACATAATAATCAATCAGAAGTTGCCCGATATTGTTAACTGTTTCTTCCTTTTGTTCATCAGTGAGTGTTTGTTCCTGTGCCCGTAGCAAAGATGAAATAAAAACAACTGTAAATAGAATTGCTGCTATAACCAGCTTTGATAAATGTTTCATAACTATCCCTTTTTGATTTCAAATTTAGCTGGGTGAGAATTGAATTATAAAATAGTTTATATAAATGGCAGGATTATATTATAATGCACCTGATTTTCAATTTGGAAGGGATATCTGCTGGAAAATATTATTCATTCTTACTTGTAAATCCTCCTCTGCAGAAAGGTATTTCTTTTTTTAGATGCCGGGTTAGTGGGAGATTGCTTCACGGAGTTTATCTTGATGAATGTCGGGACTCGCAATGATCCGTCTTCTCCGGCAACTGCCGGATTCGCCGGACAGGCAAGCGTAAATTCCGGTTTTCGCTGGAATGACAGTATCGTTTCCCTTTAATCTTTTTATCTTACCCCGTATTAAAAAAACCATTGAGGAATTATGAAAAAGTTTTACTTCTATCGTTTAGCTCTGTCTGCCGGATTACTGGCTGGTCTGCTTATAGTTTTATTTTCCTGCATTGAGCAAAAAAATCCGCAGACTGACGAGCTTGTCGGAGCGTGGAAAGGAAAAGTTCAGTTTACGACCGGTGTATATGCCGAAATAAAAGACTTTGAATTTATGTGGGTCTTTAATGCGGGCGGTACTATGACTGAATCTTCCAATTACGATGGCGTCCCGCCTACTCCCCCAGCTTACGGAATATGGAAGAGGACCGGCAATAAACAATATGAAGCGCGTTATGAATTCTACTGGAACAAAGTTCCCGCATCCTATGAAGAGCTTGCTAAGAACGGCGGGTTTCCTAATGCAGGCTACGGAGTTCTTTTAGAAAATATTATTCTTTCAAATGATGGAAAATCGTACAGCTCAACAATAAAATTTAATTTGTTTGATCAAACAGGCAAACAATCAGTTTTTAACGACGAAGGAACAGCAGAAGCAAATCGGATGGAGTTTTAACCGAGAAGGCTGCGTTAATATTTATGATTTATCAAATTATCGGGAATATACTTTACATAAACGATTAGAGTGCAAACAATGAATTTCAAATGGTTTGTAAGAAAAGGGATTTTGTTTTTCCCTGTTTCACTGATAGGCTGGCTTTTTACAGTAGCAGCTATCGGGTATTGTGTTTATCTTTTTATTGATATTGACAGCCATTCACATTCTGTAAGTGACACATTAATCAATTTTGTTTTCAATGCTTTGCTGGTAGTGGTTGTTTATTCTATCATAGCGTTTTTTACAAGCAAAGAATAGTGACCCGAATGACATCTTGCCGATAAAATTTTTTTCTTATTCAAAATTTCCCTTTCTTAATATTTCACCCGTTTTCAACATAGTTTGTTCAGAATCTTACAGGGAAAGCAGGCACCAATCTCAGTAACTGACTTATTCATTAAAATTAATTAATGAGAATTTAACCCCAGCTTAATCTTTAACCTGTATATATCCTCCAGCAAAAAATTATTCATTAGCTAAAGGAAGAAAATAAATGAAAATGCTCTTAAGGATAACAATGCCGAATGAACCTTTCAATTCATTGATAAAGAAAGGTACGGTCGGGAAGATCCTGGAGAAGATTTTAGGGGAGTTAAAACCAGAAGCCGCTTACTTTACTCTTGAAGGCGGCGAAAGAAGTGCGCTGATGGTAGTAAATATTAATAAAGCCAGCGATTACGTGAAATATGCAGAACCTTTCTTTTTACAATTCGATGCTGAGATTAAATATGATATCGTGATGAGTCCCGAAGAATTGAAGAATTCAGGAATTGAAGAGATTGGGAAAAAATATGGTTGAGATCCGATAAAAATTTAAATTGCAAAAAATATCGCAGCCCTCAGGCATTTAATTTATAGCCCTCAAAGCAGTCTTGCCTGCGGGCTGCAACGATAACCTTTAGATTCCTGTCTTTATTCTGCAATGCTTAACGGGGCAAAGTCCGTTTACAAACTCTCTCCGTGTTTTCCTTCATTCAAAATTTTATTAGTTTGAATCTGTTATTCTTTATTCAT
>Ga0208980_10002672_pt1 | contig 10792 bp, 6 predicted proteins | sample WetSurMetagenome_3_FD_187993 | JGI IMG/M metagenome (GOLD analysis project Ga0208980, IMG submission 187993) | Wetland microbial communities from Twitchell Island in the Sacramento Delta, sample from surface sediment Aug2011 Site A1 Bulk (version 2) | ecosystem: Environmental > Aquatic > Marine...
TGTTATAATTGTGGTAAGCCCGTTAAAAAACAATCCTCTTCTCAAATCATAGATTCTATTCTTTCAACTTTCAAGAATAAAAAAATATCAGTTCTTTCACCATTAATCAGAGGAAGAAAAGGACATTACAGAGAGTTGTTTGAAGAAGTTCTGTCTGATGGATTTTTGAGAGTCAGAGTTGATGGTGAGGTTTTTGAAATTACAAAAGGATTTCAAGTCGATCGATATAAAATCCATAACATTGAAATAGTTGTAGATAGATTTACAGTTAATGAATCCAGCCGATCAAGAATAACTGAATCTGTGGAAGTTGCTCTGAATTATGGGGAAGGCAGCATAATAATTAATGATGGAAAAGAAGATCAGGTCTATAGTCGACAGCTTGCCTGTCTTGAGTGTGGAATAAGCTATCGTGAGCTTGCACCAAATTCATTCTCATTTAATTCACCTTACGGCTCCTGTCCGGATTGTGAGGGACTTGGTGAGAAGAAAGAGATTGATATAAACCTGATTATTCCTGATTGGAGCAAATCTATAAACGATGAAGGTCTTGCACCACTAGGTAAACCAAGAAAGATTTGGTTCTTTACTCAGCTTGAAGCTGTTGCTAAGAATTATGGATTTGATTTCGATACACCGCTGAAAAAATTAAATGACACTCAAAAAGAAATTATCATCAGCGGAAGTAAAGAGAGGATAGCTTTTACTTATACTTACGGTGGTGGAAAACCCGTTCAATATATGCACCGTTTTTCTGGTATTATTAAGTATCTAAAACATTATTATGATACTACATCTTCGAACAGCATCCGTGAATGGGTAGAATCATTCATGAATACAAAAAATTGTTCTTCCTGTAATGGGGGACGACTGCGAAAAGAATCTCTTGCAGTAAAGTTTTGTGGAAAGAATATTAGTGAGATAACATCGCTTTCTGTTTTAAGAGCACTTGAATTTATTAAGAATGTTAAGCTTAAAGGCCATGAAGCCTTAATTGCAAAGCCAATACTTAAAGAAGTCAATGAGAGATTGGAATTTCTTCATAATGTTGGATTGGATTATTTAACGATCGGACGATCTGCAAGAACTTTATCAGGTGGAGAATCACAGCGAATCAGATTAGCAACTCAAATTGGTACTCAGCTTGCGGGCGTATTGTATGTTCTTGATGAACCATCTATCGGACTTCATCAAAGCGATAACATAAAGCTTATCAACTCATTAAAAAATTTACGTGATCTTGGCAATACAATTATCGTTGTTGAACACGACAGGGAAACAATTCAAAGTTCGGATTTTATGATAGATCTCGGTCCGGGTGCAGGTGAACACGGCGGAAATGTTGTTATGGAAGGTGAAACAAAAAAACTCTTGAACTCTGATAATGGATTCGACTCGCTTACACTTTCCTATTTAAGAAGCAGACAAAAGATAAAAATTCCCGAAATCCGAAGGAAAGGAAACGGAAAATATATAACTCTTACCGGAGCAAAAGGAAATAATCTTCAAAATATAAACCTTAAAATTCCTCTCGGTACTTTGACTTTAATCACAGGTGTCAGCGGTTCAGGCAAGTCATCAGTACTGAATGAAACGCTGGTAAAAATATTAATGAATAAGTTGTACAAATCTAAATCTGTTCCTCTTCCATTCAGTAAAGTTGAAGGATTAGAAAATATTGATAAGATAATTGAGATAGATCAGTCGCCTATTGGAAGAACACCACGCTCGAATCCTGCAACTTACACTGGTTTATTTACTCATATTCGCGACCTGTTTGCGCAGCTTCCTGAAGCAAAAATGAGAGGATATAAAACAGGAAGATTCAGCTTCAATGTTGAAGGTGGAAGATGTGAAGAATGCGGAGGTGATGGATTGAAAAAAATTGAGATGAATTTCCTGCCTGATGTTTATGTTCACTGCGATTCCTGCAAAGGAAAAAGATACAACAGGGAAACTCTAGAAGTTCTATACAAAACAAAATCTATTGCCGATGTTTTGGGAATGCGAGTCTCTGAAGCATTGGATTTTTTTGAAGATCTTCCAAGAATAAAACGGAAAATAAAAGCATTGAATGACGTTGGATTGGGTTATATTACACTTGGTCAGCAGGCAACAACACTTTCCGGTGGCGAAGCGCAACGAGTAAAACTCGCAACAGAATTGAGTAAAGTTAGCACGGGAAAAACTTTATATGTTCTCGATGAACCCACAACCGGACTCCACTTTGAAGATGTAAGAATTCTGCTCGATGTTCTAAACAAGCTAGTCGATAAAGGCAACACCATTGTTGTAGTTGAACACAATATGGATGTGATTAAAATGGCTGACTGGATAATTGATCTTGGTCCAGGCGGTGGTGAGTTTGGTGGAAAGATAGTTGCAGAAGGAACACCTGAACAGGTAATTAAAAATTCTAAAAGCGTTACTGGGAAATTTCTTAAAGCTGAGTTTAATTAACGATATTGAAAGATAATTGGCTCAGGTCTATTTTTACCAGCATTGAAGAAATATTTCCTAACTTCGAAAGGAACAACAAATGAAGACCTTAGTAATTTACATTTTCCTTCTGATAGCTTTACCCGATAATTTCAGTTTTTCACAATCATTTTATAGAGATAACCCACTTGTTGCCACTTACTCAATAGTTGCTCGTGATCCTGAAACAGGTGAAATGGGAGTTGCAGTTCAGTCGCATTGGTTTTCTGTTGGTTCGATAGTTTCTTGGGGAGAAGCAGGTGTTGGTGTTGTTGCAACACAATCATTCGTTAATCCTGCTTTTGGTCCGGATGGACTTGCATTATTAAAATCTGGGATGACGGCTGACCAAGTGGTTGACAAACTAATCGCAGAAGATGAAGGAAGAGACGTCCGCCAGCTTGCAATACTCGATGTGAATGGAAATGTAAAAAGTTATACAGGAAAAAATTGCATTCCCGGTGCCGGAAATATTATTGGCGAAAATTATTCCGTTCAGGCAAACCTGATGTTGAATGATAAAGTACCAAGTGCAATGTCGAAAGCATTCGAAGAATCAAAAGGGCCATTGGCTGAAAGAATGATGGCTGCACTTTTTGCTGCTGAATCAGTTGGAGGAGATATTCGCGGAAAACAATCCGCTGCTATTTTGGTAGTAAAAGGAAAATCAACTGGAAAAGTTTGGGAAGATAGATTAATTGATCTGAGAGTTGAAGACGATCCATATCCCCTTGATAAGCTTGACAGGTTATTAAAAATTCATCGTGCTTATAATCATATGAATGCTGGTGATCTTGCAGTAGAAAAAGGTGATATGAAACTTGCAATGGAAGAATATTCATCTGCTGAGAAAATGTTCCCGGAAAATGAAGAAATGAAATACTGGCATGCAGTCACATTAGCAACAAATGGAGATATTGAAGCTTCACTGCCATTATTCAAAAAGGTTTTTGAAAAAAATGAAAACTGGAAAATTCTGACTCCAAGATTAGTCCCTATAGGATTACTAAATGTAAGTAAAGAGCAGCTTCAACAAATATTATCAATCAATGAGTGAAATATGAAATCAGTTCTGATTATAGTTTCTTTAATTATTGTATTCATTTTAAGTAGTTGCAAATCAGAAGAGGAAAGAACCGAAACGACTCCAAGACAGGGAGAAACTTATGTTCTTCCTCCACAACAAGAAAAGCCGCAGCAAACAATTCAGAAACAAGAAAATATTGATCCCAAAATTGCAGCCGAGATAATTGAAGTAGTTAAAGAAAATATCGCTGCAACTCAGGCAGAGGACAAGGAACGTGTATTGAAAACAATTCATAAAGATTGTCCTCAGCTTCGTTCAACAATTCAAGGTATGGATTATGTGTTCGCAAATTACGATATGGTATTCGATCTTGAAAAAATTGAAGTGATAGAATTATCACGAGAAGATGCTAAAGTATATTATATGCAGACTACCAAGGCAATTCACGGGCAAGGTTATCCTCCAACACGGGCAACTGGTATCCATATAATGAAAAAAGAAAATGGTAAATGGAAAATCTTTAAGACAGAGTATTTAAGTAATGAGCAAATTATGTAGTTTGTTTTATCAACCCTGTTTGTAGAAATTAAAATCAAAAGTTTCAATAAATCAATTCAACAAGGTAGTTTATGCATTCTTATAAAATATTAGTTATTATAATTTCATTTTTAATATCTCTTGTTTTTGTTAGTAATAATTTTTTCTCAGATGAATATCAATCATCTACGATAGGAAAAAATAAAACTGAGAAGAAGTTATATCCATACGAATGGTCATACCTCAAAAAAACCTGGCCTTATTTAGATGCTGATCCTCGTGCATATATCGAAGCACTTGATCAGGCACATAAACTTCATAGAGAAACTGCTGAGAATAGATTGAACAAAGGTTTGAATGCTGTTGCCTGGGAATTTATTGGTCCATTGAATGTTGGCGGAAGAGTTGTAGACATTGAATTTAATCCTTCAGATCCGAACATTGTTTATGCAGGATTTGCAACTGGTGGTGTTTTTAAATCAACTGATATGGGTAATAACTGGTTACCTATTTTCGATTCACTTGCCGTATTAACTGTTGGTGATATTGCAATCGATCCGCAAAATCCTGATGTAGTATACATTGGAACAGGCGAAGCAAACGGAGGTCATAATAATTTTCCTGGTGGTGGTGTTTTCAAATCAACGAATGCTGGACTTACCTGGCAATTTCTTGGACTTGAAGAAACCGCTTCGATTGGAAGAGTCGTTGTTCATCCCACAAATTCAAATATAATTTACCTTGCAGCAGTTGGTTCTTACTTTTCATCAAATGAAGAAAGAGGAGTTTATAAATCAACCGACGGTGGAATTAACTGGAGTAAATCACTTTTTGTTTCTGATTCAACCGGGGCGATCGATATAATTATGGATCCAACTAATCCTGACAGAATGATGGCTGCAATGTGGGAAAGGGTGAGAAGACCAAACGCATCACATCTTTATGGACCTTCAAGTGGTATATATAAAACCTCTGATGGAGGAACTAACTGGGAATTGATTCCTTCTGCAGCAGGTCTTCCCGATCCTTCTTCAGGAAATGTTGGAAGAATTGGGTTAGCAATTAGTCAAAGCAATCCTGATATAGTTTATACACTTTTTAATGATGGTGCAAACATTATCAGCTTATATAAATCAACAAATTTTGGTGATATCTGGGTAGATGTTGATACAGATAATGAACTTCAAGAAGCTGATGCCGGATTCAGCTGGTATTTCGGGCAGGTACGTGTTCACCCTGCAAACCCTGAAATTGTTTATGTTCTAGATCAGTTGATAATGCGATCTACAAATTCAGGCAGCGCCTGGACGGAGAATAATCAAACTCATGTTGATCATCACGCATTGGCATTTCATCCGGGAGATCCGAACATAACAATGCTGGGCAATGATGGCGGAATGAATATTTCAACGGATGCAGGTGCAAGCTGGGGTCCGCACATTCAAATTCCAGCAACACAATTTTATGAAATAGGTCTTGATGCAAGTAATCCTTTAGCGTATTATGGAGGTACACAAGACAACGGAACCAATCGTACGCAGGATGGAGGATTGAATAACTGGGACCATATTTATGGCGGAGATGGATTTTATGTTATCGTTGATTTTACAAATTCAAATATCATTTATGCTGAATCACAAAATGGAGGCTTGGGCAAATCTACCACTGGTGGGGGATGGGGCTCTTTTTCCCCAGCAACAACCGGCATTAGTGGTAGTGAACCAACTAACTGGAGTACACCGGTGATAATGGATCCGAACAATAATAATATTCTTTATTATGGAACAAATTATTTATACAGAACAACAGACGGTGCAAATAACTGGACCAAAGTCAGTCCGCAATTAACTGATTGGGTTCAGGGTAGAAGATTAGGAACGATAACTACAATCGCAGTAGCTCCAACAAATTCCGAAGTAATTTATGTTGGAACGGATGATTCACATATTTGGGTATCTACTGATAACGGAACTAACTGGACAGAAATTTCTGATGGCTTGCCCGAAAGATGGGTAACACGTGTTGCAGTTGACCCAACAGATGAAAATATAGTTTATGCAACTTTCAACGGATTGAAGTGGAAAGATCCGCAGCCTCACGTCTTTAGAAGTACTGATAAAGGAACTTCCTGGACCGATATAAGCAGCAATTTACCGGATGCACCTGTTAATGCTTTTGCCGTTGATCCTGTTGAACCAACAAGATTATATCTAGGAAATGATGTAGGTATGTATGTCAGCTTTAACTTAGGACAAAGCTGGTGGGTGCTTGGAGATGGTTTGCCCATTCTTCCGATTGGTGATATTGAAATTCATCCCACCACACGTGAACTTGTTGCAGGCACTTACGGCAGGTCAATGTATAAAATTGATCTGAACTTAGTAACGACTATTGTTGAATCATCAGAACCAGTTGTATCAGGATTTTATCTTGAACAGAATTATCCGAACCCGTTCAATCCTAGTACAACAATTAAGTTTAAGATTCCATCTGTCATTGCAAGCGGAGCGAAGCAATCTCAATTCGTAACTCTGAAGGTGTACGATATTTTAGGTAATGAAGTCGCAACATTAGTTAATGAAGAAAAGCAACCCGGAGTTTATGAAGTTGAATTCGATGCAGCGAAACTGACAAGCGGAATATATTTTTATCAATTGCAGGCGGGTAATTTCAGTCAAACAAAAAAAATGGTTGTCTTACGGTAAGTATTTAATAAATAATTTATAAATAAAATCCAGAAAGTCAATGAACAAGGAAACTTCTATAAAAAATTGTCTTAGCTGTAACAGATCTGAAAACGAAATACCTTTGGTTACTTTAACGTATTCTTCAAAACCAGCATATATATGTTCCCATTGTCTACCAATGCTTATTCATCATCCGGAACAGCTAATTGGAAGACTGGAAGGAGCGGAAAAGATACCTCCTGCGGAACACCATGATTGATTTTTTTTAATTTGCTTTATGCGAATTAAAACAAACATAAAATATTTTAAGTGTCAATCAGCAATACTAATACTAATGCTGTTTGCTGTTGCTTGCAACGACCACGGCATCGAACCAAAACCTGAACCATCTGCTTTTGAAATCTCCGGCTTCAGCGGAAAAGTATCTTTTGCCAGTGAATGGCCTGACAGCGTAAAGCGGGCATTTGTTGTTGTGTTTCAAAATCCGCTTCTTACTCCCGGGGATTTTACAATTTTAAATCTAAAATTTCTGAGCAGGGAAATTCCGCTTGGAGTTCAGACTTACAATTATAGTTCATTTGATTCCGCTTTTATTCCTTCTGTACCAGGACCCTTTCCCCCCGGAACCTATGCTTACATTGCAGTAGCGCAACAGTCAACAGAAGAATTATCTCTGGCTCGAAATGATTGGTTCGTCTCAGGGATTTATTATGCAAATGGTGATACAACACAGCCCGGTACGATGGTAATCCCAGATATTACGTTTGTCGAAAATATTAATATCACAGTTGATTTTAATGATCCTCCGCCACAGCCGCCAGGTTACAATTGAAGATTTTTTCAGATAAATATTTTTCATACTTGCTGAAATCTATTGTAATCCTCATTACTGCTTTATTGGTTTTTACCGAAAGTATGCAAGCACAAACTTTTAGCATCAGTGGAAAGATTGTTGATTCAAAATCAAAACCGATTCCCGGAGTTAATGTAATTTTAATCGGCACAAACTTTGGCGCTGCTGCTGATGATGAAGGAGATTATCAGATATTAAATATTCGTTCTGGAAATTATACAATTCAATTCTCAGCAATTGGCTATGAAAAGTTTATCAAGGAAAATATTATCATACAAAATAAATCAATCACACTTGACGTAGTATTAAATGAAGTTGTAATTGAAGCAGATGAAGTTATTGTAACAGCAGGGAAGTATGAGCAGAAAAAATCAGATGTGACAGTAAGTACCGAGATTATTTCCGGCAAAGAATTTTCTGAGCGGAATTTCAGTAATTTGGAAGATGCAATCAGATATGTACCCGGTGTTACTATGACCGAGGATCAGATTAGCATTCGAGGTTCAAACGGCTACAGCAGGGGAACAGGTTCACGAGCTTTGCTTGCTATTGATGGATTGGCATTTTATACAGGCGATTCAGGTGATATTATCTGGGAGATGATTCCAACTCTTGAAATTCAAAAAGTGGAAATTATAAAAGGTGCTTCAAGCTCATTGTATGGTTCTTCAGCTATTGGAGGAGTGATTAACAGCATCACAAGGGATATCTCAGACAAACCGTTGACAATATTTAATGGATTTTACGGAGTTTACGACAAACCATATTACAGTGAATGGGATTGGTCCGGTGAACGAAGACCATTTAATGGATTAACTTTATCTCACTCAAATAAGATTGAAAATTTTGGATTCAATATTTCCTTAACGCGACTTGAAGAATCAAGCTACAAGCAGGATGATGATTTCAAGAAATACATCGGATTTTTAAAAACAGTCTATAACTTTACTCCAACCTCTTCACTTACTTTTCTTGCGAACACATTTAACAAACGAGCAGGTCAATTTCTTTATTGGAAAGATTCGCGAAATGCACTTGTCCCACCGGATCAGAATCTTGGTGACCGGATAGAAACAAACCGATATCTGTTCGGTTTGATTTACAAGACTCTATTAGGTAATCAGGTTATAATGAATATCAAAACAAGCTATTATCGCAACTACTTTAAAGACAACGCAGATATTCCGAATGAATCAACCTCAAATCTTTACAGAGGTGAAGTCCAGTTGCATTCAAACATTACAAATTATTTAGTAATCACCGGTGGAGCTGAAGGAACATTTTCAGAAGTTCAATCAAGTCTCTTTGGAAATCCGGATGAGTATTCCATTGGTGCTTATGCAGTAGGTGATGTTACATTCAATTTTCCTCTGATTGTAAGTCTCGGAGTGCGATATGATTACAGCAAGCTTGATTCACTCGATGGATCAGGAGCTGTTTCACCAAAGCTTGGACTGAATTATAAAATATCTAAAGAATTAATTTTAAGATCATCAATAGGTACAGGCTTTAGAGCACCAACCACCGCAGAAGCTTTCACATCAACTTCAACCGGCGGTATTACTGTTAAGCCCAATCCAAATATCAAATCAGAATACAATTTAACTTTTGAGCTTGGTGTCAATTATTATCCAGTCGAATTTATAAATCTTGACTTAGCAGTTTTTCAGAATGAATATTTTGATATGATTGAACCAGGGATTGATCCAGCCGATGGTTTGGTTTTTTTTAGCAATCTTGTAAGAGCAAGAATACAGGGACTTGAAGCCAGCACGATAATTTACCTATTACCGAATGAGCTTTCATTATCGTTCAACTATACTTATTTGTGGGCAAGAGATCTTGAAACCGGAACTGCTTTAAGGTATCGTCCCCGTCATATTTTTTATTCAGGGCTTGATTTTAGAAAATGGAATTTTGATTTTGGAATTAACTTCCGCTACACAAGCAGAGTTGAAGAGATAGATGACGAACTTGTTGATCTGGGAATTGTTGTTGATGGAGATTTAAGAGTTCCCGTCTACACTACCGATATAAAGCTTGGATATAATTTTATTACAAATGGATTGCCTTTGAATATTTATCTCAACGTTAAAAATATTTTCAATTACAACTATGTTGAACTTATTGGAAATCTCAGAAACATTAGAAACTATTCTTTCGGTGTTAATTTAGCACTTTAATTCTATCCTTAATACTTGCACTTGCATTTTTCGTTTTAAATTTGAAATTTGAGTTAAGTTAAAGCAACAAGTTTAATTTAAAAATCATTAATTAAGAGGTGGGTAAATGAATAAAGTAATTACTGTTTTCTGTCTGCTGTTTTTTATTGGAGCTGCAAATGCTCAACAGGCAAGTGACTATTTCCCAACACAAACAGGATTTGAATGGAAGTTTAAAGCTATTCCACTTGATTCGGTGAGCAATCCGGTAAACTCATTAGCTTATTACAGAATAGATAATTTTGAGTCCGTTGCAAATTATCAGGGTAAGCTGGCGAATATTGTTCAAACAAAATCCGGTCCTTTGCAGACGATTCTTTTACAGCCGTACCTCGATTCTTTGTTTTATAATACAGAAGGTACAAATGGATTTGAATATTTCAGCACAAGAAATATCGAACCGTTTCTGATATCACTGGATTCCGCCGGAGTAGCCTCTAACTTCAGCTTTCTTAGTTTTTTCAGATCACTTCAGGATTGGTATGATGTTTACAGGTTTAGTGCTGGTTCGACTGAATATACTTTACTACAAAAAGATACGTCCATTACCATTGGGTCAACTGGATATAATTTTAGGTTTAAATATGTCGGTAAAAAACTGCAGGACGAAACAATACAAACAGTTCTTGGTAGTTATAATTGTAAAAAATTTTTATTACAGTGGAGAATCTCCTATCTGTTAGGTCCAATTGTATTTGATCTACTCGAAACAAAGGACACTATCTGGATTGCTCCGAGCAACTGGATTGTTCAGGACATTATTCCCGGACAATACATTGATAATCTAACTATTCTTGGCGTTCCTCCCTTTTCAATTCCGGGACTTCAAACAAAATTAACTGATGAGATTGTTGTCACTGTTCCGAGTGAAGACCCAATGCCGAACGCATTTTCTTTAGAACAAAATTATCCAAATCCTTTCAACCCAAGTACAAAAATCAGATTTACAATCCCATCCGTCATTGCGAGTGAAACGAAGCAATCTCAA
>Ga0208980_10002673_pt1 | contig 10792 bp, 14 predicted proteins | sample WetSurMetagenome_3_FD_187993 | JGI IMG/M metagenome (GOLD analysis project Ga0208980, IMG submission 187993) | Wetland microbial communities from Twitchell Island in the Sacramento Delta, sample from surface sediment Aug2011 Site A1 Bulk (version 2) | ecosystem: Environmental > Aquatic > Marine...
CCAACTGGGGAAGTATGAGCTTCCTGTGACTGACGATTGATCGCAGATCGGCTTCATTTATACTTCTGACAAGTTCTGATGTACCAAATGTCTTTTTACCCGCAGCACACCATACGTTTACCCCTTTCGTATCAAGTACTAGGATCCAGCTGTTCAGCCCTTTAAGATTTTTCCTCAGGTGATCAAATGAAAGCTTGTAATTCCCTGTTACAAAAACATCAGATGTAATGTCGGGGCTACCGGTTGAATACAATCCGGGATCAACCTTATAATTTCCTCTGTTTATCCCAAACCTTACCATAACTGCACCTATAAAATCACCTAAACCAAGCTTGTCGGATACAACAGGAATAGTATAATCTGCAACGGCTATCGTACCGGTCTGGTAAGATTTCATTTCCCTTTACTTTTACAGAATACTTCGGCTTCTCTGACAACAGAAAAGAATTTTTTGAGTTTTTTATAATTTTTTTCGACCTCTGCCTTATTAAGACAGTAGTTAATCCTGGTCCCATCAATTTCGCCCTGAATCAATCCTGCATTTCTTAACTCTGTCAGGTGCTGTGAAACTGTCGTTCTGCTCAGTGGAATATATCCGGAAATATCTCCGGAAATACACTTTTTTGATTCAGCCAGAAATTTAAGTATTGAGAGTCGGGCAGGATGCGAGATCACCCGTGCAAAAGCTGCTATATACTGAAGCTCATCGTCAAATTTTTCGGCTTTATTCATATCATAATCTCTAATGTTGCAAACATACGTCATATCTTTTAATTTCAAAAATATTTCTATATGTTTTCAGGACCATCAGGGCCTGATTTTTTCAAAAAGGGTAATTAATCTGCTTCTGTATATTTCGGTAATCTGTGCTTCATGTTCCCCGATCGGCCTGACTGGAATGAGGTCCATTACCTCCTCCGGTTTAAGTTCTGAATTGTACATAAGATTAATGGCAGCCAAAAGGGTTTGATGCACAGATGCTTCTGCTTCCGAAGGTGTAAGCCCCGTTTTTACTCCAATTTCTTCAAGGTAATTAAACTGGAACCAGAAATATGTTGGCAGCATAGCCGATACTATTGCGTAGCTTTCAAGTTTCTCTTCAGCTACCTCAAATGTATGGCCGAGGTCCTTCAGCAGATCGAGTATTGAATTTTTGTTCTGCTTATCAAATCCTTCTGAAAAGCAAACCGGATTATACCCGTCATTGATATAAGATGTAGCATTAGGGATCAGTCTGGCTATGTTTTTTACATGACCGATCTTTGAGGCGATTTTTGCAATATTGATTTTGGGTGCCAGGGAAATAACTGTTGCATTGCTTTCAATATTATTCTTCAATATTTCCAGGGTCTCCATTATTACAGGCGGATGCAGCGAAATGAATACTATTTCCTGAGATGCAGCCAACGAAGCTTCTCCGACACTGATAAACGGGTATTCCTGTTTCAGTTTTGAAGTCACATCAATTTTCGGATCTGTAACAACAACTGTGTTAAACTTCACATCCTTGTTGCAGAATGCCTGCAGAAGTATTCTGGTAATTCTTCCGCCACCGATAAAACCGACTGATTTTTTCATTTCATTCAATGTTTAAGGTTATAGAATTAAATTAAACAAATATCCTACGATCATAATTCCACCCCCCACTACCCCGATAAAAGTAAAGATCAGATGGAGCTTGAGTACTTTACGAAGAATGATCATTTCAGGCAAAGAAAGTCCGATAACTGCCATCATAAATGCCAGTGCAGTACCAAGCGACGCACCTTTCTCGATCAGAACCGACACAATTGGTACAATACCTGCAGCGTTGGAATAGAGTGGAATACCTATCAGGATTGACAAAGGAACTGAATACCATGCAGATTTACCCATGAGCGCTGCCATAAAATCTTCCGGGACATAACCATGTGCACCGGCTCCTACTGCGATACCTAAAGCTACATAGATCCATACTTTACCGACTATATCCTTAACTGCATCCCAACCGAGACTGACCCTGCTGCCGAATGTTACTTTTTCTTCTTCCTTTCCACCGTTACCAAGGTGCGTCTCATATACCCACGGCTCCACCCATTTTTCGAGCTTCAGTAAACCAATTATCCAGCCGGCAACGATTGCAATAAACAATCCTGTTCCCACATATATTGCAGCTACCTTCCATCCGAACATTCCAAATAAAAGAACAACAGCAACTTCATTGATCATCGGGGAGGAAATAAGAAAAGAAAATGTGACTCCAAGGGGTACACCCGATTCTACAAAGCCAAGAAACAACGGAATAGCCGAACATGAGCAAAATGGAGTTACGATCCCTAATGCCGACGCCATCACATTACCTGTGAAGGTTTTCTTCCCTTCGAGTGCTTTACGTGTTCGTTCAGGGGTAAAATATGTACGGATGATTCCGACAAGGAAGATAATGAGTGTGAGAAGCATAATGACCTTGGGGAATTCAAAAACAAAGAAACGGAGTGATTCAGTGAGATGTGCCCCTTTGGTCATTCCTAAAACCGAATCAATCAACCAGTCTGTTAACGGCTGGAGGTTATGATAAATAATGTACCAGACAGGCAATAATGCAACAGGCAACCAGATATTTGATTTAATGCTTTTCATTTCTAATAGAATTTATATTTCGTCATACTACGAAACAATTTTGTAAATTTTTTTATAAGTAAATCCTGAATATGTAATATAGACCAACAATGATAAATACTACTGCAATCACTCTTCTGAACCAGAGTTCAAATATTTTAATCTTATTATAAACCACTCCTATTCCCGAAACGGTGTATGCCAGAACCCATGCGATAATGATTACGGGAACTCCGGTTGCGATGGCAAAAATAACCGGCAGATACAATCCCGAGGCACTTGAGACGGTCAGGGGAACAAGCATACCGAAATACAATACTCCGCTGTAAGGACAAAAAGCAAGAGCAAAAACCATCCCCAGCAATACAGCGTCAATATACCGCCATCTCTTTCTCCTTTCCATCTTTTCTGAGAGTCTGCCAAAACCGGGGAAATTTACCCTGATAAAATCGAGCATAAGAATTCCGATTAACAATAACAGTGGTCCTATGATTTTCTCACCGTACCGCTGGAAGAAACCTGAGAATTTAAACTGATCTGCTCCGAAAAAGATAATTAATGGGATTAATGTATATGTAACTGCTCTTCCAAGGGTATAAAACAATCCATTGAAGAATACCCCGTTGCGATTTTCCAGATCTTTGCTTATGAATCCGATCGCAGTAATGTTCGTTGCCAGCGGACATGGACTAATAGCCGTCATAAAACCAAGTAATACTGCTGTAACCCATGGAATGGAACTACTATCAAGAAGATTTGTAAGAAATTCCATGATGGTAAAATCATTTGATAAGAGGGTCGATTTTTGATTTCATAACCTCAGTGAATTTCTGTGGTTGTGCTACTGCGTAAAGAAATCCTTCATTTGTAATATTGATCTTCTGGTCACCACTCACAATAAGGAGAGTCTGACTGTTTACGCCCAGTCTTTCACCCATAGATCTGCCGGTTGCATCTTCAAGATTTAATGCGGTAAAACTGATTTTACCCGACTTTACCTGTTCAGGATATAAAACTTCAACGTTTTTTCTGGCCTCTGCTTCAACTGTTTTACAGGTCACACATCGGGTTGTCATGTGAAAATAATAAACCTCAACATCGTTGTTTGCAGATGCAACCGTTACTGTTTTCTTTTCTGTCTGTCCATTGCAGCCGCTAAAGAGCAGAACAGAAAGTAAGAAGAAATATGATAATATTTTTTTCATGGGGTTATTCAGTTATCTGGTTAGAAATTGCTTTATCTCATCAACTGATGGAATCCGCCCTTTAGAAACAACTTTTTCGTTTACTACTAGCGCGGGAGTTGTCATAATGTTATATTTCATTATTTCAACAATGTCTTCAACCTTTATGATGGTAGCATCAATCCCGTTATCTTTTACTACTTTGCGGGTAATTTCATCAAGGGTTTTGCATTTCGAACATCCGGTTCCTAATATTTTTATTTCCATAATACAATGAATTAATACTTTCTGTTATAGAAAGAGCCAAGCAGCTCTCCGGCTTCTGACCATCCAGTCTTATTTATACAATACTTAATATATGGAGGATTTATTTCTCCCTGGATCAACCCGGCTTCCTTCAATTCCTTCAGATGCTGTGATAATGTTGAACGGGCAATTGGCAACTCTTCTGCCATATCGCCGCTGTAACAACATTTATCAGTATTCTTCACGAGGAAGTCCATTATAAACACCCTTACAGGATGGCCGAGTGCTTTTGAATATCTGGCGATCCTTTCCTGTTTATCAGTGAAAACCTTTTCCTTAATCTCCATAGCATTTAGTATTTCGTCTAATTACGAAACAAAACTAAATAACTATTTCTTAACTGCAAAATTTTAACCTGTTAAAATTGAGATCCGGGAATGAACAAACCTGTTTTATTTCCCCTTAACGCAGCGTACGGAGTATTTATTCGTTTTTTCCGCACCGTGGATATCGGCCATATCTTCCTTACGTGAAACATCAACAACAGTCTTGTCAGTAACAAGCATATAGCTGAAATATTCAGCATTTTCCCTGTCATATTCTGTTGCGGTCCAGAAATAGGCTGCTTCATCAAGTTCGGTAAAATTGCCTTCATGGTCCTGCATTCCGCCGAGCTGGATACCGAATGAATTCGGGTCAGCCGGTTTCCCATTCCAGGTACCCTTCTCCTCATTATTATTATTCAGCAGGGCCTGATACTCAGCACCTGTTGGGAGTCTCCATCCAGGAGGACAAGCCTTTATTGCAGTCTTCCATTCGTACAGCATTCCGAACTTATCGAGATTTGAAACATTATTATCAAAGTAAGCTGATCCCTGTGGGGTCTTGAACCTGAGATTTTCAGCCATCCATGTCACTCCCTGAACTGAAATGGTTTTGTACAGATATCCGTCACGCTGATCCCTCAGCTTTGTTTGTCCGTAAAGAGTTACTGCTGCTGCAGATATAAACAGAACTGCAAAATACTTTTTCATAACTTTTCTTTTTCAAGCCTGAATTTACTCTCCACAATTATCATACCACCTGATAATTTTCAGGCTCAGTAAAATTAGAAAACGCTCCAATATATATTAGGTTAATAACTTAAATATTTATTAACTATTTGATTATCTGCAATGAAAAGTCAATATTAAATCTCTTAAACCAGGAAGAATTTCCAACAAATAAAAAAGGGGCTGAACTGCCCCTCGTGTATAATCCCTTTAACCAGGCTAAAAGCTGATGAATTTATCCTTCGGAGTCAAGCAGAAATCGCAGGCGTCACTAACATTTCCTCCTTCAAAAGTATTACCGCAAACCGGGCAGACAAACCAATTAACGGAAAGTGATTTTTCACCGCCAGAATTGAGGGCATCAAGTGCCTTCTGATAAAATGCCTGGTGTTTTTTCTCGGTATCAATTGCCCAGGTGAAGGATTTAACAGCATCTTTAACCTTTTCCATATTTGCAGTTTCGATAAAACCCGGGTACATAGACTCGATCTCACCTGTCTCACCCTTATGGGCATCTGCAATATTCTCATTTGTCGTCAGCGCTTCGAATTTGCCAATTTCAGGTCCTTCGATCTTCACCCCAAGCTTCTCAAGGACCTTTTTATGGTTTTCAGCATGAACTGCCTCTGCTTTCGAAGTTGCCATGAACATTATGGCAATAGTATCGAAGCCCTCGGATTTAGCTTTTTCTGCAAATGCAGCATATTTAGCGCTTGCTGTTGATTCTCCGTTGAAAGCATATTTCAGGTTTTCAATCGTTTTGACCGGTTTCTGACCACAACCTGCAATGAGTAATGAAAAAAGGAGAAGGATTCCTGTTTTAATAATTGATTTCATGATATAAAGATTAGGTTAATATGAACTTTGAAATATTCACTATTTTTCTTTCTGTTAAAGCGCCATCATATAGTTGTATACCATGGTTCCACCCATTAAACCAGTAAAAGTGACAGCACAAAATCCGATAAAATAAAGGCCTAATGAAACCCATTTCAGATCTGATTCTTCCTTCTGATTAATAACAAGTCCGATCCTGAATGCTGATCCGATCAACATAATAATCATGGTTATCAATGCGCCGGCTTCATGCTTTTCGAAAACTTCAACGATAGCTCCCTGCTGAGGTTCTGTTGTAAAAAGCTGTCCTGTCGTCCAGGCAACCACTGCAGCGAACGTTCCAATAATCATAAGATAAAATGCAGACTTTGAAAGCCATTTTTCCTCTTTGAAAAACAGCGAAAACAGGTCAGCCAGGAATCCAATTGTGATAAGTGCAATCGGGAAATGAACGACCATGGGGTGGAGATGTGATATACTGAACATTTTTTAATAATAAATTAGTATTTGTAGTTATTCAGAATAGAGCCGCTAACAATAATCTCAAAATTAGCTTTTTAAATTATATTTTTCAACAGTTTACCCTCCAATAATTTATCTCTGTAATTTATTTTCCTCCAGGGCAACCTGAATAGCCATTGAATCCTACCTGTCTATTCAATTATAAATTAATTAACTTTGAAAACTTTTTAAACTTATTGCATCGACTGATTGATGACAGGGAAAGAGATCATAAAACCCTACGGTGAGAAACAGATGGCCTTCGATAAAAGATATCTCGAAATGGCACTTATCTGGGCAAAAAACTCCTATTGCATCAGGCGCCAGGTCGGAGCGCTCATTGTGAAAGAAAAGATGATCATCTCCGACGGTTACAATGGAACACCATCGGGTTTTGAGAATAAATGTGAGGATGATGAAAATGTCACAAAACCCTATGTTCTGCATGCCGAGGCAAACGCCATTACCAAAGTTGCCAAATCGCATAATTCAAGTGAGAATTCTACTCTCTATGTTACCACATCACCCTGCATGGAGTGTTCAAAACTTATTATTCAATCAGGTATTAAAAGGGTTGTTTACTGTAATAAATATCATAAGACAGATGGGCTCGATCTGCTTAAACGTGCAGGCATAGAGCTTGTTTTTATTGATCCGGAAAAAGAGACATATGAAATACAATAACTCAGCAAGAAGCATAACCCTCCCTATTATAATTGCAGCATCTCTGGCTGTTGGAATCCTTATTGGAATATATTTACCAGGGAAGGATGGTGATAAGCAGCATTCAAGTATAAGTTCAAGAAATGATAAGCTTGGTAATATTGTCAATATTATTGAGGCAAATTATGTGGATTCTGTTAACAGGACTGCACTTGAAGAGTCTGCGATTCCGGTTATGCTGAAAAAACTTGATCCTCATTCAATTTATATTCCTGCCAGGGATCTCAAAAAGGCAAACGAACCGCTGGAGGGTAATTTCGACGGGATCGGCATTTCATTTAATATGATGACTGATACTATTCTGGTTATCAGCACAATACCAGGGGGGCCATCTGAAAAGGCAGGTCTTCTGGCCGGTGACAAGATAATATATGTTAACGACTCCCTTATTGCAGGGAGAAGCATCTCCGACGATGATGCGATGGGAATGTTAAAGGGTCCCAGAGGAACAATCGTTAAACTTAAGATTATGAGAAAGGGGCATAAAGATCTTATTCCGTTCGATATTACAAGGGATAAGATCCCCAGATATTCTGTCGATGTTGCATATATGGTAAACAATAATACAGGGTTCCTTAAAATAAACACCTTTGCAATGACAACCTTCGACGAATTTATGAAGGGTATGGAGGAACTGAAAAGCAATGGGATGAAGAGCCTGATACTTGACCTTCGTGGTAACTCAGGGGGAATCATGGAAGCGGCTATCCGAATCGCCAACCAGTTCCTGAAGAAAGGTCAGCTTATTGTTTATACCCAGGGCAGGACCCAGCCAAGAAATGACGCTCTTGCTACAGGAACAGGAGAATACAGTGATATCGAACTTGTTATACTTATTGATGAATGGTCGGCCTCGGCAAGTGAGATCCTTGCCGGAGCTGTACAGGACAATGACAGGGCTACTATAATCGGGAGAAGGTCTTTTGGGAAAGGACTGGTTCAGGAACCCGTGATGTTCTCCGATGGTTCGGGAATGAGACTGACCGTAGCGAGATATTACACCCCGTCCGGCAGGTCCATCCAGAAACCATATAATGAAGGAACAGATCAGTATTATGAAGATTTCCATAAACGGTTTGAAAGGGGGGAATCACTTGTGGAGGACAGTATACACCTGAAGGATCTGCCTAAATTCAAAACCCCCGGAGGAAGAATCCTTTACGGTGAAGGAGGGATTATGCCTGATAAGTTCGTGCCCCTCGATACGTCAGGTATATCGGAATACTTTATGAAGGTGCGTAATACTCTCATCTACAAATTTTCACTTAAATATACAGAGTCAAACAGGGAGAACCTCAAACAATTTACAGATCCAAAGGAACTGGAAAAATATCTCGACAGCCAGGCCATACTTGATCAGTTCGTCCAGTTTGCAGAACAAAACGGGGTGAAAAAAGATCCGGCCGGACTTAAAGAATCCGGGAAGATAATCCATACCCAGTTGAAAGCATATATTGCGAGGAATATCCTTGATAATAAGGGCTTTTATCCGATCTGGACGGAGATAGACACAACACTGAAGTATGCGATAGATTTTCTGAAGAAGTAAAAGGTACAAGGCTCAGTGCACCGGACAAAGCGCACAAATCTAAGTGATCAGACCCACTTAAGGATAAAATCAGTCAATGCTTTGGCTGATTTTTGTTTCTCTTCTATAAAGCCCAGATGCCCTGATTTTTCAAGAATGAGAAGTTCAGCATCGTCAGGAAGCCTTACCTTATTCTTCATATCATCGAACGGAATATAATTGTCCAATGTGCCAAGTATCCAAAGGTATGGTAACCCTCCTCCCTCCATGACCCTGAGCCTCGAAGGCCTTGACATCATTCCTTTCAGAACTGCAATAATCCCCTCGCCTCCTATCGCCGATGCAATTTTTTTCGAATTTTCCAGCTCGTCACCGAATTTTTCAATATTGCAGTCGGCGAACATCCTTTTTACATTTTCGGGGTACATAAGATATTTTTTCCCGGCTTTTATGATCTGTATCTCACGTTCTCTTTTTTTAATTGTATCGTCAGTGTCAGCAAAGGGATGTGAATGAAACAGACAATAACCCGACAGTCTGGACGCAAATCTTTCAGCAAAGGCAAGGGTAACATACCCTCCCAGGGAATGACCCACCAGGAAAACCTTTTCAATTCCGAGGGTATCGGTCAACCCACAGATCATATCTGACATGAACTCCATAGAATGAATCTCCCCATAAATATCTGAATTTCCGTGACCGGGAAGGTCAACTGAAATCACCCTGAATCTTTCTGACAAGTCTGAAGCAAAATTTTTCCATACATCCCCTGTCTCCAGATACCCATGGATCAGGATTAAAGGAGAACCAGCACCTTCATCGGAATAAGTAATCTTTTTCCCCAAAAAATGAATATATCTCTTCATCTGACGGCTTTTTCACAAAAATAACCAATAAATCTGACAGGGCAGATGGACATCCGGCAACTGATAAATATTATCTTATTTACATTTAATGTTCTTTGTTATTCTGATTTTTAAAAATTAAATTTATCGCTAACATATACTTACAAGTATCCCGGCTTATAAACACCTCATCTGCAATGAATAAAATCATATTTTCCTCGATTTCGAAAAAATTTGTAATGGCCCTGGCAGGATTATTCCTTTTGATGTTTCTCCCTGTCCATTTTATAATCAATCTTTTGTTGCTTAAGAACGATCCTGAGCCTTTCAACAGGGCAGCCAGCTTTATGGCTACTTTTCCCCTGGTGAAAGTTTTTGAAATAGTCCTCATCGCCGCAATAATCGTGCATATTATTTACGGAATATACCTTCAGATACAGAACTGGCTTGCCAGGCCGATAGGTTACGCAGGAGGACAAAGATCAAAAACATCCTCATTATCAAAGTTCATGATCTGGACAGGCGCGACAGTGTTAACATTCTTGATCCTTCACTTTTTCAATTTCTATTTCATAAAACTGGGGCTTGTGCCGGGGGATCCGGAAAATTTCTACTCTGTTGCTCATAATCTGTTCAGGATACCTGCATACAATATTATTTACCTTACCTGTTTCCTGATACTGGGCTTTCATCTGCACCACGCTTTCTCATCTGCTTTCCAGACCCTGGGTCTCAACCACAGGATATGGACACCAATAATTAACATACTTGCCTGGATTTATGCAATTGCATTACCTGCAGGCTTTGCTTTCATATCAATTACGATCTGGTTAAATCGGTAACATTAAGCAAATAGAACAATGACAAAATTAAATTCAAAGATACCTGAAGGACCGCTGGATCAGAAATGGACCAGTTTCAAGGCTTCGGTTAAACTGGTGAATCCAGCCAATAAAAAGAAACTCGACATTATAGTTGTAGGAACCGGTCTGTCAGGAGCCGGAGCTGCATCGTCCCTGGGAGAATTAGGATACAACGTCAAGAACTTCTGCTTTCAGGATACACCGAGAAGGGCACATTCAGTGGCTGCCCAGGGGGGAATCAATGCTGCAAAGAACTACCAGAATGACGGAGACAGCGTATACAGGCTTTTCTACGATATGATAAAAGGAGGTGACTACAGGGCCAGGGAGGCCAATGTATACAGGATTGCAGAAGTGAGTAATGAGGTGATCGACCACTATACGGCCCTCGGAGTACCTTTTGCCCGCGATTATG
>Ga0208980_10002674_pt1 | contig 10791 bp, 4 predicted proteins | sample WetSurMetagenome_3_FD_187993 | JGI IMG/M metagenome (GOLD analysis project Ga0208980, IMG submission 187993) | Wetland microbial communities from Twitchell Island in the Sacramento Delta, sample from surface sediment Aug2011 Site A1 Bulk (version 2) | ecosystem: Environmental > Aquatic > Marine...
TCTGATGAGATTGTCGGCACGCAATTCCATCCCGAAGCTGATCCTGATAGTATGCTTTACCACTTCAAGCAGGATGAAAGAAAAAAACAAGTCGTAGAAAAATATAGTGAAGAAAGATACTTTGAGATGATTAGAATCCTTGAGAGACCGGATACAATTCAGAAAACAAGGAAGACTGTTATTCCTTCTTTTCTGAATCACGCAATTGATGAATTGACTGCTGTCGTGAGTAATTAATGATCCCGGAACTTCGTAAAAAATTCAACACAGAATTCACACAGAGCAAGTATGATGCTTTCCTGAATGATCTTAATACTTCATTGAAGTATCCTGTTGATTTCCGAGTATCAGAAACTCCGCTCTTTTTAAGCAATGATTTAAAGAACAAATTGTTAAAAGCTTGCGAAGAACTTTGCAAACAGGTAACAAGTGCTGAATTTAAATTAAAGATGAAAGATGCAGTCCCTCCACATTTGCATATTCCCGGAGAAACGGATCATCCTGAGTTTTTTGTTTTTGATTTTGCAATTTGTAAGAATGAATCAACGGGTGAGTTTTATCCAAAGTTGATTGAGCTGCAGGGTTTCCCTACTCTTTATGCTTACCAGTATTTCTTTGAGAGAAAAATCAGAAATCATTTTGATATTCCTAAAAACTTCACATCGTACTTTAACGGCATCACTGCGGATAAATATGTTGATCTGCTGCGGGATGTGATTGTCGGAGAAGCTGATCCTGCAAATGTCATTTTATTGGAGATTGAGCCTGAGAAACAAAAAACTAGAATTGATTTTGCTGCAACAGAAAAACTTTTAGGAGTAAGAGAAGTCTGCATTTCTGATGTAATTAAACACGGCAAAGTTCTTCTTTGCAAATGGAAAGGAATTGAAATCCCGGTTGAAAGAATATACAACCGTGTAATTTTTGATGAACTTAGCCGAACCGAAAAGAATTTCAATTTTGATTTGCAGGAAGAACTGAATGTCACCTGGGCTCCTCACCCAAACTGGTTTTATAAGATTAGTAAATACTCACTGCCGGTGCTTAAAGGCGAGTTTGTGCCGAAATGTTTTTACTTAGGAGACCTTACTTCCTACCCTGCTGATCTTGAAAATTATGTTTTGAAACCTCTGTTCTCTTTTGCCGGACTAGGTGTAAAGATTGATGTAACCAAACAAATGCTCGATGAAATAAAAGATCCGGAAAATTATATCCTGCAGGAAAAAGTTGAGTATGCACCACTGATTGATACTCCCGATGAATACGCCAAGGTTGAAATAAGGATGATGTATTTCTATGATAAAGAACCAATTCTTGTTAACAACCTTGTTCGTCAAAGCAAAGGAAAGATGATGGGAGTTGATTTCAATAAAAATAAAACCTGGGTTGGTGGAAGTGCGGCGTTACATAAAGTCCAACAAATCCCTCCTCTTCGCTTCGCTCAGGGACTCCCTTTACTAAAGGGAGACTAAAATTATTAATTCCCCCTTTAACAAAGGGGGTGTCATTCCGGAGGAATGACGGGGGATTCAACATTTTAGTATATTTACACACAAATCTCCGACTATTCTGACATTTTTCACAAGCATTTTTAGTTAATTAAAATGATAAAATTTGATTTTCACGTATCAAGAGCCGCAAGAGAAAAATTTAATATAGAGCAATCGCTTTTCTCAATCACCGGCAAGGTAATTCTAGCCGATTACCAGCAGGCACGTATTCTTTCTGAAAAAATAAATTCAAAAAGAAGAAAAGAAGGAAATGATCAATTTGTTACTGCTGGACAAATAAACGCTCTCGGCTTGCTTCACGAAATATTTCATCTTTTAATAAGAAAATATGAGGAGAGCGATAATCCCGGTGTTTTCAGCAAGGCAATAAATCATCTTAAAAATGAAATTAGTGACGAAGGTCTCGATAAAACTCTTCTTACTTTTATTGAAGAATTCCCTCCCCTTTCAATTTATAATAAAGTACTGACGGCAGAAGAATATTTAAGAAGAAGCACTTCCGGAAAATCGAATAAAGAAATTATTCTGGAAGAAATAATCCTGCTGCATATGGAGAACAGTAACCCTGCTGCATCAAATCTAAGAGAGCTTTATGCTGATGATAATCTTGCAGTTAAAACAAATTATAAACAGCTCATTGAAAAGACTGAAACTTTTTTTGACAATGAAATACCAACAAGACTTGGCGGACTTCCACTTTTCAAGCTCTTGCGAAAACCTATTTCAGAAAATCCATTCGACCTTGAAAAGCAGCTTGATTTTATAAGAACTGAATACGGCGCTTACCTGGGTGATGATATTTTAAACAGACTTCTTCGCGGAGTTGATCTTATAAGAGAAGATTACAAATTATTTGTTCAGCACGGAGATGGTGAAAAAGGGACTCCTCCTGTTCCAACTTATGATGAAGACCTTGAAAAGCTGCGATTGATTAGAGAAAAGTTGGCTGCTGAGAAAAAACTTTCTGAGGATGAAAAGCGTTTTTATCTCGAGTACGAAAAGTTCACGGAAGATGTGCAGTGGATTCCTGAAGTTGTAATGATCGCAAAAAATGTTTATGTCTGGCTTCATCAACTCTCAGAAAAATATAAAAGAGAAATAAAACGACTCGACAAGGTTCCTGATGAAGAACTCGATCAGTTGGCACGATGGAATTTTAATTCACTTTGGCTTATCGGAATTTGGGAACGTAGTCCTGCATCACAAAAGATAAAACATCTTACAGGAAACATTAGTGCAGTTTCATCTGCTTACTCACTTTTTGATTATGTTATTGCAGATGAACTTGGCGGCGAATGGGCATTTCAGAATTTGAAAGATCGTGCGTGGGCTCGTGGAATAAGAATGGCAAGTGATATGGTACCAAACCATATGGGTGTTTATTCAAAATGGGTAATTGAAAAACCTGATTACTTTCTTCAAAGGAATGAACCACCCTATCCGAATTATTCTTTCAATGGACCAAATCTTTCTGAAGACGAAAGAGTCGAAATAAAGATCGAAGACCAATATTACTCACGAAAAGATGCTGCGGTAGTTTTTCAGAGAAGGGATAAATTCACTGGTTCAGCAAAATACATTTATCACGGGAATGATGGAACAAATATGCCGTGGAATGACACTGCACAACTAAATCTTATGAATCCGGAAGTGCGTGAATCATTGATCCAAACAATTATGCACGTTGCGCGTAAAACTCCGATTATTAGATTTGATGCAGCGATGACACTTGCTAAAAAACATTATCAGCGTTTATGGTTTCCAAATCCCGGATCAGGTGGCGCAATTCCTTCACGAACAGATTACTCCATGACAATTGAACAATTCAATCGATTGATGCCAAATGAATTTTGGAGAGAAGTTGTTGACAGAATAAATTCCGAAATGCCAAACGTACTTCTGCTGGCAGAAGCTTTCTGGCTGATGGAAGGATATTTTGTACGCACACTTGGAATGCATCGTGTTTACAACAGCGCTTTTATGCATATGATGATGAAGGAAGAGAATGAAAAATACCGACAGCTTGTCACTAACACTCTTGAATTTAATCCGGAAATACTGAAGCGTTACGTTAATTTTATGAGCAACCCGGATGAAGAAACAGCCATCAACCAATTTGGTAAAGGCGATAAATATTTCGGTGTTGCGGTAATGATGCTGACAATGCCGGGCTTGCCGATGTTCGGTCATGGACAAATTGAAGGATTCTCTGAAAAATATGGTATGGAATACAAGCAAGCATACTACAACGAAACAGCTGATGAACATCTGATTTGGCGACACAATAAAGAATTATTTCCACTGATGAAAATGCGTTACCTTTTCAGCCAGGTAGAAAATTTTGAGTTCTATGATTTCATTGACAAAAACGGGGACTTAATTCAGAATGTTTATGCATTCAGCAATCGTTACGGCAATCAATCAGCTTTAGTTTTATACAACAACTCATACTATGAAACAGAAGGAAGTATCGTATTCTCTCATCCAAAAATGATTTCCGGAAACGGTGGTATGAAAAGGCCATATCATATCACCGAGTTGCTTGGCTTCAAACCTTATAAGGAATATTATTACATCTACACTGATCACCGGACTCAGCTTCAATACCTGATATCAGGAAAAGAGATCGCTGAGAACGGATTCTGGATTCATCTTTTTGGTTATCAGTACAGAGTTTGCCTACACTTTAAAGAAGTCTATGATGGACAAGGCAAATATGAAAAACTCTACTATATGCTAAATGGTAAAGGAGTTTCTTCAGTTGATGAAGCACTGAAAGAAATGGAATTGCTTCCGCTTCACAGCAGGTATGAAAATTTCTTTTCTTATGATAATATAGAAAAAATACGGACTTATTTGGTTTATAAGCCTGACAAAAAAAAGAAGGAAGAGGAAATGGCTCTTCCGGGTAAATTAGATACCGAACTTAATTTACTTGTATCGGAGTTTAATAAATATTTAAATGGAAAGTCATCGAACGAAAAATTTGAAAAAAAATTCCATAATGATCTCACATCAAGCCGAAAATTTTTCCAGTTCTGGATAACACAGAACAGCCGTAAAAGTGTAACTAAATGGATGAAAAGCTGCGATGAATCTCTTCCGGTCAATAGCAAAGTCGAAACTAACAGAGAATACTTAACTTTCATAAACTTGATATTACTCAAGCAGTTGTTCAACAAAAAATCTGATGACGCAAAAATTCACATTCTGTTTGATGAGCTGCTACTTTCGAAACCTGTTACTAACATACTTCAGAAACAGTCTAATGGTTCTAGCATACATCAAAGAATTGAATTGCTAATAGTTTTGTTGACAGCTTTTTTGTTAGAAAAGAAAAAACCTGCAGTAAAAGGTATTAATAAAAAGTCAGGTATACCAATTACAAAAGATCAGGAAGAAAATGAGTTTTTATCATTAATAAAATCCTTGCTAAAAGAAAATTTTGTTCATAATTTTCTACGAGTTAATGAATTTGAAGGTACTACTTATTTCAATAAAGAGCGCTTTGAGGAACTATTAAAATGGATATTATTGTTTCATCAAGTTGAAATACCATCCCATATCAATGAGGGAGAATCAAATACCAACAGACTCAAAAAAACAGATTTCGAGAAAGAGATTGTTAAAATTTCAAAAGAGAATTTTGAAAGATTTATTGAGCTTATAAATAAAGCTGAGACGAGTGGTTATGACTTTGTCAAATTCCAAAAGGAATTAGATAAAGACGGTGAGAAAAAAGAAAAAAATAAGTCAATAAATAAAAAAAGGAAAAAAGTATGATTAGAAATCTTTTGTATGCAATAGTACTATTATTCATTACTGGAACGAGCATCAATGCACAATTTATACTTCAGAATGCGTTTCCGAATCTCACATTTTCCGATCCAGTATTTTTAACCCATGCAGATGATGGTTCTGACAGAATTTTTGTTGTTGAACAACCGGGCAGAATTAAAGTTTTCCAAAACTCACCAACAGTTTCTGAAGCGAAAATATTTCTTGATATTAGAGATCGTGTTTATTCTTCAGGGAATGAATTAGGTTTACTTGGATTGGCTTTCCATCCCAACTATGAAAACAATGGATATTTTTACGTGAATTATACAGCTAATAATCCGTTAAGAACGGTCGTCTCCAGATTCCAGGTTACAAGCAATCCCGACTCCGCAGATAATAATAGTGAATCCCAGATTTTAACATTCAATCAGCCATATACAAATCATAATGGCGGGTGGATTGGCTTTAGACCTACAGATGGCTATTTATATATTGGAACAGGAGATGGTGGAAGTGGTGGTGATCCACAGAATAATGGACAAAATATTAATGTATTGCTTGGTAAGATATTAAGGATTGATATTGATGGAGGGACACCTTATGCGATTCCACCCACAAATCCGTTCTACGACAGCACAACTGTTTCAATAAAAAAAGAGATATATGCATGGGGAATGAGGAATCCATGGCGCAGCAGTTTTGATCCGGTAACAGATTTGTTCTGGTGCGCAGACGTTGGACAGAATTTATGGGAAGAGATTGACATAGTAGAAAGGGGAAAGAATTATGGCTGGCGTTGTTATGAAGGTAATCATAATTATAATACTTCCGACTGCAATTATCCCGAATACATTTTTCCAATCTGGGAATATACTCACGGCGCTGAGTGCTCCATTACGGGAGGATATGTTTACCGAGGGATGAATGTCCCTGAACTGGAAGGCAAATACATTTACGGAGATTACTGCTCGAAAAAAATCTGGGCTCTCAGCTATGACAGCATTACCCCACCGAGCAACCAATATTTACTCTCAGCACCCGGGTCAATCACATCCTTTGGGGTTGATCAATTTAATGAATTATATATTGTTTGTTTTAGTCCATACAATATTTACCGTTTTACACCAACTGTAACAGCAACTGATAATGAAACAAGACTTAGTGATTACAGACTTGAACAAAATTACCCGAATCCATTTAATCCTTCTACAGTGATAAAATATAATCTACCTGAGGATAGTGATGTTTCAATTAAAATTTATGATTCTTTAGGTAATGAGCTTGATACAATTGTAATCGGATCGCAGCAAAAAGGATTCTATCAAAAAACCTGGAGTGCTCAGAAATATTCTTCAGGCGTTTATCTCGTAAAGATGAATGCAAAATCGCTGTCATCAAATAAAATATTTTCAAGAGCAATTAAGATGCTTTATTTGAAATAGTAGTAAGAAGCTGGAAGTTAGAATTTAGAATAAAGGCGGTCTTCGGATCGCCTTTTTTTATTTATGTATCTTTTTGCTGGTCTCTATCCTATTATTTTCTTAAGTTTATTGTGCCATTCAGCATACAACATTGATTCTCTCCAGTGCTGAATGTTAAAATTTTACTATTTCAATATCCGGCAATTCTTATGAAACTCAAACTAAAAATTCTCCTTTTCTTTCTTATCCGAAAGCCTTGGAGCAAAATAACCCTGTCAATTTTAATCTCCTTCGCACCAACGCAAAAACTGCTCTCGCAGGAATTCCAGATTGGTGCAGCCTTCAACAAGCAAACAAGATTTAATCAGGCTTTCTATGATGCTTTTCAAGAAAGTGGTATGAACTTGATGATGCAACTATCTGATGATAAAACAAAGCCAATGATTGCTGACAATAATTTAATAGCATACAACCCGGATACCAGAAACGATTACATTTATCATTATTCAACATCCTTTTATTCAAAATGGGAAGCTGAGGAAGATCAAAAAATGTGGGATAAAATAGGAGTAAAGCATAAAGGAGGTCGTGAGTCAACTTATAAAAAAACAAAATGCTGGTCAACGGAAGGATTAAAAAAGTCAACTCGTTCACTTGTTTACGGACCTCATTACCACCAGGAAAAGCTTTACAAACGATGGTACTATGAAGACAAAACTTTTGATCGTCACAATGTTCAGTATATCACCAGATATAGAATGGCGTTAGATGTATCCGGCAAAGTGAATCCAGATGAAGATGTATGCAAGTTATATGTTTTAGTCAGACACACTCCTTTGGTTAATGGTGTGGCAGGTAATAAAGTTGATCATATCTTGAAAGGACCAATCACCCTTAAAGTAAAGGACTTCCAACCCTATGGAACATTTAACTACTTTTATTTGGATAATAAAACGCCGTGGTATACATACCCAATTGAATATCACGAATCTGAAGGCGGATCCGGAATAAATTCAACTAGTAATACCATTTGGGAAGATAAATACGGAGACCAGGGAGTTCAGTTTTGCGTTGATTGGCTGCGAAATGATTCCCGGTGTACACTTTACATTGACAATATAGAAGTCTATGATAAGGATGGATGGAGCGACTATATTAATCCTGAGACCAGGAAATCAGTCATTAAGAATATACAATCCTATGCAAAAAGATTTTCTGATTGGCCAAATCTCAAATACTGGGGAGGTTGTGATGAACCTTCTTCAATCGATGCGTACTTACCGATAAGAATAGTTGATTCATTGCTTCGGGCTTATGGAGCTCCTCCGCTGATGACTGTATTTTATCCACAATGGAATGTTTTCGTAAATAACGATTCTCAGCTTGTCAGATATTACAATACTGCTAAACCAGAAAAACTTATTATTGATTTTTATCCATTCCTAACTGATTTTCCGGTTACAAGGTGGGATGATTGGAATACACTACAGAAGCAATTTCAAATTTGTCATACGCTGCAGCCAGGATTTTATTATATGGCTCAAGCTTTTGGCTTTCAAATTAAAGAAAGTGGTAACTGGTCTATCTGGCGCTTACCAGATGCAGCAGAGTTCAAAGCGTCTGTGATGTTAGCACTTGCTCATGGTGTTAAAGGAATTATTTTTTTTCAGTTTGATTCATACCCTATGGCTGGTGGAATTGTTTTGCAAGGATTAATAAAAAACGACCCGCCAAAATACACCAGGACAGATTTGTTCTACTTAATTAAAGATAACCTTGTCCCCCGATTAAGTGGACCTCTTGGAAAAAAATTAATGGAATTAGATTATACGGGGGACTATATTCAATTTTATAAGATAGACGGAAAGCAGAGCAGTCCTTCAATGAATCAGATATCAGATAATCTTCTTACCGTTGGTATTGTTTCATCACAACAGGATGAGCAGAATTGGCATTGTGGATTGTTCAGCAGCCCAGATCACGCCGATGATAAATACTTTTTCTTAACTAATCTCTATACAATTGCGAATAACAGATCAATAGAGATGAGAATAACAGAATCGGGGCAAGATTATAAAAATTACAGGTTAAGAAATATTGAGGGGAATTTTGATACAACATTTAAGAGTCAAATCTTAAAAAAAATTACTCATACCAAAGGTGAGGGATATCTTTATCAGATTGCGCCAGTAATAAAATATGGCGGCAGACTCCTTTACTCAGAAGAAACGAAGGACGAAATGGAGTTAACTGATGACCTAATAATAGATAATGGTGCAGTGCTGACTATTAACGGTGATTACCACTCAAAGGCAAATATCATAATCAAGAAAGGCAGAGTTTCATATAAAAACAAAGGTAAAATACACTTCACATCAAATAAAAGATTAATTAAAAATTAATGTTTCTTTAGGGACACTCGGTTGAGAATATCAAAGAAACATCATTTTATTGTGTAGTAATTAAACAGTTGTTTAGCGAATTTAGTGATGCAGATTTTTATTCACTTCCAAATAAATCAAAAGGAAATTCCTGATGAAAAAAACTTTACTCTTCATCCCGGTCATTCTTTCTCTTATTACAACATCAAACTTTGCTCAGAGAGAATTAAGCATCTTTGATAAACCACATGAACTTAATACAGAATACTGGTTAAGCCGGTTCCCGCATTCATTTGCCCCAATAACTTTTGATTATTCACCAACAGTACTTTCAAGTTTTGACAACATTAATATCTCGAACCAATCAGCACCGCAAAACGAACCTTCAGTAAGAATCAGCAGAAAAAATCCTAATAGAGTTGTTGCGGCCTGGAGAGATTTCAGAACAGGGGTATCCCCTGCTCTAAGAAGAGTCGGCTACAGCTTTTCATCTGATGGCGGTCATACATGGTCTGTCAGTCAACTTACACCACAAATAATCCCGGGGGCACTTTTAAGCAGCGATCCTGTTGTTGTGGTCGATACTGCCGGCAATTTTTATATTTACACAATCTCACTTAACGATGTAAATGGAAATGGCGAAGCATGGTTGTTCAAATCTACAGATGAAGGTGAAACTTTTAACGAAGTCCACGAAATGGCAACCAGCGCTTTTTTTGAGGATAAAGAGTGGGGTGCAGTAGATTTAAACCCATTGAGTCCTTTTGTTAACACAATGTATTGCAGCTGGACAAGATTTGCAGCTAACACAGATATTTTGTTAATCAAGTCAACTGATGAAGGAGTAACCTGGAACTCTCCCGTTGCTGTCAGCGATGACATCGGTGTGCAGGGCTCATTTCCGGCCGTGTCCTCAGATGGAGAATTGTACATTGTATGGCGATACTATTCAAACGGCGGACAAATTCGTTTTGATAAATCAACAGATGGCGGCTTAACTTTCGGCACCGATAAAATTGTTAGCAATGCACCCGATTCATGGTTTCCTCATATGGCTGTAGATTTAAGCGGCGGCCCCTTTAATAATAATATTTATGTAGTCTGGGATGATTTAAGAAATGGTGACGATGATGTTTTCCTTAGCATCTCTTCTAACGGCGGAGATACATGGACACCTGCTCAAAGAATTAATAACGATCCGATAAGTAATGGAAAAGATCAGTACTGGCCTACTATTGCAATAAGTGAACTTGGAGAAATTGTAATCCTTTTTTATGATACACGAAATACTTCAAATAACAATATCATTGAAGCATACATAGCAAGGTCAACGGATGGAGGCGCAACATTCACAAATGAACTTCTCAGTACTGTCCCATCTCCTACAAATATCCCAAACAGTGATGTAAGGTTTGGCGACTATATTAATATTGATTTTTGTGGCGGAAACATTGTCCCTGTTTGGACAGATGAGCGTGCTGGCGGCTATGATATGGATATTTACACTGGAACAATAAATCCTATTCTCCCCGTTGAACTAATAAGCTTTACACACAGGATTGTAAACGGTAAAGTAATTCTTGACTGGATAACAGCAACAGAGCTAAACAACTGGGGTTTTGAAATCCAGAGAAGTCTTGACAATAACATTTTTGTAACAATTGGTTTTATTGAGGGCAAAGGTAATTCCACTACGAA
>Ga0208980_10002675_pt1 | contig 10789 bp, 5 predicted proteins | sample WetSurMetagenome_3_FD_187993 | JGI IMG/M metagenome (GOLD analysis project Ga0208980, IMG submission 187993) | Wetland microbial communities from Twitchell Island in the Sacramento Delta, sample from surface sediment Aug2011 Site A1 Bulk (version 2) | ecosystem: Environmental > Aquatic > Marine...
TCATTCAGATCGCTGCAAAAAACAACATCGTTATACTTGCGGGACTTTTTGAAAAAGACAGGGAAGAAAAGATTTACAAGTCATATGTGTGTGTCGATAAGAATGGACTGGTAGCCAGGCACCGTAAGTTACATCCTTTTATTAATCCATACCTGACACCAGGTGAAAGCTATTGCATTTTCGACATTTTTGGCTGGAAATGTGGCATACTTATCTGTTATGACAACAATATTATAGAAAACGTAAGGGCTACAACACTTCTTGGTGCAAATATTATCTTCATGCCACATGTCACAATGTGCACCCCTTCCACCAGACCAGGTGCCGGTTTTGTGGACCCGAAATTGTGGGAGACAAGGGAAACTGATCCAACTTCAGTTCGGTTGGAGTTTGATGGAATGAAAGGCAGGGCCTGGTTAATGAAATGGCTACCGTCGAGGGCATATGATAATGGAATATATGTTGTGTTCTCAAATCCGATAGGTATGGATGATGACCAGCTGAAGAATGGCTGTTCAATGATTATAGATCCTTTTGGCGATATAATTGCTGAATGCCGTTTTCTGGGAGATGATTTTGTTTCTGCAGTACTGACGCCGGAAAAGCTTGAATTGGCTGGAGGATCACGATATATTAAAGCAAGAAGACCTGATCTTTACAGAGATATTCTCGGTAAAGCACATATTCCGGAACAGAAGGTCATCTGGCTAAATTCTACCACAAAAGAGAGTACAGAGTCATAAAATTAATTTCTGTCTCTACATCCTATATCTCGCTAAGGCGCAAAGGCGCAGAGGCACAACGGCATTACGGCTTTACGGTTTTGCGGTATTGCAGTATTTTGTGTCTTTTGTCTTTTATCTTTTATCTTTTCAGATCTTAACCCAGGTGTTCCCTGCCTTGTTAGAATTTACGACAGAATGAATGAATTTCATTCCTCTAACACCGTCATGGACAGTAGGGAATTCTCCGGGATCAAATTTCTCCCCCCTGATAGATTTTGCTGTACCTTTATAAATGTTTGCCAGTGCTTCATAGATGCCTTCAGGATGTCCCGACGGCATAGTATGACCTTTCTCTGCAAGCTGTTCATTGTACCCATGAGCCGGTTTATAAATTTTGGTAGGTTCCGTATCGCTAAGCAGATATAGATAGTTGGGATTTTCCTGTGCCCATTTAAGGCTGGCTTTTGATCCGTAAACGGCTATAGAAACATTGTTTTCTTCTCCGCCACAGACCTGGCTTGCTCTAATGACACCTTTGAGTTTATCCCCAAACCGTAATAGAACAGTTCCGTCCAGGTCAAGTGCAATACCCTCCTTGACAGGGCTAAGGTCAGAGAGTATCTCTTTTACTTCAAGTCCTGTGGTATATTCAATAAGGTTAAAAGCATGAACCCCAATGTCACCCATGCAACTACTGACGCCTGCATGCTTTGGATCAAGCCTCCAGACTCCGGTAATTCTGCTTCCTGTTCCGTGAATTATGGAATTAATCCACCCCTGATAGTATTGTGCATCAATACGCTGAATAGTTCCGAGTACTCCTTTTGCCACCAGATCTCTCATCTGCCTGACCATCGGATATCCTGTGTATGTGTGTGTAAGAGCAAATGTAAGTCCGGTTTTTTTGACAATTTCTTCAAGTTCAACCGCCTCAGCAACAGTCATAGTCATCGGCTTTTCGCAAACCAGATGAAATCCTGCATTAAGAAGACTTTTTGCGAAAGTATAATGCAGTGCATTAGGTGTGACTATGGATATCACCTCCATACGTTTGTCTGCAGGCAAAGCGAGCTCAGACTTGATAAGGGCATCAACACTTTCGTAACAACGGTCGGCAGCAATCCCTTCCATTCTGGCGAACTCTTTGCTCTTTTCATAATCGACATCAAAAACTCCACCAACGAGCTCATAATCATTGCATATTCTTGAAGCACGGCGGTGTGCATCACCGATGAAGGCTCCAATGCCTCCGCCAATCATTCCCATTTTTATCTTTTTCATAATTTATTTCTATTTACTTTATTATAGTAAATCACTCAATACTAATTAAATATATTCTTATTGATTTTCATGAATTCACACCTCCTGATGCCTTCTTTAAACCCCCTATCCCCCCAAATGGGGGGTTCAGGGGGTAAATATTAGACATGTTTTCTCTTCCAGAAATGAAGTACAGTGAATGACACAATAAGAACGGCCGGGATTATTGCGACAAATCTTAATGTATGTGATCCGCCGGTTAGCTGGGCTGTTGCCCACACAGTTGCTTCCTGTGTTCCTGTAACGGCAGCCTTTAGAACTTCAATGCTTTGACCGGCAGGAACCGCTGCTATTGTCTGTGCATCAAAAATTGCACCAAGGACAGGTTGTATAATAGCCCCACCCAGAAATCCGATACCTCCCATTATTGCCAGTCCCAGCGCCCCGCTCTGAGGTATATTCTCGGATACAAAACCAAGCATTGATGGCCAGAAAAATGCAACTCCAAGTGCAAATATTCCCGCTGAGGCAAAAACCAAAGCCCCACTGGTATAGCCCATCATAATGCACCCGATAAAGGCAAGGATTGATGAAGTAAGCAAAACGACTGTTGACTTCATATTGTGTATAAGCGTACCTCCAAACTGACGAGCAAGCGCCATTATCCCCGAAATCCATACCAGCAAAAGGATTGGATTACTTGATACGTTTGCCAGCAATGCGGCAATCCACTGATTGGTACCAAGTTCAGTTCCGGCTGTCAGAATCATACTAAAAGCCATGAAAAGGAAAAGAGGGCTGATGCAGGCCTTTAACATATCCTTGTAAGTAAAACCTGATACAACACGCTCAGTCTGTGGAAACTGTTTGTTAAGAAACATGTAGCCATATGCAAATGTAGGAAGAAGCATAATTGCCATTGCATACCGCCAGTCAACCAGCCCGATCTTATTAAAAAGATAAACTGCAAGACCTCCGATTACAATACCTGTAGGAAACCAGGCATGGAATCGGTTCAGACGACGTGTCTTTTCGTCTGTGTACATGCTAGTTATAAGAGGATTGCAGGCAGCTTCCACACTACCGTTGGCAACACCTATCAGCAATGTAGAGATGAATAATGACCAGAATCCTGTCGCAATAATTGTAAGAATTATACCGGCAACATGGCAGAAAAATGCTATTGAGATTATCCTACCGATACCTATAATATCGACAAGCGGACCACCAAATACCATTGCAAGGGTAAATCCCCAGAAAGCAGTACCTACAATCCATCCCACCTGTGTGTGGGTGAGGTTGAATTCAGTAGCCCAGGCATTGACAAATGATCCTCTTGTGGCAAAAGCCAGCGCCGTTACAACTAATGCAACACAACTTGCATTAAATAACTGTGTTTTCTTAACATTATCCATATTGCTGTTGTTAGGTAAAGGTTAGTTTTAGAGATTACTGTTATTCAGAATTATTATTTATTTTTTTTCAAATGCTGCATCAAATGCAATGTTTGATGATGGAAAATCAACCTTCCGTACAAATTCGCAAGCCTCTTTGGCACCGAATTCCCTGTCCATTCCTCCATCTTCCCACTCTACTGAAAGAGGGCCTTTGTAATTAATTCGGTTAAGCGCCCTTATTATCTCTTCAAATTTAATATCTCCATGACCAAGGCTCCTGAAATCCCAGAATCTGCCCTTGGTTCCGAACTCAGTATGTCCTCCGAAAACTCCAGCCTCAACCGGGACTTTTGACCATCCGACATCTTTCATATGAACATGGAAGATCTTTTCACCGAAAATGTTTATAAACTCTACATAATCAACGCCCTGGTATCCAAAGTGAGAGGGATCGAAGTTAAAGCCGAAATTAGGATGATTGTTAATTGCCTTCAAGGCTCTTCTTGCTGATGCAATATCGAAAGCAATCTCAGTAGGATGAGCTTCAAGCGCAAAGTGAATTCCCAGCTCATGATATTTGTCAAGAATCGGAGTCCAGCGAGTTGCAAAGTCAGCATAGCCTTTTTCAATCATAGCCGGAGTGACCGGAGGAAATGAATATAACAAAGGCCAGATAGAAGAGCCTGTAAAACCTGTTACGGTATCCACTCCAAGTCTTTTGGCTGCCTCGGCAGTGCTGATCATCTCCCGTGCTGCCCTCTGGCGGACACCTTCAGGATCACCATCTCCCCAAACATATGCAGGAAGGATGCTTTTGTGTCTTTCATCAATACGATCACAGACAGCCTGCCCGACGAGGTGGTTAGAAATAGCAAAAACTTTCAGTCCGTATTTGGCAAGTATGTCTCTTTTTTTGCGGCAATAAGCATCATCAGCTTTATTGATCTCAAAATGATCGCCCCAACTTGCGATCTCCAAACCGTCATAACCAAATGATTTGGCTTTCTGACAAACAGTTTCAAATGGTAAATCTGCCCATTGTCCTGTAAAAAGTGTTACTGGTCTGCTCATAGTTTTATGTTTAATGTTTTGTTAATAATATATTGTATGTGAGGTCCGAAGTCAGAAGTCCGGAGTCTGAAGTGTTTGGGTTATTCTTTTCTTCTGACTTCCGTCTTCCGCCTTCCGGCTTTTTCCTTTAACAAGTTTAAAAAACATTTGCTTAAAAAGCAATAAAAATTTTAAAGGTCATACGATTTATAATACCGGAACTCTTCCGGGAGTCCAGGGTGCTTTGACAGCATCTAGTTTTTTGTCAAGAGCCTGAAGATCCTCACCTGCCTTTTTCACTCTTGCCAGAATGGGCGGAAATTCAGCTTTAAGTATTCCTAATTGTTCTTTTGCAATAATTGAAATATCGCCGCTGGTACCGTAGCTTGCTGAAGCCATTTCGCTAAGCCTCTGTGAGAGAGGCATGTCCATAGGTGGAAGCTCTTCCTGGCTGGCCTTTGCTACAGGACCGTTAAAAATGAACAATATATTATCCAGTTCATTATTTATCCTTTCAGCTTCTTTCATCAAAGTTTCTGAAGCACCAGGCGTCTGATGAATTGCCTGCATAACAGCATTTACTTTATTTACCAGTTCAGTAGTATAGCTCATTGTACCATACATGGTTCTTGAAAATTCTGATGCTTCATTTATCCAGGCATATTTCGCTTTCTGGTCTGTTGCCTGGAATGTAACAATACCTAAAGGTTTACATATAAATGGCACAGGACCGTATAGTTCCTTTGTTTCACCTTTTGCAAGTAAAGCCATGGAAACCTTGTAATTCCCCGGCATCGCCTGTATGCCTCCGCCACCTCTCCGCCCTCCAGTACTGGGGATCGGATCATATTTGGTCGTTGTTACCGGTGAAATACTTTCATATGTGAAGTTCCATGTGATCCGGTTAACTCCTTTGCCAGCCGACTTATATAATCGTTTTACAACATTATTGCTCTCATCTGTAATCGTAAATATCAGGTAAGGTTTTGTCTCCTTCGCCTCTGCATCCAGTTCAGCTAAAGATGGCTGTGGAATCGGTTCTCCCTTGCTGAACAAGGCTTTCTCTTTTTCCTGTCTGATTGCTTTGGCAGTCTTGGGAACATCCTTTACAAAATAGGTGAAGGTTGCACCAAATTCCGGATTGGGTGACTTGAAGTATGTTGAGCCCTGGTTATCAAATCCGCTTGTCTGAACATACATTTTTGAATCCCTGACAGGGAAGATAAAGCCCTCCTTCTCAAGTAAATCTTTTTTAAAGTTCCTTAAAGGGGAGTAGTCGTCGAGGATATATAATCCTCTTCCAAAAGTTCCGATAACGACATCACATTCACGTTCCTGGAGGGCTATGTCGCGTACAGCAATGGTTGGTAATCCTGATTTGAATTCAATCCATTCACCACCTCCGTCTATTGAAAAGTAAAAGCCGAATTCAGACCCGGCAAACAGAAGCTCGGGATTAACATTATCCTGTTCTATGCTATGGATAGTACCATTTTGCGGAAGCTTGTTGGTTATTTGGGTCCAGGTTTTTCCTTTGTCGGAACTTTTAAGAATATATGGTTTGAAGTCGTCATTCAGCATATTATTGAAAGTTGCATAGACTATATTTTCGTTGAATTTATCAGGAAGTAAATCGCTCACGTAGGTATATTCGGGAATGCCGGGAAAGGAAGTAATTCTTGTCCAGTTCTTTCCTCCGTCCTCTGTCACTGCAATTACTCCATCGTCAGTACCTGCATAGAGAAGATCTTTCTTCACTCTTGATTCCGCAAGTGATACTATTAATCCCCAGAGAGATGTTGAGACATCTTTTGCCACTGCATCAACACTCCAGTATTTACCCATTACTTTAAACTGGTTACGATCCTCATTTCTTGTGAGATCTTCTGATATAACACTCCAGCTCCGTCCTCTGTCGTCGCTCCTGAACACTTTGTTAGCTGCCATATAAATTCTTTCTTTCTGATGGGGACTTATTACGATCGGTGTATCCCAGAACCAGCGATAAGTCTTTTCTCCCTGACGGGGCACAGGTCTGATACTTATAGATTCTTCACTCTTTTTGTCCCACAGGGCAGCATTACCATACTGAGATTCAGTATAGACAATATTTTCATCAGCCGGATCAATTGCAACCCAGAATCCGTCGCCACCTACTGTAACTTTCCAGTCAGAATTTACCACACCGTCTCTGTTGATATTGCGTGAAGGACCTCCCATTGAGTTATTATCCTGGGTGCCGCCATAAACATTATAGAATGGGAAAGCATTATCAACAGCAACACGGTAGAATTGTGTGACGGGAAGGTTAGATTTGAAGATAAAATTCTTTCCTTCATCGAAAGTCTCGTAGATCCCGCCATCGCCACCGATGTACAGATGTTTTGTATCGTACGGATCGATCCATAAAGCATGATCATCAACATGTCTCTGATTGTTACCGACATTTGTCCATGTTTTTCCGCCATCGAGTGTCACCTTTGAAACGGTTTCCATACTGTAGACTTTATTCACATCTTTTGGATCACAGTAGATCTCATTATAATATTGTCCGCTTGAAGTATACGTATTCATCTTTTCCCACGATGCACCTCTGTTGACTGTCCGGTAGAAACCTCCTGATTCACCCGCAGCCTCCATAATGATATAAAGGACATCAGGGTTTACAGGTGAAATTGCAATTCCCATGCCTCCGATATCACCAGAGGGTAATCCGGTCATTATCTTATTCCAGGTTTTCCCACCATCTTTTGATTTATAAACAGCAGATTCCGGACCGCCTCCTATTTTTGTAAAGACATGCCGTCTTCTCTGTTCGGATGTGGCATATAAAACATCAGGATTTCTGGGATCAAGCACCACATTATTAACACCAGTATTCTCACTTATATCCAGAACCTTATTCCATGTTTTACCACCATCTGTTGTTTTGTAAAGTCCCCGTTCACCTCCCGGTCCCCATATTGATCCCTCAGCAGCCACATATACAACATCTGTGTTGCGTGGATCAATCTCGATCATTCCAATCTGCCTGGATTCCTTTAATCCCATGTTTTTCCAGCTCTCCCCACCATCTTCAGATTTATATACACCATCACCATAACCGAGTTGGCGCTGGTGAGTATTTTCACCGGTACCTGCCCAAATTACCGACGGATTTTCAGGATCAAGCTTCAGACATCCTATTGCATAAGCTCCATATTTATCAAAAACAGGTGACCATGTATTCCCGTTATTAGTTGTTTTCCATATATTGCCGGCACCAACGCCAACGTATATTTCAGAGTGATTTTCAGGATTCACCGCAAAATCTGAGATCCTGCCTGAAGCCCATGCTGGACCAATGCTCCTGAATGATAATCCACTGAATGTTGAGGATGTTAATCCGGCTTCTTTTTTCTCCGGCTCTTTTGCTGCTTCCTTTTTCTTCTGGGCACTTCCGGGATTGCTACATATTACAAATCCAAGAAGGAATGTGACAATGAGAACTTTTTTCATGATATCGTGGTTTAACTGATCAGAATTTTAAGATTCATGCTAAGATAAGAAAAACCTTATCATCAATCTCCGGATTATATGTGAATTTGCTTTCTTTGTCGGATATTATAAAACATATAAAATGGCTGATATTTCAGATATATTATTAAATCGGAGGACAATAAGAAAATATTCATCAGAAACAGTTGATGATAAGCTTCTTAATGATATCCTGTCAATGGGTTGCCGCACCTCTACAACCGGTAATATGCAGGTTTACAGCATCATTATCACAAGGGACGAAGCAAAGAAGAAAGAGCTGGCTCCTTTTCATTTTAACCAGAAGATGATTACTGAAGCACCAATAACACTTACCTTTTGTGCAGATTTCAACAGGTTTAATAAATGGTGCAAACTAAGGGATGCAGAGCCTGGATATGATAATTTTCTTTCATTCATGACCGCTGCTATTGATGCTCTTCTGATCGCCCAGACAGTCTGCATTGCAGCTGAGGCAAAAGGTCTGGGAATCTGCTATCTGGGTACAACTACTTACATGGCACAAAAGATCATTGAAGTTCTTAAACTGCCTAAAGGGGTGGTGCCTGTAACCACAGTTACGCTAGGATGGCCGGATGAATTTCCTGAGCAGGTAGACAGGCTTCCATTATCAGCAATAATTCATAATGAGGTTTACAAAGATTATTCTGATGAGGATATTGAAATGTTCTACAAAGAGAAAGAGCAAAGAAAAGATTCACAGCAATTTGTGAAAGAAAACAATAAGAATACACTTGCCCAGGTGTTTACTGATATAAGGTACAAAAAAGCAGATAACCTTTACTTCTCAAAAATGTTATTGCAGGTACTTAAGGATCAGGGGTATATGGAATATTAGCCCATCCACCCTTTTTTACTGCTTCTGAACCCTGCACCTTGCAACTTGCAACCTGCAACTTGCACAAAGATCTACGCACCTTGCACCATGTACCTTGCAACCTGCCCCCTTCGCTTTATGACTATTTTCTGACTTTAACAGGATATGGTGGTCTTACCGGTTCTTCCGGAGGATTCTTTGCCAGTTCTTTGAGAGCAACTTCAATTGCTTTCTCAAGCTGGGGATCTTTTCCATTGATTATATCAACAGGCCACTGTTCAACTTCAATGTCAGGTGCCACTCCGACATTTTCAACTACAAAACCATCTTTGGTCCAGATTGCGAGATTGGGAGCTGTGACTGATCCCCCATCAATGAATTCAGGGAAACCTAGTATTCCGACAAGACCACCCCATGTTCTTTTCCCAACCAGTGTCCCGACTTTAAATTTCCTGAACATCCAGGGAAGAAAATCGCCACCCGATCCGGCGGTCTCATCTATGATCATAACCTTTGGTCCCTGTATTGAAGCGTTCGGTGATTTCAGGTCCTTTCCGTATCGCATATTCCAGTAGGCCTGAAGAGGACGCTGCAGAATATCAATAAAGTAGTCTGCAAGAGAACCACCTCCGTTAAATCTTTCGTCAACTATTATTGCTTTCCTGTTTACCTGAGGAAAGAAGTACCTTTTAAAATAATCATGGCCTGCTGTGGATGTATTCGGAACATAAACATATGCAACCTGACCATTTGTTGCTTCTGTTACTTTTTTCAGATTCCCTTCAACCCAGGCACGGTTCCTTAAGCCAAATTCACTGCTTATTGGCACCACTTTCACAACTCTGGAACCAGTATAATCAGGTTTATTATTGATTGTAAGCTCAACAATTTTTCCGCTCGTGTTTTCAAAGAAGCTAAAGAAATTTTTATCAGCAGTAACATCATTGCCATTGACTGCAAGGATAAAGTCGCCCTGATTAATATTAAGTCCAGGCTCTGTTAAAGGTGATCTGAGATCGGGGTTCCAGTTTAGCCCCCCATAAATCCTGGCAATCTGGTACCTGTTATCAGATATGGTATAATCTGCTCCCAGTAACCCACCTCCGACAGGCTTAGGTTCAAAAAGCCTGTCACCTGCTGAAGATATACGGTGATGACCAACTCCAAGTTCGCTGCACATCCATTGTATAACACGGTTGAGGTCACTTCTGCAGGAAAGATCGGGAAGAAATTGAGAGTATTTTATTTTCATAGCTTTCCAGTCGACACCGTGCATTCCCGGATCATAAAAATAGTCACGGTTTACTCTCCACGCTTCATCAAAGATCTCCGGCCATTCTGCCAGAGGATCTATTTTAACCGTCAGGGCTGAAGTGTTCAGGATTCCTTTTCCCGGTTCCGGCTTCTTCCCTGTTGCAGTAATTCCGTAAACCTGGTCTCTCCAGTAAAACATCTTTTTCCTGTCGGCAGATACCTTATAACCGGCTAATTCCATCACCTCGCTGTCTTTCCGATCCTTGAGGTCGTACTTATGAAGTGTTGATGATGCTGACTGAACAGATGGGCGGATTATATATAAAACTTCTCCGGTTTCACCTACTCCAAGATCAGAAAAGTTGCCCGCCAATATTGGCAGGCTGACAATCCTTTCTGTAATGCCATCAGTCTCGATTTTCAGGATCTTGGTTTTTTCCTCTGCAGAAGCAGTTGTTTTTGTCTCTTTTTTATTTTTTTCAACCGTCTTTTCAGGTTCACTCTTGTCTGTTTTGATACCCTCCTCATCGCTCTCCTTTGCAAACGGAGAGATTATGTCTTTTCTCAGAGTAGCCAGGTATATCGAGTTTGTCATTCTCATATCCTGATTGGAGAGGTCAAACCAGTTAACGACAGGACCGGCATCAGTTGAGGCAAAGAAATAAATATATTCTCCGTTCGGATCGAAAACAGGTTCAGAAGCATCACTCATGCCATCAGTGACAGGATAGGATTTTTGCTGGTCGATC
>Ga0208980_10002676_pt1 | contig 10787 bp, 8 predicted proteins | sample WetSurMetagenome_3_FD_187993 | JGI IMG/M metagenome (GOLD analysis project Ga0208980, IMG submission 187993) | Wetland microbial communities from Twitchell Island in the Sacramento Delta, sample from surface sediment Aug2011 Site A1 Bulk (version 2) | ecosystem: Environmental > Aquatic > Marine...
TAGAATAATATTTTTAACTTGAATGTTTCAGCTTATTGCTTAATTTGACTTCCCATAATTATAAAAGTTTAAGCTGAAACGTTTGATAAAATACACTTTAATATATGCTTCTGATAGGAAGACAGGATCGATCTCATTTAAGATCCTTGTCTTCCTTATTTTTTTCCCAATCTATCTTACAGCACAATCGGATACACTTTTTTACGAAGGTGATTACAAAGTAGTAGTTGATTCGATTCAGATCATAGGTAATGAAACGACAAAGGATTTCATAATCCTTCGGGAATTAACATTTGGAATAGGTGACACGCTGAATCCGCATATAGCCTCCTACAACAGGGAAAGGATTTACAGTCTTAGAATATTTAATGAAGTTAGATTGAAGCCATATTTGAGTGATGGCAAAAATATTTTACAAATTGAGATCGAAGAAAGCTGGTACATTTATCCAATTCCATTCATCACACTTAAGGACAGGGATTGGGATAAAGTATCGTATGGAATCTCTGTATCAATACTTAATTTCAGAGGCAGAAACGAAACGTTGAGTGGCTCTGCTGCATTCGGTTATGATCCATCATTTAACTTTAGATATTTTAATCCAAACATATCATATAATCAAAATCTTAACTTTCAAATTAGCCTGGGATATTCAACTTCAACCAATAAAAGTACTGAGGCTGAAAACTTATATGGAGCTTCTTTTGAACAAAAAATTTTTACGTCAAGAGTACAGCTTGGTAAACGCTTTGGAAATTATCATTGGGCATACTTAAAATCTGGTTTCGACTATATTGAAACACCATTTTATATTGAAGGAGTAAATGCTTCAGACAATAATATAGACAAAACTTTGATCGTTGGTGCAAGCTATGTTTATGATACAAGAGATTTAACTTTGTATGCAGCTGACGGTATTTATGCACTTTTTAATTATGAATTTAAAGGTCTGGGTGTTGACGGAATTAATTATCGTGTCGCAGATTTGGAGTTTAGAGAATATAGAAAAATAGTTGAGAGGTTTACTGCGAAATGGCGAATGTCCATTCGTCATACTGCTGGCGAAACTGTACCATATTACGATTATTCCTATCTTGGTTATTCTGAACGTATAAGAGGATATTTTCACGATGGTGAAAGTGAAGGCAATGATAGATTTATTGGTTCGGTGGAAATAAATTATCCTATTATCGAGGAAACAAGAATTAATCTTTACTGGATTCCCTTGCTTCCGAAGTCGCTGTTGTCTTATCGGGTTGCAATTATCGCAGGGCTATTCGGCGATACCGGAACAACCAGGAACGAAGGTGAGCCTCTAGCAATAAAAAACTTTAATTCAGGTTATGGTACGGGTATTTCATTTCTTCTTCTTCCGTATTTTATTTTCAGACTTGAATATGCTGTAAACGACAACGCTCAAACAGAATGGATATTTGATCTTGGAGCTTCTTTCTGATATAGAATTATATTACACTCCCGAAGAATTAATAGCAGACGATCAGCTAATTCTTGAAGGGGATGAATTCCATCATTCAGTAAATGTGATGAGAAATTCTGTTGGTGAGATAATCTTTGTTACCAATGGGAATGGTTCAGTATTCACTTCGAAGATCATCAGCATTAGTGAAAGTCAGTTATCTGCAAATATTGTTAATGCAAGAGCTTTTGAAAACAATGCAAAAAATATTTGGTTTTGTATCCCGATACTGAAAAATCCAGATAGATTAAAATTTGCATTCGAAAAATGTGTCGAGTTTGGAATAACAAATTTTATTTTATTCAGCTCAAAGCGTACCATTTCTAAAAAACTGAATCCTGAAAAATTTCAAAAAACAACCTTGGCTGCAATGAAGCAGTCTTTAAGAACATTCCTTCCACAAATAACTTCTGCAAGTTTTGAGGATATCGCAAAAGTTGATGGCGTGAAAATAATTTTTGATCAGAATGCAAAACAGGAATTTGAGGGTGAAATTATTTTGGATAAACCGACTTACTTTTTGTTTGGTCCTGAGGGTGGATTTGACGCAAACGAAATTGAGTCAGTCGAGCAGAAAAATCGGTTTAGCTTATCAACCAACAGACTGCGTAGTGAAACGGCCATAATTAAGTGTGCATCACTACTTAAACTATAGTAAAATAAATTTTCAGGAATAATATTTATCAGCCAAAGGCTGATCAGCCTCAGGCTGAAAAAAAACGACCCAGTGTTGGGGTAACACTGGGCGCCGACCCTTATGCTTCAAAGGGCAGGGGAGAACCCTTTGAAAGGGTCAAAAATTAATTTTATGGGATTAAATTACTTCGAATGCAAACCCTTGTCAATAGTTATTTAAAAAATTCTTTTAAAAGACTAATAAGACAATATTTCCCCTAATTAATTTTTAATCGTTTCCTTCTGAATTTATTGAACTCCACCAATCTTTCTCAAGCACATCGTATTTTATTTTCTGCTTTGAATCGAGCAGAGATTCAACTTGAGAATTAATGGAAGAAATCAGATCTTGCTTATCCTTGTATCTGATTTCCCCGGAACCTGCAGTTATTTTTTGCAGCTCACTTCCATACGTTTTGAGCAATCCTGATACTGCAGATTTTTGTGAATCATTTAGTAAAAGCTTCATTGTAAGTTTGTTTGTGAGTTCACTGATCTCGTCATCAGTCAAGTTTGATTTCATGTCAGTTTGTGCAAAAATTGAAGCACAAATGATTAACATAATACTAATGGTTTCTAGCGTTTTCATATTCTTTCGTAGTTTATTATACAAGACTTATAAATTATTACAGATATAAGCTACTATTTACGAGACCTATTGTCAATAGATTCATTCTGCTTAATTTGAAAAGTATTCTAATTTTAAGATATTCACACTCGCTATTTTAACTTAGAAAATGATTTATCAATAAAACACAGAATTTTAATTGGATTTCAAAGAAGAAACTGCATTAAAAATATTAGATCGATATGTTAAATATCTCACAAAAGAAAACTTAATCGTTTCGGATCCAATAAAAAATGAATATTCATACCAGGTCTCGGTAAGTAATGATAAGGAGAAGATTTCAGTTCAAGTTTTTTTTGGGAAAAAAGGGAGTAAGATAGTTCTTCAGGGAAACAAAGAATTAGGTTTATATAAAAAAGTTAGCGACTTAATTTATGGAGAGACACTTATTCTTAATGTTAAACCTGAACTGGAACCTTCACATCCTTATATCGGAACAGATGAATCTGGTAAAGGAGATTATTTTGGTCCGCTAGTGGTTGCTGGTGTATATCTTAACTCGAATTCCGGGAAATTCCTTAAGGGTTTGGGTATCAGGGATAGTAAGGAATTAAGTGATTATCAGATTAAACAATTTGCGGCTGAAATAAAAAAAGTCAACGAAATCAAATTTGATGTTGTTCTTATTTCACCTGAAAAATATAATCAGTTGTATGAAAAGATGGGGAACCTTAACAGGCTGATGGGTTGGGCTCATGCACGTGTGATTGAAAATCTCTTAACTAAATGTGATGCCGGTGAAGTTATTAGTGATAAATTTGGAAACGAAAAATTAATTCTCGATGCGCTGCAGGAAAGAGGCAGATCAATAAATTTAAAACAGGTTACTAAAGCTGAAATATTTACTGCTGTTGCTGCAGCTTCTGTACTTGCCCGCGAGTCGGTAATAGATTGGTTCAATTCTCAAGGTAAAAAATATAAACTTGATATACCTAAAGGATCATCAACAGATGTCGATATCTTTGCAAAACAATTTCTTGAAAAATATGGGGATGAGGTGATAAGAAAAATGGTTAAACTTCATTTCAAAACTTCCAACAGAGTTTTTAATAGATAAGGATATAACAATGGCTAAAAATAATGAAATAAGAAAAATTGGAGTTCTAACCGGCGGTGGTGATTGCCCTGGTTTGAACGCAGTGATTCGTGGTGTAACTAAACCTGCTCAAGACCACGGTATGACTGTAATCGGTATTCTGGATGGCTTTGAAGGCTTCGTTGAAGGTAAAACGACTGAACTCAGAGATGAAGATGTTTCAGGTATATTATCACGTGGCGGAACTATTCTGGGTTCTTCAAATAAAGGTGATCCATTTCATTGGCCAGTTGAAAAAGATGGAAAGATTGAAATAGTTGATAAGTCACAAAATGTTTTACGAAATTATAAAGCGTTAGATCTTGATGCAGTTATCGCTATTGGCGGTGATGGAACCATGCACATTTGTAATAAACTTATGCAAATGGGAATTAATATGGTCGGAGTTCCTAAAACTATTGATAACGATCTTGAAGCAACAGATGTGACTTTTGGTCATGACTCAGCAGTATATGTAGTTTCGATGGCTCTTGATCGTTTGCATACTACCGCTTCTTCACATCATCGTGTAATTGTTGTTGAGGTTATGGGAAGATATGCCGGATGGATAGCACTGCATGGTGGATTATCTGGTGGTGCCGATGTAATTCTTATTCCTGAAATACCATTTTCCTGGGAAAGTGTCTATGATAAAATTCATAAAAGAGAACTTAAAGGCAAGAGATTTAGTCTCGTCTGTGCTGCCGAAGGAGCTAAACCTATAGGTGGAAAATTAGTAACCAAAGGAACAGATGTTAAAAGGACTGATCCAATTCAATTAGGCGGAATCGGAAAAGTTGTTGCTGATAATATTGAAAAGAATACGGGAAGGGAAACACGGGTTACAGTTTTGGGACATCTTCAAAGAGGTGGAAGTCCAACTCCGTACGATAGAATTTTAGCTACCAAGTTCGGTGCATTTGCGATTAGTCTGGCGGCTAAGAAAAAATTTGGAAAAATGGCTGCCCTTAGAGGTAATGAGATAGTTGAGGTTGATATTGTTGATGCTATCTCAAAACAAAAGTTAGTAAAACCAGATAATCAAGGTGTGCTTGTCGCACGAGCTGTCGGCATCAGTTTCGGAGATGAATAATTACTGAAGTCAATTGAATATAATTATTGATTTTAGAGGTTCCAGCCTATATATTTGGGCTGCTTTTTTCAAACAATATTGTTTGGAATTTTAGTTTTGGGGTCGTAGTTCAGTTGGTTAGAACGCCTGCCTGTCACGCAGGAGGTCGCGAGTTCGAGTCTCGTCGGCCCCGCACTCAAAAGCCTTAATATGATAAGTGTTGAGGCTTTCTTCATTTTCTGACATTTCTAAAATCCCGCTGACTGTGTATGGAGTATGTATGGACTTTGTATGGAGTCTTTCCAAACTAAGAATTGATTTAGTTAATGAATGATTTAATTGATTAGCAAACATTACACGCAAAGATAAAATAATAAAAATAATATATCCAATCCGTTTAAATTGGCTGAACTAAGCTAATAAAAAAGATTTTTTGCCCCTTAAACAACTGTTTAAATTTTGATTTACTGAGAGAAGTAAAGGCGAAAAGGATTGCCGATAACGAAGTGCTTGGTGATACTTTTTGCCTTTATTAGGACAGGTAAGGACGGAAATAAAAGAAAAATGAAAAGGTATTGATTAAAACGAACAACACAAATTGAATCGAAAGGGCAAAAAATGATTACTGAGATTTTTTTACTTTTTGGCCAGTGATTGCTGCAAAAGCAACTGCAGAGAAGCAACCAAGAAATAAATAACCATTAATTGCTTCGATTACAGCATATGCCCGTGCATTCACGGAAGCTTGAATATCACCATAACCGAGAGTTGTAAAAGTAACACCACTGAAATACACAGAATATTCAAAGCCGTAAACTATTTTATCATCCAACAATAGACCGGATTCATTGTAAATCAGAGAATACAGTAAAATAATTAAAACCAAATAGGCAAACATTACGGGAAGAACTGAAAGATAATGATTAGTTTTTTTTAAAAGAATTATGCAAACATAGATTGAATAAAACTGCACGAATAAAGAAATGTACAGAAAGATTATTATAGAATGTGAATAAAAAATATTTAAAAAATGTAAGATTAAAGTTATGAAAATAGATACAAGCGTTATTACTATAAAACCAATAATAGAATTTTTTACCATAAATGTAATTATAAATTTTTTACAGAAAATTAAAAAGGAATAGGAAATAAAAAAATGAGCCTGTAGGCGGGCATCAAAAGCGAAAGATTTTGGTTAAAGCGATCAGGATTATTTATTGAATTTAATACTTCTATTAAAAAATTTAAAGAAACAGTTTGATATGCTAATTATTTTTAACAAATTTACTAGCGATATTTAACACCCGCCAGATAGAGAACTGTTTGATGCGTTCTATGTAAATAATAGATTTATCCAAAATGAGGTTTGCTATGAAATCCTTTTTACAGATTTTTCTTTTCTTTTTAATTCTAACGAATTTATGTCCCGCTCAATAGTTTTGGCAAAATCCATTTCCACAAGGAAATAATTATTTGAAGTAGATTTTTATATGAAGAATTAAAATGAAAAAAAGTATTGCAACAATTTTTTTTATTATTACTTCAATTATTGGATTTCTGAGCAGCAATAGTATTATCAAAGAAAATCACGAAGTAAAAGGTTATATCCATGTATCGGGGGCGCTCAATGCCCTTGAATTCTGGAACAAAGCAAGAGCTTACCCCAATGAAGAAATTTCACCTGATGCATTTTGGGATGCATTCGAAAAATTACAAGAAATAAGATTAAATAAACCACAGAATATATCAGCGAGCCAGTGGAAGACTATTGGGCCGCACAATACAGGCGGAAGGACAAATGCCCTTGCATTTAATCCACAAAACACGAATACAATTTATGCCGGTTCTGCAAGTGGAGGTCTTTGGAGAAGCTACACTGGTGGTATCGGAATAGATGCTTGGCATTACGTTTCTACGGGATTTCCAGTACTTGGCGTCAGCTCGATAGAAATTGCACCGAATGATTCAAACACAATATATATTGGAACTGGTGAAGTATATAATTGGGAAGGTGCCGGGTACGGTTCTGCGTACAGAAAATTACGAGGTACATACGGAATAGGGATTTTAAAATCAACTGACAGTGGGCAAAGCTGGTTCAAGAGTCTTGATTGGTCATACAGTTCACAAAAAGGAGTGTGGGCAGTTAAAATAAATCCTCAAAATCCAAATACGGTCTTCGCTAATACAACAGAAGGAGTATACCGTTCCTATGATGCTGGAATAAGCTGGCAGCAAGTAAATAATATTATTATGGGAATGGACCTTGTAATTAATCCAGTAGATACAAATATTATTTTTTCAAGTCACGGAAACTTCGCTAGTACTGGATATGGTATTTATCGTTCTTCAGACGGAGGGAATACTTGGAATAAGATCACAACAGGATTACCATCTTCTTACCAGGGAAAAATTTTATTAGACATTTACAAAGCCGATCCCAATATTGTTTATGCAAGTATTGGTCATGGGTTTTTAACTGGATATGGTGCAAGCTGGTTATGCAAATCAACTGATTCAGGTTTAACCTGGACAATATTGAATCAAACAGATTACTCACAACACCAAGGTTGGTATTCTCACGATGTTGCGATAGATCAATTTAATGTAAATAATGTGATAGTTGTCGGAATAGCTGTTTGGAAATCCACTGACGGTGGTTCAACTATAATTCAAAAATCAGATGGTGCAGTAAATCTGGGAAAACCTCCTATCGGTGGACCTGACGGTGGTCCAGGTTATACTCATTGTGATGTTCACATTGCTATTCAGCATCCAACACAACAAAATATTTTCTATTTTGGTACTGACGGTGGTGTATTTAGAACCACGGATCTTGGTGAAACTTATGAGGCTTGTAACGGAAGATATCAGACAACTCAATTTTATAACGGAACATCAAGTTCAACGCTGGATTCGTTAAAAACAATGGGTGGTTTACAGGACAACAGCACTGTTATTTATGATGGGGACCTTGCCTGGATGAGAGTAATTGGCCGAGATGGCAGCTGGACTTCAATTGATCCAGCGAATGATAATAATATGTATGCCTCATGGCAATCTTTAAATATGTTTAGCTCTACGGATGGAGGAGCAAATTTTTCGGATATCACACCGCCAAGCAGCATCAAAACAAGTTTCATCGCACCATTCAAATCATTTATAGGTAACCACTCAATCATTTATGCTGGTAGAGATAAAATATTTAAGTCAACTGATTCGGGTAGTAGTTGGACAGCGACGAATAACAATACATCTCTCGATGGTAATTCCGCTATTGCAATGGAAATAAGTTATCAAAACAGTGAAAAGGTCTATATTGCTACTTCACCATATGGAACCGCAAGAGGAAATATTTTCAGAACTACTAATGGCGGAACAAACTGGACAAATATAACTGTTAATTTGCCAGACAGATATATTTCTGATGTAGTTGTTAATCCTTTCGATGATAATATAGTGTACATTACGTTTTATGGATTCGGCAGTGGACACGTTTTCAAGTCAACAGACAGCGGAGATAGTTGGGTAGATAAAAGTGATAATTTACCAGATATTCCAACACCATCAGTTATTGTCGATCCAAATAATACTAACCACGTTTATGTTGGAACAGATATCGGAGTTTTTGTTTCAACAACAGGGGGTGGTAGCTGGCAGGATTTTAATGGCGGATTACCTGATGCAGTGCAAGTAATGGATTTGAACTACACAACAGTTAATAATATAATAAGAGTTATGACTCACGGCAACGGAGCATATGAAAGAAAGCTCTTGAGTCAGAGTATTACTTCAACCTTTCAACCATGGTCAAATCAAGTAAATGTTGAAGATGCATCAGGAACAGAGTCTTCCAAAATCTTAACAATAGGACAAGCTCAAAATGCAACAGATAGTTTAGATTTATCTCTCGGCGAATATGAACTTCCACCACCACCACCTATCAGTATTTTTGATGCAAGACTTAATCTGCCTACTAGTCCTATGGTAAGTTCACTGAAAGATTATAGAGACAGCAGCAAGACAGAGATAACTTGGACTATGACATTTCAACCAGGCTCAGCAGGTTACCCAATGACATTCAATTGGGACAGCACAAGTTTTCCGGAAGGAACATTTTATCTTAAAGACAGAATAAATGGGTCTTTCGTAAATACGAATATGAAAATGCGGAGCAACTATATTCTTACTAATCCAGACATAACATCTCTCAACATAATTTTTGATAAAGGAGGTATTAATCCAACAACTCCTTCAGCACCAACTAACCTGATAGCAATCGCTAATAATTATTCTGTAACACTTAACTGGATTGATAATTCAAATAACGAAACAGGATTTGTCATTGAAAGAAAAGACGGAGATTCTTTAAACGTTAATCCTTATATGAGGATTGATACTGTCTTGACAAACGTAACCTCATTTACAAATGCAGGATTAACACCGAATACCACATATACTTACAGAGTGTTTGCATTTAATGATTTTTATATGTCAGATTATAGTGATCTTGCACAAACTACTACACCTGATATATCAGAAACATTTCAATTGACAGTTTCTCTTTTGGCTGGTTGGAATATAGTATCAATTCCAGGCTTACATCCAGTGAATCAGGATTTGACAACATGGTGGTCTGGAAAAGACCCAACGACAAGTGTATACAAGTTTAATGGTGGTTACCAAACAATAATCGCAGCAGAACTAAGAACGGGTTATTGGATGAAAAACTTAAGTAACCAAACATACAATACTGGAGATGAGTGGCCTGCCAGTGGAATATTAGTTGTTTCGCACGATGCACTTAATGCTAATGCAGGATGGAATCTCATCGGTGGATATGAAGATATAGTACCAGCAGCAGGATTGACGACAACACCTTCGGGATTGATAAGCGGACCGGTTTATGGATATTTAGGAGGATATTATACACCATTTAATCTGGAACCAGGATATGGATACTGGATAAAACTGACAGCAGCAGGACAAATAAACATACCTGATACTTTAGCACAACGAACTGGAGAGCAAGTAGAATGGTTCCAAGAAAATTGGGGAAAAATAATACTGACAGATGCAGCAGGAATAAATTATACACTGTATGCAATAAAAGGTGAAGTAAACTTGAGTCAGTATGAATTACCACCAGTACCACCAGCAGGAATTTTTGATATCAGGTTCAGCAGTGGAAGGATAGCAGAAGATATCAACAGTTCAATGCAGACGATAGATATGAATGGAATAACATATCCATTGACAGTAAGAGTAGAGGGAATGGATATAAGGTTGCAGGATGAGACAGGAAAGGTACTAAATCAAAACCTGAAGTCGGGTGAAGATATAGTTATTAGTAATGCAACAATACAGAAGCTTATGGTAACAGGAGAAATGATACCTGCAGAATATGCACTAGAACAGAACTATCCTAACCCATTCAACCCAAGCACAATGATTGAGTTCTCATTACCAGAGAATGTCGGAAATGTGAAGCTGTCGATCTATAACGCATTGGGAGAGAAGGTAGCAGAGTTAGTAAACACAGCATTGGTAGCAGGAAAGTATAGCTATCAATGGAATGCAAAGAATGTAGCAACAGGAATGTACATCTATGAACTGAGAACAGATAAATTTGTTTCAGTTAAGAAGATGATTTTGACCAAATAAATAAAGAAAATTTTTTCCATTAATTTTATGATTAGATTTATTAAAAGAAATGTTACTATAAATTATATATTCGTAAATAAATATATTTTAGAGCTATGTTTTATTTTTGGGCTTAGGTAACAAGATAAACAGGAAAACATTATTTCTTTTTATCTTCTCTGCTTACCCAAATTTTCCACTTCAGCAATATATTTTT
>Ga0208980_10002677_pt1 | contig 10779 bp, 9 predicted proteins | sample WetSurMetagenome_3_FD_187993 | JGI IMG/M metagenome (GOLD analysis project Ga0208980, IMG submission 187993) | Wetland microbial communities from Twitchell Island in the Sacramento Delta, sample from surface sediment Aug2011 Site A1 Bulk (version 2) | ecosystem: Environmental > Aquatic > Marine...
CGCCGTTGCCGGGCGCGCAGTAGACCGTCTCGACCCGGGGGCTCTTGGCGATCTTCCAGGCCAGGGCATGCTCCCGGCCGCCTGAGCCGACGATCAGGACCTTCACGGTCAGGCTCCCGCGGCCCGGCGGAGGTTGTCCACGAACAGGGCCGCATAGCCCGGGTCGGGGATGACGCTCGCGAGGATGCGCGCCGCGAAAGGCAGGGCCTCGGCGGGCGGCAGCGTGAAGCCCATGGTCAGGAAGTTCTTCCTGTAGCGGGCCACGTCGGGGCCGGCGGGCTTGTTCCGGACGATGATGTCGCTCATCAGGCCGGCCAGCTCGTCGAAATCCTTCTCCGTCATGCCGAAGCGGGTCATCTCCTGGACGCCCAGGCGGATGCCGCTCGATTCGAGGAAGGTGGCGTCGTCGGGCAGGGCCTGGTAGTTGGTCAGGACGTTGTTCTCCTCGAGGCGCCGGGCGATGTCCATGCCCCGGCCGAAGGCCTTGACCCGGAGGATGACCTGGTGGGTCTCCGTATATCCGTCGGCGGGGTCGCCTTCGACCGGGACGCCGTGGGCGTGCAGGGCCTTGGCCAGCGCCCGGGCATTGGCCCGGACCTGGTTCTGGAAGGGCGCTTTGAAGGCGTTCATCTCGTAGGAGGCCATCAGCAGCCCGAGGAGGGTTCCGAGGTGGTGGTTGCTCGTCGACCCGGGAAAGGCGCGGCCCTTGATCTCGACCCAGAGGGGCCGGAGAGGCGAGTCCTTCGGGAAGTTGCCGGCCACGACGCCGCGCTGCGTCCCGAAGAAGGTCTTGTGGGTGCTACCGGTGACGACGTCCGCGCCTTCTTCGAAGGGGGCCTGGAAGGCCCCGTAGAGGCCGAGGACATGGGCCATGTCGAACATCAGGACGGGACGCTCTTTCCAGCTCCGGACGATGTCGGCGACGAACCGGACGGGCTCGCGGTAGAGGAACATGCTCTTGCCGAAGATGATGAGCTCCGGCCTGTGGGTCTCCAGGATCGCGGCCAGCCGGTCGAGGTCGGGCTTGTAGGGGTTGTCCTTGCGGACCGGGAAGTTGACCACCTGCTCCTTGCCCGTGGCCGGGTCCTCCTCGACATAGTTGAACAGGGCCCCCATGGGCTGGGCGCTGAGGTGCCCGCCGTAGATGAGCTCGTTGTTGAGGACCAGGCGCATCCGGCGCGAGAGCTGCCCGGCGGCCCGGCCGCGGTTGATGAACCGGACCAGGCCCTTGAACACGACCTCGTTGGCCATCTGGCCGCTGACCGGCCGGAGCTCGATATCGGTGCAGCCGAAGTAGGCGCCCAGCTCCTTCTGGCACTCGATCTCGACGTCGCGGATGAAGTCAGTGCCCTGGTAGAAGTAGACCTCGTCCCCCTTCATCGTCCGGTGCTCGGCGTAGCGGCCGGACGGGTCGGCGATCTCGCACATCTTGACGAGCAGCGACGGCGTCGATTCCGAGGGGATGAGGTTGAAACAGTCTTTCTGGCGCCAGGCGCTGTTCCGCTCCGTCCGGACGGCCAGATGTTCGACCTTCTCGGCGAATGATGGCATCGGATGATTCCTTGTCGTTCTTATTTAAAATTCCGGTCTTCGATATCGCGGATCTTCTGGACCCTCGTGGCGTGCCGTCCGCCCTCAAAGGGCGTGTCGAGCCAGATCCGAACCATGCGGAGGGCCAGCTCGAGGGTGTGGGTCCGCTCGCCCAGGGTCAGGCAGTTCGAGTCGTTGTGGGAGCGGCTGACCTCGGCGGCGTACTCGCACCAGCACGGCGTCGGCCGCAGGCCCTTGAACTTGCCGGCCACGATGGCCATGCCCAGGCCGGTGCCGCAGACGAGGATGGCCCGGTCGCAGCCGCCCGAGACGACGGCCTGGGCGGCCTTGGCCCCGTAATCGACGTAATCCACCTTTTCGCCGGGGCCGCAGCCGAAGTCGGTGAAGTCGAGGCCGCGGCTGCGGAGGTATTCGGCGACGCCCGTCTTGAGGGCGTATCCGGCGTGGTCGGACGCGAGCGCGATCTTCATGCCCCTCTCCTTTCCCTGCCCCCCGGCCGGGCCCGTATCCGCCGGCGCGCCTAGCGCTTTTCGAGAAGCCTGGCCGCTTCGGGCAGAACCTCGACGGCCTTGAGGACGGCGGGGTCCCCTTCCCGGGCGACCTTGACACCGGCGTCGACGCCCCAGACGGCCCCGGCGATCTCCCGCTCGAGCTCGCGCCGGATCTCGGGCTCCGCGTCCCGGAAATCGGCCGCCTGGTATTCGATCTGACGCGTCGCGAGGTACTTGCGGAAATCGGCGACGACATCGGCGTTGGCGGGGAACGTCGCGCCGATCTGGATCTTGCCGGCCGGCGCCGCCGTGCCCGCCTTGGCCTCTTGCGGCAGGACGAGCTTCCGTCCGAGGTCGGTCTGGTGCTGGACGAGCTTGCGGGCGTAGGCGAAGAAAGCGCCGCTGATGCGGAGGCGGCCCGTGAGCGGCTTAAGCAGGGAATTGACGGCGTAATCGGGCGTGATGCCGCCCTGCCCCAGGACCTTTCGTCCGTGTTCGGTATAGCGGACTTCGCGGGTCTCCTCCGGGGCGCGCTTGCTCATCAGGTAATCGTCGAGCTGGGTATAATCGCGCTGGATGGACCGCCCGCTCGGCGTCAGGTACTTGGCCACGGTCAGGGCGACGGCCATGTTGGGAGCCAGCGGGAAGACCGTCTGGACGAGGCCCTTGCCCCAGGAGTCCTCGCCGACGATGAGGCCGCGGTCGTGGTCCATGACCGCGCCGCTGACGATCTCGGAGGCGCTGGCCGTGCCCTGGTCGATCAGGATGACGAGAGGGAGCGTCTCGTACTGGTCGTCGGCGAAGGCCCGGAACTCCCGGTCGTAGGCCGGATTGCGGCCCTTCATGGAGACGATGAGCTCGCCCCTGGGGAGGAAGAGGTCGGAGATCTCGATCGAGGCGGCCAGGGCCCCGCCGGTGTTCAGCCGCAGGTCGAGGATCAGGCTCTTCAGGCCCTGGCTCGCGAGCTTGGTCAGCGCGTCCTCGAGCTCCCGGGGCGTCTCCTCGCCGAAATTCCGGACGTAGATGTAGCCGATGCCGCCGTCGAGGAGGAAGGCATACGGGACGCTCAGGAGCGGGATCTCTTCGCGGGTGATGGTCAGGTCGAACGGTTTGTCGGCCCCGTCGCGGATGAACGTGACCGTGACGTTCGTCCCCTTCTCGCCGCGGAGCTTCTGCATGGCGTCGTAGCTCGAGATCGGCACGGTCGATTCGCCGTCGATCTTGGCGATGATGTCGCCGGGCAGGATGCCCAGGCGATAGGCGGGCCCGCCCTCGATCGGGGCGATGACGACGATATTGTCGCCCTGCTTCTGGATCTGCATGCCCACGCCGTAATACTTGCCCGTGTAGTCCTCGCGCATCCGGGAGAAGCTCGAGGGATCGAGGAAGTAGGAGTGGGGGTCGAGCGTTTCCAGGGTGCCCTTGATGGAGGCCACGGCCAGGTCCTCCTCCTCGAGCGGCTTGTAGTAGCTCTCCTCGAGAAGGCCGGCGATGGCCCGGGCCTTGGACAGAGCGCCGGACCAGAGGTCCTCGTCGCGGGACGGGGTCGGCAAGACGACGAGCAGGGCGAGGATAAGGGGAAGGAGGCCTTTTTTCATAGACTTCACGTGCCCCCAATTTTAGCACTGCCTGCTTCCGGTGTAAAGCGCGGGTGCTTCTGGCGTCCCCGGGGGGGGCCGTGCTATAATACCGGCTCGAGACATCCATGTTCGGCAGCATCGGTCCCGCGGAGCTCATCCTCATCTTCGTCGTCGCCCTGCTCGTCTTCGGCCCCAAGAAACTCCCCGAGATCGGCCGCTCCGTCGGCAAGGCCCTCCGCGAGTTCAAGAAGACCTCGGAGGAGATCAAGGGCCGCATCGAGGAGGAGATCGAAGCCTCGGAGCTCAAGGACATCCGCAAGGATATCCAGGCCGGGGTCGACGACCTCCGGTCCGGCATGAAGGCGCTCACGGCCGACGTGGCGGCCGTTCCGGACGAGATCCGGAAAGACGATGCAGTCAATAAGGACGACGCGGCCAAGAAGGACGAAGAGATCAAGAAGGGCAGCGAGGCACATGAGAATAGGGAAGGCCCGAAAGTCCCCTGACGAGATGACCTTCCTCGAGCATCTGGAGGATCTCCGGAAGCGCTTGTTCTACTCCTTCATCGCCCTGTTCATCGGCGTCATCCCAGGCTGGATCTTTTCCAAAGAGATCTACGGCATCCTGGCCCGCCCGGTGACCAAATACCTGCCCGCGGGGACCAAGCTCGCCTTCACGGGGCTGACCGGGCCGTTCATGGTCTACATGAAGGTGTCCTTCCTGGCCTCTCTCTTCGTCATGTCGCCCTTCGTCTTCCTCCAGCTCTGGTACTTCGTCGCCCCGGGCCTCTACCAGAAAGAAAAGACGTACGTCGTCCCCTTCGTGCTCATGACCACGATCTTCTTCGCGCTCGGCGGGGCCTTCGGCTATTTCCTCGTCTTTCCCTTGGCCTGCCGCTTCTTCCTGACGTTGGGCCGCGACTTTCAGCCGGTCATCAAGGTCGACGATTACTTCAGTTTCGCCCTGCAGGTCCTGCTCGGCATCGCTCTCGTCTTCGAGCTGCCGACGCTCGTCTTCTTCCTGGCCAAGATGGGCCTTGTCACGGCCCGGTGGATGATCCGCAATTTCAAATACGCCGTGCTCGCGGTTTTCGTCATCGCCGCCGTGATCACCCCCACGCCGGACGTCATCACCCAGAGCGTCGTGGCCCTTCCCATGCTGGCCCTCTACGGGCTGAGCATCCTCATCGCCCTGGCCGTCGGCCGGGGCAAGAAGAAGGCCCAGCGAGACGCAGAGACCGAAACGGCGGGATAATCGGATCGAGGAGAGCCCGCCATGGACGGACGACTGATCATCCGCAACGAGCGCATCGAGACGCCGCAAAAGATCGTCTCCGAGAACCCGGCCACTCTCGAGCCCGTGGGCGAGGTTTCGGTCGCCTCACCGGAGCTCTGCCGCCGGGCCATCCAGGCGGCCAAGGACGCGTTCCCCGTTTGGCGCTGGCTCGATCCGCGGGAGAAGCGCGCCATCTTCAAGCGGGCCGAGAACATCCTGGCCCGCCGGGCCACCGAGGCCGCCCGCCTCATCGCGATGGAAAAGGGCTCACCCTACGCCGAATCCCTGGCCGTCGAGGTCTTCGGCGCCCTCCAATCCCTCAACTACTACGGCGAGAACCAGGGCCGCCTGCTCCGATCCCGCCGCGCCGGGCACCACGCTCCTTTGTTCTTCCACAAGGACGGGGCGTTCCATTTCCATCCGCTGGGCCCGACGCTCATCATCTCGCCCTGGAACTTCCCCTTCCTCATCCCCTTCTGCGACATCCTCAGCGCCCTGACCGGCGGCAACACGGTCGTGCTGCGGCCCTCGACGACGACGCCGCTCGTGGGCCTTCTCGTCGGCGAGATCTTCCTCGAGGCCGGCCTGCCTCCCGGCGTCCTCAACGTGGCGGTCTGCCGGGTCCCCGAGGCGGAGGCCATGATCGTCGATGACGATATTCAGACGGTCATGTTCACCGGCAGCGTCGGGGTCGGCAAGAGGGTCGTCGAGCTCTGCAGCCGGAACCTGACCAACGTGACCCTCGAGCTCGGCGGCAAGGACCCGATGGTCGTGCTCGAGGACGCGGATCTCGAGCGGGCCGCCCGGGGGGCCGTCTGGACGTCCTTCATGAACTGCGGCCAGAGCTGCGGGTCGATCGAACGCGTTTACGTCGCCCGCAAAGTGGCGGACGAGTTCACGAGCCGGGTCATCGAGCTGGCCCGGCAGGTCCGGGTCGGCGATCCCCTCGAAGAGGGGGTCGATATGGGTCCGATGGCCACTGCCGGCCAGCTCAAGGTCGTGGAGGAACACATCGCGGAGGCCCGGGCCAAGGGCGCCTCGATCCCGGTCGGAGGAGGACGCGTCGCCGGCCGGCGCGGCCACTTCATCGAGCCGACCGTTCTGACCGGCGTCGATCACTCGATGCGGTGCATGACCGAGGAGACCTTCGGCCCGACGCTCCCGATCATGGTTTTCGACACCGATGATCAGGCGGTGAGCCTGGCCAACGACAGCATCTACGGCCTGACGGCCTCGGTCTGGACCCGGGACCGGAAGCGGGCCGCCTGGTTCGCCGAACGGCTCGAGACCGGCTCGGTCACGATCAACGACCATATGTATTCCTTCGTCGAGCCCCGGGCCATCTGGGGCGGCATCAAGCAGACCGGCATGGGGCGGTCGCACGGACCGTTCGGTCTCCACGAGCTGGTCAACATCAAGTACGTCGGCATGGACTTCCTGAAGAAGAAGTCGCAGACCTGGTGGTTCCCGTATGACCGCAGCCTCTCGGGGATCATGGAGAAGGCGATCGCACTGTTCCACGGGCGCGGCCGATCGGCGAAGCTGAAGGCCGCCTGGGGGCTGCGGCGGGAGTTCCGGCGTCTCAACGACACGAGCCCGCTGCTGAACTACGTCCTGGCTCTGCCCCGGATGCTCAAGAAATGACCCTGCCGCCGCGGCTCATCGGCCTGACCGGCACCAATGGGGCCGGCAAGGGCGAAGCCGCCGCGTACTTCAAGACGAAGGGCTACGCCTATTTCTCGCTCTCCGACGTCATCCGGGAAGAGCTCGAGCGCCGAGGCGAGCCGCCGAGCCGCGACAACCTCATCCGGACCGGGAACGAGCTGCGCGAGCGCTTCGGGCCGGACGTGCTGGCCCGGCGGACGGTCGATAAGATCGGGCCCGAGGGGCGGGCGGTCATCGACAGCATCCGCAACCTGAGCGAGGTCGACTGCCTGCGCCGGCAGGGCGGATTCGTGCTCCTGGCCATCGACGCGCCCGTCGCCGTGCGGTTCGCTCGGGCGGCGGCCCGGGGCCGGGACGAATCGGCGGCCGACCTCGAGGCCTTCCGGAAGAAGGAGGACCTGGAGCGGCACGGCGGGGCGGCCGCGCAGCAGCTCGAGGCCTGCTTGGCCGCGGCCGACCGCCTCATCGTCAACGACGGGACCCTCCCGGAATTCCACCGCAAGCTCGAGGAGGTCGCATGACGCCGCCGAGAACGTCCAAGGACCTGTACTACCTGGGCATCTCCAAGGAGGTCGCGGGCCGGAGCACCTGTTTCCGCCGGGCCATCGGGGCCATCATCGTCCGGGACGACCAGATCATCTCGACCGGCTACGTCGGCGCGCCGCGGAAGACCAAGGACAGCCTGGAGCACGGCTTCTGCCTGCGGGACAGGCTGGGCATCCCCCACGGCCAGCGCTACGAGCTCTGCCGCAGCGTCCACGCCGAGCAGAACGCCATCATCAACGCCGCCCGGGCCGGGGTCAGCCTGCTCGGGGGCGACATGTACATCTACGGCAGCGCGCCGGGCGACGCGGCGCCGATCAACGCCTTCCCCTGCTACATCTGCAAGAAAATGTTGGTCAACTGCGGGCTCGATCGGGTCGTCTGCTCGACGGCCGACGGCGGGGCCATGGTCTTCCGGATCGAGGATTGGATCCGGGACTGGCAGGAACACGACATCATCGACGACGAGCACCAGTACGGGAAGGACTGATGGCGGGCCGGGCTCGGGGCCGGGGGCCGGGCCGGACGGCGGCCGCCGTTGGCGCGCTCTTGTGGCTGTCGCTCGCGGCTCCCGGGGGACAGGAAGCGCCGGCGGGCGATGCGCGCGGCGGGCTGCTCAAGCTCCTGGGGATCGAGCCTTCGGCGGAATCCGTCGACTACGTCCAGAACAAGACGCAGTTCCAGCTCCACACCCTTCTCACCGAGCAGCGTCATCAAAAGACCTGGCCCCTCGGCGAGCGCATCCGCGAGGACACGCTGGCCGGCCTGCGGATGCTGTCGTCGGTCGACGACGATGTCCTGGCGAAGATGAACGAGCTCGCCGCGGACCCCGGGACGCTCGAGCAAGCGGCCCGGGCGGTCGAAGCGGCCATCCGCGGCGGCCGGAAGATCTACGTTTACGGCTGTGGGGCGACGGGCCGGCTGGCCAAACAGATGGAGAGCGCCTTCTGGCGCCCGTTCTGGCGCCGGGTCAAGGCCGATACGCGGATCTGGAAGAGAGCGGCCGGACGGCTCCCGGCCGAGTCGGGGATCGAGGAAGAGCTGATCGGCGAGATGACCGGGGCGGACCGGGCCCTCATCAGCTCCCTCGAGGGCTTCGAGGACCTGCCGGTCATCGGGCGGCTGCAGCTTCATGACAGGGGGATCGAGAAGGGGGACGTCGTCATCTGTGTCACCGAGGGCGGCGAGACATCGTCGGTCATCGGGACGGTCCTGGCGGCGCTCGACGAGTGGCGGAGCGGGCCGGGCTACGACCCGGCCGAGAGCCGCAAGCATCTTTACTTCGTCTACAACAACCCGGACGACCGGCTGATGCCGTTCGACCGCAGCCGCAGCGTGCTGACCGAGCCGGGCATCACCAAGATCAACCTGACGACGGGGCCGCAGGCCATCACGGGGTCGACGCGGATGCAGGCGACGACGATCGAGACCTATGTCGTCGGGGCCATCGTCGAGACGGCGGTGGAGCGCGTCCTCGCCTCCGTGCTGGGCGGACGGGACATGGAAAAGCTCGGTTTCGCCGGAGGCGGAGCGGGGGGAAGCGGGGGGACGGGCGTCGCGGCCAGGCTCCGCGAGTTCGAAAGCGTCCTGGGCGGGGCTCGGGCGGCCCTGGGCGAGCTGGCGGCCCTGACGGATATCGAAGCGGCCGCCTACGCGGCCGGCCGCTTCTCCACGTACTACGCGGAGCGGGGGCTAATCACGGTCTTCATCGACAGCACCGAGCGGAGCCCAACCTTCCGGCTATTCCCCCTGGACACGGTCAAGGAGCCGCGGAGGAAATGCTGGATCCAGGTCTGGACGAAGGCCGGCACGCCGGCCGAGGCCTGGCGGGCCTTCCTCGGACGGCCGTTCCGGGGCCTGGCGGCGGAGATGTACCGGCGGCCGTTCGAAACGGAGGTCGCGGACCCGTATCTGCGGCGGGCTGCCTTGGAGAGCCTGAAGAAGGCCGGCGACGACCAGGCCGGTCTTTATGATTTCTCGCTGTCCGAGGCGAACACGGTCGGCCGGGGGCCAAAGAAGGGCGACCTGTGCGTACTGGTCGCTTTGACCCCGGAAGAGAGCCTGCTCGCCACGCCGGACTCGTCGTTCGCCGGGGTGCTGAAGCTGGCCGCCGACGGCGGGGCGGACGCCGGCGTGATCGTCCTGACCGGGCGGCCGTCGAAGGAATTCCCGGACATCGCGGAGCGAGTCCGGCGGCGCTGGGCGGGGGCGGCAGGACGGCTCACGGTCGTGCCCGTGCCCGTTCGGGCCGACGGCGATCCGTTCGGCCTCCGTCAGCAGATGGCGGCCAAGATGCTTCTCAACGCCCACTCGACGGCCGTGATGGCGAAGCTCGGCAAGGTCGTCGGGAACACGATGACCAACGTCAGCCCGAGCAACCTTAAACTCATCGGCCGGGCCACGTTCCTGATCCAGTCCCACGTCAATGACGTGCTGGGCACGGCCGAGTGGGTCAAGGCCCACGGAGCCCGCGAGCCGGTCACATACGGCGAGGCCAACGCGGTCCTCTACGACGCCATCGCCTACCTCAAGGACAAGGCGGCGGAGGCGGGGCAGACGGCCGAGGTCGCGTTCTCCATCATCCGCATCCTGGAATCGCTAAAGCAGAAGCGCGGCCTCAGCCATGACGAGGCGCTCAACCTGGTCCGAACAGTCGGCCTGAGCGGCTATCTGGCAAGCATCTGATAAGACGGGGTCAAACCTATACCTTTTTAATATTTTTGTACTTCATTGAGAATTCCTGCCCGCCACGGCGTCTTAATTGTTGGAGGACCGACGATCGGTTCAGTCAAGGATGCCGCGCCAGTTGAGAATCGAGTATTCCGGCGCGTTCTATCACGTCTATTCACGCGGGAATCAAAAGCAACCTATCTTCTTTTCGGAAGAGGATCGATATCACTACCTGAAGATCTTGAAAGACGCTAACGAGAGACTCGGAGTCGTCGTCCACGTCTATTGTCTGATGAACACCCATTATCACCTGACGCTGGAAACGCCGGAAGCCAACCTCTCTCAGGTCATGCACTTCATTAATTCTTCCTATTCGATCTATCTGAACAAGAAACACGAGAGATGCGGCCATCTCTTTCAGGGCCGTTTTAAAGCGATTCTCGTACAGGCAGACGCCTATGCCCGAACCTTGGCCAAATATATCCACGGCAATCCGGTCCGCAAGGGAATCGTAGACCACGCGGAGGAATACGCTTGGTCAAGCTGTCAGGACTACTATGGCATCCGCCATCCTCCCCCCTGGCTGGACACTTCGGTCATCCTGAAGGCTTTTGGGAACTCTCTTGAAGTCCTGAAACGTGAACACGAACGTTACCTGGGTACGGCCGATGAGAAGCGCCTCGAAAAGGACATGAAGGACCGGTCGAGGCTGGGCATCTTGGGAGACGACGATTTTATCGACAAGATTCGGCGAACCTACCTGAAGGACAGGATGGAGAACCCGGATGGTGAACTCTGCGAGTTAAGAAGGCTAAGGGTTCGACCGGAGCTTTCCGACATCAAGGCTCAGGTTGATAGGGAACTCGGGGCGGAGAATCGGCTGGCTAGAAAATGTGCGATATTCCTGGCCCGTAAGCGCGCCGGTTTCAAGCTTAAGGAGATCGGGGAACATCTAGGCCTCAGCCCCGGCGCTGTATCGCTATCATATCGAAAGATCTCAAAGG
>Ga0208980_10002678_pt1 | contig 10775 bp, 8 predicted proteins | sample WetSurMetagenome_3_FD_187993 | JGI IMG/M metagenome (GOLD analysis project Ga0208980, IMG submission 187993) | Wetland microbial communities from Twitchell Island in the Sacramento Delta, sample from surface sediment Aug2011 Site A1 Bulk (version 2) | ecosystem: Environmental > Aquatic > Marine...
TAAATGATGAAACGACAACATTGGAAACCTGTGACTGGCAAGTGGGGATGAAATTCGGATTTTTTGGCGGAAGTGTACGGTTTTCATAAGAACCGTCACCAATGAGCATGAGATATTTTAGCGGATTCTGAGTCGGCGACTGCCTGATGAACTTCATCCTGGTAAAATTCCTTATTGCTGATATATCGGGTGTGCCTCCCGAGAATTCATTATAGATCTGTTCTGTTGTCACGACATGAGACACAAGTCCGCTGTTGTTGAAATGAAGATCAGCCAGCCTGTCGGCATATTTTCTGAAAAGCGGATGTGTAATAATGATCATATCAGCAGATTGTGATCCATGAAGATCCTGGTTAATCACTGCCCGGGTTCTGATCACCGGAGCAAGGATTCCAGATTCGTTAAAAAGAACGAATTTTCTTAATGAATCTGTCGCGGATCTGAATGAAATATTGTCGCCGGTTTTTGTGTACTGAATTTTTTCAGGAGACGAGGGATCTGTTATATCCCAGATTATAGGATTATACCCTGTACTCTTGAAAGTAAATTCTGTTACGCGTCCGGGGTTACCGGATCTTGAATCTGAAAAGAAAGCGGTTTTGCCGCTGTAGACATTCATTTTTCTGCCCTGCAGCTTTACATAATCGAGCCATCCATGTGCACCAGCTTCGCCATTATTATAGAATTTTACTGAATACACCGGTGAAGAGGAGAGTGGATACACTGATCCGGACGAGTCAGTGATCTGGGCATAAGTTCCAGTATAGTTGAACATATTTACATTCTGCACCTGAATGCTTTTATGAAGGGTTGTCCCCTCATAAAACCTGAATATGGTATACACTGAAGATCTCGCAAGCACCCTTATGCTGAATTTCATTTTCTCGGTAGTAACCAGGTCAGAAAAGCCCGGATTGATGGTGATACTGCTGAGTGATGAAACTGTCTGATACCACTCCCGTCCTGATTTGATCAGATTCTCATTGTCAATCTCATGTATATACAGGGCATCGGAAGCAGACGAGGAATAATTAGTCGGTGCCGATGGTGTTTCAGCAGCTGATATTTTTCTGACAGGTCCCTTTCCGGAAGTAAGAAAATAAAATGCAGTGTCGGAATAATTATGTTTACTAAAATCATAATTTCCAGTGGCGTCGTTGTATTTCCATCTGTTTGTTCCCTGTCCATAGAACAACAGATAATCTCCGCTGTTAAAAATACCATCGCTGCCGGTCTCAATATATATCGCAATCTGCTCCAGGTCGTCTGGTTTAGGTTCGTCATTATAATAGGAGAGCTGGCCGAAATTGTTAGAAAAGATCTGAGGCTCCGCCGGGTTTATCAATCCAAGTTCAAGGAGCTTTGAGAAGTCGATCCGGTATATTCCATCGGCCGTCACTGCCATTTTAAACCATTGACCTCCGGCCAGAACCGATGAAGCAGCATAGCTATCTTTTTTTGGCTGTGCATACAGATTCATACTGACAAACGACAGAAGAAGTAATGATATTTTAAATAATCTTGCCATCTTTCCGGGCAAAGATAGAAATGAGTTTTAGTTTGTCTGCTAATTTTGTTCTTTTGTGAAGAGGTCAGGTTTAAAATAATAACGTTCCAGGTGCGTTGATATTGCAGAAATGTTGAAGATGATAAGATATAAGTACCTTGTGGTACTGGCAGTTATTATACTTTCCTTCAGGGTATCAGGACAGGAAGCATTGAATTACCAATCAGCCATGATCGGCAACCCATCTGTAACAGGAAGCGCAGGCGACGGAATAATGAGGATATCTTACATGAATCATTACCCCGGAAATAATTTTAATCTTCATTCTGTATGTTTATCCTACGATAGCTTTTTCCCCTCACTTCACGGAGGTGCAGGTTTTTACATTTCTGATGAATATCTCGGAGGAATAGTAAACAACCTGAATGGAGGAGTATCGTATTCATATTTTCTGCAGGCAACTGAAAAGCTATATATCAGTGGTGGTTTATCCGCTTCGTTCTATCACAGAGGATATGATTTCAGCAGTGCAATTCTTCCGGATCAGATAGATCCTCTGCTGGGAGCTGTCCTGCCTTCAGCCGAAACACTTGCTGAACGGGGGAAGACTGTTTTTGACCTGGGCACAGGTTTCCTGTTCATGACAGAGAAATTTTTTGGAGGATTTTCAGTAAACCATCTGACGGAACCGGACCCTTCGGAATCTGATTATACTGATGGAAAACTTACAAGGATTCTGCTGGTTCACGGGGCAGGGGATTTCAGTTTAAACAAGGGAAAAAACACCAGGGTTGTACCGCTTGCAAACATTGCAGCGGGGAAAGGAATTTTTTTCGCCGGAGCAGGTGCATCCTTTGAAAGTAAATATTTGTCGATCAATGCTATAGTGCTTGCAGATAATGAGAAAAATATAGATATTCAGACAGGATTTTCAATAAATCTGGCCAGTCTGATGGTGTTCTACAGTTATCGTTTTAACATTATTTCGGGTGAAAATTTACTTCCATTTTCGCTTCAACACCACACTGGTGTTGCTGTGGGTTTAAATAATGTTGATAAAAGAAAAACCATTAAAACAATAAATTTTCCTAAATTGTAGTTATATTTGGTGATCAAAAAAATCTAGGATTTATAAAAATTATTATATTTGAATATTCTTAAAAGCTATAAAATTAAAGGAGTTATGCGTAAATTCAGAACCTTAGCGGTAATATTTTTAGCTTCACTTTTCCTGGTATCCTGCAGTTTGTTCAAGAAGAAAGGTGATTCCAATGTCTCTTCTACAACAGGGTGGGCTTACAATGATCCTGATAACGGAGGATTTGAAGTAGCCCTGGGTGCCGAACAACAGACTGGTCCGGGACTGGTTCTCATCGAGGGTGGAAGGTTTACAATGGGACAGATCACACAGGATGTCCTGTTTGACTGGAATAACAAACCCAGGACGGTTACAGTCTCCTCATTCTACATGGATGAAACCGAGATAACCAACGTTGATTACAGGGAGTATCTGTTCTGGCTGCGTCGTGTTTATGTCGATTACCAGGAAGTTCACAGGAGAGCCCTTCCTGATACACTGGTGTGGAGAAGCCCTATGGGTTTCAACGACCCATATGTCCAGTATTATTTCAGGCATCCTTCATATAACCAGTATCCGGTAGTAGGTGTCAGCTGGCTCAAGGCAACCGACTATTGCCTCTGGAGAACCGACAGGGTGAACGAGCAGATCCTTATCGACGAGGGTGAATTAAGCCCGAATCCAAACCAGGTTAACCAGGACAATTTTAACACAGAAGCTTACCTGGCAGGTCAATATGAAGGTGTTACAAATAAACTAAGGGAAAGCCTGAATCCAAATCAGACAGAGAGAAGAACAAACTTTGAGGACGGATTGCTTCTTCCTTCATACCGGCTTCCTACAGAAGCAGAATGGGAGTTTGCAGCATACGCGCTCAGAGGAACTACCTTTGAGGAAAGAATATATGAAAGAAGGATTTACCCGTGGGACGGCCACAATGTTAGAAACGCAGTTCCCAAGAACCGTGGAGAAATGATGGCTAACTTCATTCGTGGCAGAGGCGATATGATGGGAGTTGCAGGTAACCTTAACGATATGGCAAGCATCACCGCTGAAGTACGATCATACTGGCCAAACGACTACGGTCTTTATTGTATGGCAGGAAACGTTAATGAATGGGTACAGGATGTTTACCGTCCGATGACATCAGACGATGTCGATGAATTTAATCCCTTCAGGGGCAACGTTTATACCGACCTGCGCCGTGATGCAAACGGAAGAGTTGTCACAAAAGGAAACCTTGGAAGACTCTATGTCGATACGGTAAAGTCAAAAGATGTATCGACAAGATATAATTATCAGAAAGGTGATTACAGAAACTACAAGGATGGCGATCAGAAATCTTCAATTACAACAGACTGGGTCACTGAAGTGGATCCCGATAATAAGAAAGGCTCTGAGTTAATGTACTATCAAAAGCCTTCAGAAGGTGGAAATGTTGAAGATTTTGTTACTCTCATAAACGACAACGCCAGAGTATATAAAGGAGGCTCATGGAAAGACAGAGCATACTGGCTGAATCCTTCGACAAGGAGATTCCTCGATCAGACCGAATCACGTGATGATATCGGCTTCCGTTGTGCAATGATCAGAGTTGGCAGCCCTTCAGGATTTTAACTGAGAGTTCCCGTTATAAAATAAGCCTCATTATGGTCGCATAATGAGGCATTTTTTTGAAAAATGAAAACAGACCAGATATACCAGCTTTTCAGGGAATCTGAAGGAATATCAACAGATTCCAGGACAGTTACCGAAGGACAAATCTTCTTCGCACTTTGGGGTGATAATTTCAATGGCAACAAATTTACTGCTGATGCCTTTGAAAAAGGTGCATCCTGGGCAGTAATTGATGACCCTGCATTCGAAACCGACAAAACAATACTGGTCGACGATACCCTTGCTGAACTTCAGGCACTGGCATCTCATCACAGAAAAGAGATGAATTCACGTGTGCTTGCCATAACCGGGTCCAACGGAAAAACAACCACAAAAGAACTTATTTCTGCCATTCTGTCAAAAAAATTCAAGGTCCATTCAACCCCGGGCAACCTCAATAACCATGTAGGTGTACCTCTTACAATACTCTCCGCACCTCTGGATACAGAAATGATGGTTATTGAAATGGGAGCAAGTCATGTCGGCGAAATAAGAACATTATGTCTTATTGCCAAACCTGATTATGGAATTATAACAAACATAAGCCCTGCACATATTGAAGGTTTTGGTTCATTCGATGGAGTTGTAAAAGCCAAAATTGAACTCTATGAACACCTGCGAAAGAGTAACGGCATCGCCCTGTATAATGATAAGGATACATTGCTCTCCGAAAAAATATACAGGCTGGTAAACAGAGCCGTTCCATTCTCCGATCCTACCGGTATTGGATTGACAATCCACAAGGTTGAATCGGAAATGAGCCTTCATCTTGCTGCAGAATATCATCACAGGACCTTCAACATCAGGACCAACATGTTCGGGAAATACAATATTGAAAACGTCAGGGCGGCAATTGCAACTGGTCTTTTCTTTGGGATTGAAATGAAAGACATTGTCGAAGAAATTGAAAAATATCTTCCCCGGAATAACAGGTCACAGATAAAGGTAACTAAAGACAATACCCTTATCTGTGATTCTTATAATGCGAATCCGGTCAGTATGCAAAAGGCTATAGAATCGTTTGCATCAGTAAATGCGGAAAAAAAGGTTTGTATACTTGGAGACATGCTTGAATTAGGTGACAGAAGCGAAGAAGAACATAAAGCAATTCACAAGGTTTTAAATGACCATAATCTGCGTAATGTAATCCTGGTTGGACCTGTTTTTTGTAAAGTATCTGCGGGATTCCGTTTTAAAACATTCCGTGATATAAGCAGATTGAAAGAGTACTTAAAGACAAAACCTTTGAAAGGCTGCCATATACTTATAAAAGGATCAAGAGGCATTGCTCTGGAGCAGATGTACGATATGCTTTAGAAATCCTTCTCAGATCCTTCCTTTACTCCTGAAAAATTTATATTTATTAAAAGGACTTCAGACCTGCTGGCGGATCTAATCCTTGGTCCCCATATCCCATAGCCGGATGAAACTATAATTTGAGTACCGCCCTTCTTTGCATATCCATAACTTACTTCATAAATAGCCCTGGTAAAATAGTTCAATGGCCAGAATTGCCCGTTGTGCGTGTGACCGGAAAGCTGAAGGTCTACATTGTTTCTAACAGTCTCGTCAAGATTCACTGGCTGGTGATCCAGCAGGATAATCGGACGAGAATGATCAACATTCTTCATGAGCTCTTCAAGCGGCGGTCTCTCATGTGAAAAGAATCTCTTTGAATCTCTGTCGATTCTTCCAATGAGTTGTATCCCTCCCGGCAGAATAACCATTTCATCCTTCAATACCCTGATCCCCTTGCTTTCAATATATGGTATGGTTCGCCTTGCCCCGCCAATAAATTCATGATTCCCCGTAATAGCGTACAAACCATCAATTGTCTCAGGAATAGTGAAATACTGCAGAAGGTCGCCCCTCAGTACAGGTCCCATTTCACCATCAATGATATCTCCAAGCAGCAGAACAACATCAGGCTTCAGGCCGGCGAGAATCAGAGACAGTTTTCTCATGCTTCGCTTCCTTATTATGCTGCCAAGATGAATATCGGATACTGCCGCCACTCTCAAATTATCAATACCTTCCGTTTTCTTTGGTATGGTAACATTATACTCCCTGACTTTGGGTATAACAGCATTTATGAATCCTCCTGCAATAAGGATCACTGAACCGGAAACGACAATGATAAATGACCATTTCCTGTAGTCGGCAAGATTCTGAGCATTCAATATACCGGGTATTCGTAAAATGAGGCCAACCAGGTCTGATAAAAGGAAGAAGAAGAAACCATATACCAGAAAACCCATCCAGAAGCCTCCCATGATATTAAGGATATCGGAGAAGACTGATGAGTGTCTTACTTCAAGCACCTTCGCCACAATGAAGGAGAGTGATATCGAGATGAAGATAATTGTGTAGAGCCACTTGTTCTCCTTAACGCCGGATATCGCATTATAACCTTTAACAAAAATGTAGGCATTGCCAAGGAAATATATTGTTAAAACAACAACCAGGAATACTACAAGCTGGTATGTCTTCATAAAGATCCGGGTTTCATTTTAATACTATTGAAAGTTTTATGTCTTTTGATATAAAACTCAAAAACGAGACTCTTGTTCAAAATGAGTCCTTCCGGTTCGCTGTTTCCTGTTGCTTTTATCGCTTTTCTTTTTTCTCTGAGCTTCTCCTTTATTCTCCTGGCATCCTGATGTGCCTTCCATACTGCCATTACACTTCTGAAATCTCCTTTGAGGAGGAAGAAAACAGCTGCAATACCATCAATAAACTTTCTTGTGACCATCAGACGGGAGAATTTCTTATCGGGCAGGTTTTTATATAAAAGGTATATGCTGTTTCGAAAATTAAGATATGTTTTTAAAGGCGAGCTGTAAGGCAGCGAGCCGCCTCCGACATGATAAACAGATGTTTCAGGTATAAATGAGATCCTGTATCCCATTCTGTGAAACCTCCAGCACAGATCTATCTCTTCCATATGTGCAAAGAAGTCTGCATCGAATCCGCCGCTCTTTTTCCATGCTTCGGAACGAACTGCCATACATGCACCCGTTGACCAGAAAATATCAATCAGTGAATTATACTGTCCCTCATTCTTTTCAACCTTGCTTAGAATCCGGCCGCGGCAGAAAGGGAAACCGTATTTATCAATAAATCCGCCTGCAGCTCCTGCATATTCAAAATGATCTTTATTATTATATGAAAGGATGGTGGGCTGACACGATGCAACATCAGGGTTCTTATCGAGATAGCTTATCATTGGTTTAAGCCATCCGTCTGTAACTTCGATATCGGAATTCAGAAGAACATAATATTCAGCTTCGATCTGCTCCAGGGCTAAGTTATATCCTCCTGCGAATCCATGGTTTTTATCAAATCTTATTATTCTGACATCCGTGCGATTCTGTTCGATCCATTCACATGATCCGTCAGTTGATCCGTTGTCGGCAACGTAAAGCAAAGTATTTTCATCGACACTCCTGTCTGCAACATTGCCCAGGAACAGTTTCAGGTAGCTTAATCCGTTCCAGTTCAGAATGACAACAGCTGTCTTAACCATTGTGCGGTTCCCTTTTGTGTTTCCATCTTTTATGGCTCCAGATCCAATATTCCGGATGCTCTCTGATTATCTCCTCCAGTCTTTTTACGTGAGTCTCCGTTATTATATGTTCAGGCATTCCCGCAGTATGGTCGAAAAGAAGTTCAACAGTAAGGCAGTATTGTCCTCTTTTCACTTTCTGAACATTGAACAGCACGACTGCCATATCATATTTCGAAGATATTTTCTCTACACCCAGGTATACTGCAGTTTCCTGGTTCAGAAAGTTTGTCCAGAATCTGATGTCGCCTTTTGCAGGGATCTGGTCGGTAAGAAATGAATAAAGGGACCTAATGTTGTTTCTCCTGTTTTCTATAACATCTCTTACTACATGCTGCATTGGTGTTACAGCCATTCCGAACCTCGTTCTGTTATCAATCATAAACTTATCGAAATGCTTGTTGGTCAGAGGTTTATATATTGATACAAATTTATACTTTGCATAGAGCGGAAGGCACATTAACCACTCCCAGGTTCCGTAATGTGCAAGCACCGCAGCAACATCACGTCCTTCATTGTACAGTTTCTCAAGCAGTTCAGGATTGGTCAGGGGCACTCTTCTCATCATCTGCCTGCTGCTTAAGTGAGTCACTTTGAAGGTTTCAATGAAGAGGTCGCACAGGTGATGATAAAACTTTTTCTCGATCGCAATGATTTCATTATCGCTCTTCTCCGGGAAGGAATTTCTAAGGTTTGTTCTCACCACTTTCCTTCGGTATCCGGGTATGTAATAAAAGAAGATAAAGATAAAGTCAGAGAATATGTAAAGCACCCTCAGGGGAAGAAGTGTTATTATCCAGTTAAAGGCATAAAAGATATAATATCCCAGTGTACTCATGCCGGCAATTTTCTATTTCAGCATAAATTTACTCACATTTTCCAGAAATTCGGGAAAAACCTTGCTGCCGGCAGCTACAATCTCATTTCCGTCGAGCATTGTTTCTTTGCCTGAGAAGTCGCTCACCCGGCCACCGGCTTCACGAACCAGTAGTATCCCTGCTGCGACATCCCATATTTTCAGATCATATTCATAAAAAGCTTCAAATCTTCCGCACGCCACGTAAGCAAGATCGATTGATGCAGATCCTAACCTGCGGATACCATGCGTTGCCCTGCAGAAGTGAGTTAATGAGTTCATGAATTCTTCCATACGACTGAAATCGTTGTAAGGAAATCCTGTCGCCACCAGGCTTTGTGCCAGACTCGAAGCCGAAGAAACATTTATAGATTTCTCATTCAACCATGCTCCTCCATTCTTCCATGATTTAAAGACCTCATTTCCTCCGACATTACAGACTACACCCGCAACCGGTTCGCCGTTTTCAGTCAGGGCGACGCTTATTGCGTACGGACGGATCTCATGAACAAAATTTGTTGTCCCGTCAAGCGGATCGATAACCCAGCAATATTTAACTCCTTTTTTTGAAGATGTTCCTTCTTCGGTTATAAACCCGGCGTCTGGCAAAATAACTTTCAAACTGTCAACAAGCATCTGTTCCGATACTCTGTCAACATAAGATACAAAATCATTCAGGCCTTTTGTTTCGGTAAGGGCGATATCAAATTTCCCCGATTCCCGGATTATGAACTTTTCTGTTTCCAATACTGCAATTTCGATTTCATTGCAGATTCTTTTCAGGTCAATCATTTTTCAAACTTTTAATTCAATGCTCATTCTGCCTGTACCAGTTATGCCAGTAAGCTTCACCTTTTTTATCTGTCCGGCAAGGCCTGCCTGCCACGGACATTCAACCCGTAAGTAGTTTCCGGTATAGCCGGTGATCATGCCGTTAATGCGTGTCTTTTCAAAAAGCACATCTGCTGTTTTTCCTGTGTTAAGTTTCATGAACTCATCCTGCTTTGAATGAGAGAGTTCAATAAGCTTCCTGCTTCTCCTTTCTTTTTCGTAATGGCTTACTTTACCGGGCATATCGGCAGCTTTTGTTCCAGACCTGGCCGAGAATGTGAATACATGAAGATAGGTTAGCGGGAGCGCCTTGAGGAAATCATATGTCTCCTCAGCATCGGAATCAGTTTCTCCGGGGAAACCGACAATTACATCTGCTCCAATGCCGGCCATGGGCAGGTGCTTTTTAATAATTCCGACCCTTTCAGCAAAGAGCTCTTTTTTATATCTCCTTCCCATCAGCGCCAGTATCCTGTTGCATCCGCTCTGGAGAGGAATGTGAAAATGAGGAAGGATCTTCGATTTAGCGGCACACATTTTTATAAGTTCATCGGTAAGAAGATTGGGCTCGACTGATGAAATCCTGAATCTCTCAATACCATCAACTTTTACCAGCTCTTTCATAAGGCCTGTGAAATTTTCGCCTGTTGACTTTCCGAAATCGCCTATATTCACGCCGGTAATGACGATCTCCCTGACACCTCTCTGCGCTATGGAAACTGTCTCACTGATTATTGTGCTTATCTCAGGATTTCTGCTTCCGCCTCTTGCCAGCGGTACTGTACAATAGGAGCAATGGTAATCACAACCATCCTGCACTTTCAGAAAAGACCGCGTCCTGTCTCCAATCGAATATGAAGGAATGAACTTACCGGAAGCAGACAGCTCACAGGAGTGTATCTCAGTTTTTTTCTTCTTGTTGATATTTTCAATATAGGAGGCTATATCGAATTTCTCATTGATACCGAGTACAAGATCAACACCTGGTATAGAAGATAGATCCTGAGGTTTAAGCTGTGCGTAGCAGCCTACTACTGCAATAAATGCATCCGGTGACTGGTGTATGAATTTCCGGATAGCCTGTTTGCATTTTTTATCGGCAGCCTCGGTAACCGAGCACGTATTAATAATATATATATCAGCTTTCTTTCCTGGCGGTACCCTTTCGAATCGGTCTTCGGGAAAAGACCGTGATATGGTCGATGTCTCGGCAAAATTCAGCTTGCAGCCGAGTGTATGAAAGGTAATCTTTTTCCTCGGGGTACTCATTTTTTATGATTCG
>Ga0208980_10002679_pt1 | contig 10773 bp, 18 predicted proteins | sample WetSurMetagenome_3_FD_187993 | JGI IMG/M metagenome (GOLD analysis project Ga0208980, IMG submission 187993) | Wetland microbial communities from Twitchell Island in the Sacramento Delta, sample from surface sediment Aug2011 Site A1 Bulk (version 2) | ecosystem: Environmental > Aquatic > Marine...
GCTGCAATGCTCTATGGGTATATGGGGAAATCTGATACCTTTGACCGGGCAATCGGGACTTTTGCCCGACTCTATGCTAATCAGATGGAAAAGGATTATTCGATATTCCTCAATGCAATAGAATCTGGTGAGATTAAAGCTGACAAAGAAAAATAGATTGAGTGATTTCGTATTTGCAAATAATAGTCGGGTCTAAACAACCGGAACGTTTCATGAGGCGCCTGCCGGACTTCAGACCATTGTTGATGCGTGATTTGCCAAATACAGATCACTATCAAAATACGAATGGGTCATTTGTTCCAATGGTCTTTGGAACACTGCTTCGCACATATTAAAAGAATATGGATGGGAGGATCAGTATCCTTTGATTGTAACAGGAATTCTGGTCATTTTTTCAAATATCCACCGTTTCCGGGCAAGGTTGCGGTAGTCGTACATAAAATGTTCATAGGTATGCCATACGGTCACCCAGTTCATTATCGTAATAAATCCTATAATTATAGCAATACTCATAACGTCAAGGGGGATTTCGTTCTTTGCAGCATAGTATGCGAACAATAACAGAATACCGACATTCACCAGTAAAAGGATAATACTATAGATCCCTTCCCTCATATGAATTTTCATATCATGGGTCACGTCCTCATAACGAAATCTGAAATGGTTATGGACTCCTTCGGTTATCAGTGAAGGGGAAAGGTCGGTGATATCTTTTTCCGGCAAGTCAATAACAAGATTCGCTGGTTTGCTAACCTTGTATTCATCGAGATGCCCGGCTAAAGCGTCTTCTGCTTCTTCTGTCAATTCCTTTTCGGGAAGGGGGGTTGAATCACCCTCATCGAACAGCTGCCCGAGAGCCTTGAACCTGAACGTAAAAAGAATGGTCCCTCCCTGCTCTTCTTTCTTCACAACAATTTTTCTCATTCTTCTCTCTGCCAGTTCCATTAGAAATTGCAAACGATTTGAATGTTACTATCCCTTGTTGCAGTATTCATATCTGTTGTCCATCCCTACTTACAAAAACCGGAAATTGGTGTATTCATTGTGGCGGTGATGATGGATTTTGATACAGCATAATATCGCTTTTTTACAAGAAAATAAAAAAAAAGATTTTCCGGTCAACGACGTTACAGTTTCACCGGTATTGTCGTTGTATGGGTAAACGGTATCTGTGGGTTGAGCCTGAAGATGTCAGGAACTGCAGTCCCTCTGATTTGGATGGTTATTTCTCCTTTCATAAGAGCACCAATACCTGCACCAATAAGTTCTGATGTTTTCAGTGTGACAGGAACTGTTATTTCATTCATTCCCGGCTTGATAGCGTATCCCCCGCCATTACCATGACCAATGAGGACCCAGTCATTCCCCTGCTGGTAATATACGTCAAATACCACTGATTTTATGGTAATCCCCACGTTATTCGGATTATTGACATTCAGCGTGACGTTGAGATCGATTGTCTGGGAGGAGATCGATTCTATTGCAACGTTTTTTACCGTGATTTCAGGATCTTTCATGAGCATACTGCATCCGGTTATAAGGATGAAAGCTGCAATGAGCATAAAAGCTGTATACATGTGCCAGTTCATGAATTATGATGTATACTCAAAGTATTTGAGACATTCATCCCCTCCCGCAGGATGCCCTGATCATTAGGAGGAGTTCAACCCATGGTACGTCTTCATTTTTTGACAAACTCGGGAAAAAGGAATGTTTATAAACGTTATTGTAACCAGAATCTCACAGAAGGCGGTTAAAAATTTGGTTCAAACCGTGCTTTTCCACAAAGATTTTATATACCCCCGAATCGAATGCATTCACGTATGCTTGACGCATTTATAACAACTGTTAAGGGATTTCTCATGTCACCTGCTGAGGCATTCAAGCAGGTTGGAGCAAAATCCCTCGGTGCATCGTATCAATACTATGCGATGTTGGTGCTGATTTTTAGCATCCTCTATGGGGCCGTCACAATGATAATGACGTCCATGGTGCTCAACAGCCATGTCCAGGAAATTGCGATGATCCCCCTGATTGGTAATGTACTATCAGCTAACCTTGCGAAATTTGGCACCTTTATCGCAACGACCCAGTTGTTTGTCGCGTATGTGGTGTTTCTTGCCCTGTTATTCGGGGTTTTCCTCGTCGGGTTCTTCCTCCATTTATTCGTGCTCCTGATGGATGGAAAGAAAGGCATCCGGGAAACGATCAAAACAACCATGTTTGCATCAACACCAATGCTCCTGATCGGCTGGATACCCTACATCGGTGTTATCGGGGCGGTCTGGTCATTTGTACTGTTAATTCTCGGGTTCAGGGACAACAATGGTCTCACGCTTGAAAAATCAATCCTAGCTGCACTCCTTCCGGTTGTGCTCTGGTGGATCCTGATGATCCTCGGCTTAGTGATGGTTACATCATTCTTTGGAGCCCTTCAATCGCTGGTCCCGGCGATGTTTAAATAATTTAATTTTTTTTAGTTACCGGAATTAAAAAAAAAATGTACGATAGGTAACCCTGTCCAGTACCTGACGGCGAAAATAGCAGTGATGGTCACATCGTTTGCCTATTGCCCGGGACTTTATACCGTAAAAATTCAGCCCTGGATATGTTTTCTATATGTTAATAAATCATCAAAACCAATGCTGGAGAATGCATGCGAAGTACGCCCTGATCGCAGCCTTTCTGGTAATTAGCGTACTTTCTGCTGGTTGTACAGCACCTTTTCCCAAACCAACTCCAAAAGGACCGGCCAGCCTGGTCGATCCGTCCTGGTATCTTGTTTCCTATAATGACGGTAATGGGACGATGATACCGGCGAGTCCCCGGACAAATATTACCCTGAAATTTGGTGAAGATGGAACGGTCAGTGGTCTTATTGATGGGTGCTGGAAATATTCCGGCCGCTATACAACTCTTGGGGAGACGATCAAGGTCACCAACCTCACCGGAATAAATGAAAGCATATGCCCCTTTTCAGCAGAATCCGCTGATATGGAAAATACGTATTTCACCCTCCTGCAAAAATCCCCCCGCTTCAATGTCAACGGGGACACGCTGTTCTTTGGGTATTTTGATGCCAACAGGTATCTTGTGTTCACCCGGGCCTGACCGGCAATATTGTCAGAGCGATTGTGTTTCTTTTGGATAATACGCCAGGATTATAAGGATAATAACCGCTCCGGTAACTATCATCAGGATGCTCTGGCTGTTGGGATGGATAAATGCTAGGCTCGCAGGGTATTTGACGGTATGATATGCATTAACCGACCAGGGAAAAGCCTGGTAAAAATAGCGGTATGCCGTCTGGAAAAAGACTACCGTGATGGTAGTTATAACGATAACCAATAGAAGGAGCCTGGTTTTTTTGGACATGGTATCACATAATTCTTTATTTGGAACAGGACATGAACCGCAGATTTCTTCTGTACCCGTTCATCCTTCACTCATTAAATACTATACGATGCACATGAATATGAGAGAACATGGCATTACTCAGTCGTGATACCAAATTCCTGCTATTGCTTACCGTGATTGCAATTATTTCTAATGTCATTCCCTTTTACCTGCTCCTCAAATACGGAAAGCCCTGAATGCGTACATTATGGTCTTACCCGTTTTTTTTAAAAAATCAGGGTAACGATTCAATTCCGTTTTTTTAATCCGGTTATCCTGCTTTCTTTCGTTTTAACAGGTAACTGATTCCTTTTCCTGCCGGGATTTTAAGAAAATACAGCCAGGCTACAATCACGGCTGCTATTGAACCGATGGTATGACAAATGTCATCGCCGATCAGGTCAGGCAGACCCTCATCAAACATGGCGTTTCGGGTAATATCCATATACACTTCCCCGATTTTCCATATGCCCCCGAAGAATGCAACCAGGAGGAAGATTCCGATAAGGACGGTGGTTGGTTTGAACCTGATCCCATAAATATCGAGTACCAGAAAGAATACAAATATTACCAGTCCGACCGCCAGACCTGAGATAAAATGGGCTGCTTTGTCATACAAGGGAAACTTCGGTGACCAGTACCAATCCAAAATACCCCCAGCAGTGTGGACAAAAAGGGCAAACGGTATCATGAGTTTAACCCCGAATGGGATTGTGATCCCCAGCAGTTTCTCGGCAGCATAGGGGATCAGGGTTATGAAAAATGAGCCTATCGCTATGTTCATCCTCATTGTGTCATCGACATTCTTTGCATGGAGAGCCAGCCAGATAAAACTGATCTCAAAAAGGATGACAATGATTAGCTCGATAGTTCTTGAGTTGATAGAAAATCACTTTCCATAATTTTAATGATCTTATTCATTAAAAAATCTGCCAGAAACAAGAATGGATTGAGCTCATCGATCGATGGTAAGATCTTTATACCTTCTATCACCTTAAATTCAGATTCTTTTTTAATAATTTATTGAAGAAGTTGTTTAAAAAAAATATGGATGAAAACAACAAGCTGATGTAAGCGAAGAAGAGGGAAAATGATCAACGACCCAAAAAAGAACAATACATGCCCAAGGTGCGGGCATTATATTTCACGATGTTTATGTGATGGCAGTTTCCATTGTTATAACTGTGGTCTATGGATCGAACCTGAAAGAGTAAAGAAAAAATAATACAAATTTCCCATTTGTGACATTTTTCATTAAAACACGCTCTCTTTTAGCTTTGCCATCGATACCAGATCCGCAAATAAGATCAAACCTGTAAAACCTCAAATTAAACCCGGTTTGCCAATCCGGGCAAATCTGAAAAACCCCGTAAAATGGTCGGATCCAATCGGGGCTATTTTTAAGCCTCAAATCTCAAAATGAGCCCATTATGCTATTTTCAAAACAGCCCTTCTTTTGCCTTTCCAGGACCGCTTTTTACTAAAGTCGCATAGCGAAAATTGATGCCCGCCAAACTGCAATACGAGGCCTTGGAGGGCATTTTAAAAACCCCAAATTTTGGCTTTTTTTATCAATCGGAGATTATTTTGAGCGTTTTATGGCAGAGAGGATATTCGGGGGTCCTCCTGGCCGTTTTGTCCTTCAAGATCTGCGTCTGGAAGGGTTTTTTATCGGATGAAGACAATTACTGTGAGGATATGAAATGTGAGTTTTCTCCTTCACCAAGAACCATTGAAAATATCATCGTAATACTTTTTGAGATCAGTTTTATCCTCCTTGCTATACAAGCGGTGAACATCGATGATATCCCTCGGCTGTATATTGCGATTACTGCATTTTTCATGACCCTGATCCCCTATGCTGCCGAGAAATTGCTTCGGATTCAGTTCCCGTTCGGGGTAAAACTCATGATACCGTTTGCTCTCTTCATGCATACTGCGGGAGGGATCATGCGGTGGTACTGGGAACTCTCGGATTTCTATTATGACAAGATTGCTCACTTGATTGGAGGCATTGCGCTCGGTCTTGCGATCTTTGTCAGTATTCTGACCGCTATCCATTTTACGACATGGGAAATAGAGAAAAAATCCGTCCTGATGTTAACCGCACTGCTCACGTTCCTCTTTGGTTTAATTTGGGAAGTCGAGGAAGCAGCAATCGATAGTGTGGTAATGACAACATATTCCGGTGGTCTCTATGACAGCATCGGTGATTCGATCGGAAATATTGTTGGCATCATCATCTGTCTGTATATTATTAACCGGTGGATGGATACCGTTCCACCACAGGAAAGACTCTCCTGGCTGCTGAGAAACGACCAGTAAGATCTGCAGTAAAAATCTTTTTACCTGTTCAATGACATCGAGCGGATAGCCTGATTACTGATATGAATACGATGAATGTAAAAATAGATGAATCCACCAATCTTTTGGTGAATAATCTCATTAGCATTTTTCAATGAGAAGAAATCTAAAAAAATTTAAAAAATTGGTTGTGCTGTCTTACGCTTTGTTGTAGGACAGCTGGTTTCCATAGGAATTTCTCAGCATCATCGTGTTGTTGGGGATGGAATAGGTCTGGGTTTTCTGGATATTGTTGAGGTACGATGTTTCGAAATCGGCGGTGTCAGCGCAATACATCTTTGTTGATGCAAGAGGCCCGATGGTAATCTCTTTTCCAAATTCCGTGGTCTTTCCGCTCAGGGTGTAGCCACCATTGAAATTGTTACAACCACTAAATCCACTTAGAGTCCCGTCATTGTTGAACGTCAGGGTGATTGACTGGGTATTGGGAATAGTGGGGATTTTTCCAGATCCGCCAGTTGCCATCATGGCACCTTTATAGGTCCAGGTACCAATCAATGCCGGATCTGTAACTGGTGGAGGGGTTGTTGCAACTGTAGCAACCGTAGTTGGCACTGGCGTTGGAACGGTCGTTGCCGGTGGCGGTACAGGTGTCGGAGATGTACAGCCTGCTGCGAGGATTCCTACAAACAGGACTGCACAAACCAAAAACAGTAAGGATTTCATATTCACTGAATATCATTAACTTTTATTTATACCTATCCTCACGTTCAGTTTCAGGGCGAGCACTTGGATTATCAGTCATGAGATATCAATTTTCACTGAGACACATGAGAGATTTATCTTTGATTTCTTTCAGATCCGGATCATCAAAAAATTAAAAAAAATGATTGTACTGTCTTACGCTTTATTGTATGACAGCTGGTCTCCATAAGATGTTCTCAGGAGCATCGTGTTGGTGGGGATGGAGTATGTAACGGTTTGCTGGAGTACTTTGAGATAGGTGTCTTCGAAATCAGCGGTATCAGCGCAATACTTCTTTGTTGATGTAATGGGCGAAAAGGAAATAACTTTTCCAAATTCCGTGTTTTGACCGGTAATGGTATATCTGCCATTGTAATTGTTACATCCACCAAATCCCGAAAAAGTTCCGTCATTGTTGAACGTAATGGTAACTGACTGGGTATTGGAAATAACAGGCGTTTTCCCTATTCCACTTGCAAACATTGCTCCTTTATAAGTCCAGGTGCCTGTCAGTGCCGGATCTGTCAGTGGAGGAGGTGTTGTTGCAACAGTGGCTGGCGTTGTAGGCACGGGAGTGGGTACTGGTTCAGGTGCCGGTGATGTACAGCCTGCTGCGAGGATTCCCACAAACAGGACTGCACAAACCAAAAACGGTAAGGATTTCATATTCACAGAATATCATTAACGTTTATATATACCTATTCTCACATTCACTTTCAGGGCGAGCACCTGGATTATCAGTCATGAGATATCAAATTTAACCATGAATCAGAAGGAAAAAAATGGATCAGGAATAGTAATAGTCTTCACAGTATCCCGTAATTTACATAATCTATTGTCATATTCTGTAAAGTTTAGTAAGTTATATATTGTTTAATGAATGTTTATCCAGTATGCAGGAAATTGAATTAACCATTAAGAAACGTTCCTTCCCAAGCAAAGGACGTGTACGACTGCATGAATCGAAACTGACTGACCTTGGCATTGTCAATGGCGATCATGTAGATCTCATTAATGAAACCACGAAAAAAACAGTGACTGTTAGTGTTATATCTGACACTATGGTTGGAACAGATGAAATCCGTGTCAGTGAAGAAGACTTAAAAGCTCTTGGTCTTAAAGAAGGTGACAAAGTACCAGTTAAAAAGTCCCTTGGGCTCAAAGAAAAACTAGGCAAGAGTACAGCAGATGTGTCTGCCGGTGCCAAGAAAGTTGGTTCAGACGTAGCAACCGGTGCCAAGAAAGCTGGGGCTGCAGTGGGGAAAGCCGCTGGCGGTGCAGCAGACACCGTGAAAAAGAAGGTAAAGGGTAAAGACGATCTTTAACCTTAACCCATTTCATAAAAATTTAATATTTATACCCGAATCAGAGAGGTGATTCTTATTAGCAACGGAACAGAACAGACTTTAGTTGTTGCGACAACTCAACCGCTTATTAACGATACGTCCTTCATGGTAATTCTTGCAATATTTCTTATCATAGTTATCTATCTCATCGTCCGTGAAGTGCGAATCATGAATACTTCGAAACATAATGTTGCACTGGAACAGGATAAACTCAAAATCCTCCAGATGGATGCCGCGACGAAGGCGCTTCCCTTCACGCGTCTCTCTCCGGAGCAGACATCTGGGATAAGGGAAGTAGAAGACGAGAACTTTGTGCTTGAGACTAACATCTTTGCCCGGGAAAAACTCATAGAAAAACGCTTGGACCGGCTGGAAAATTTAGTCAAGGTTAAAAAACTGGACAACATGTTAGGTAAGATTGAGACAGAAGAGAAAAAGGTGAAATAAGATGGACACGGTAGTTAACCAGACCGAAACAGCCCCGGGGTACTGGGAGAGAATATCTCATCTGCCAGGGGCGATTGATTCAAAACTCCCTACGTTCGATAAATCCCTGGACGCGTATTTTGACCAGAACTTTGCGGCTATTATTGAGGAATGGGATCTCCTGACTGATAGCGATCTCCACAAACTTGAATACCGGCTCTCTCAGATTACCAACGAAATAAGCACCCTGTTTGCCGAAAAGCTGGTGATCGAAAAGCGTGTCGGTAACCTTGATGTCCTGATTTCTTCCATGGAGGGGTCAAAATGATCGGCATGAAAAGTTACATGAATGCCTATGTTGACCGGCGGATGAAAGCTGTTGTTGAGGAATGGGATCTTTGCCGGAAAGATGACATTTCAGATTTTACGGCAAGGATGAGTGCGATAGAGCAGGAAATACCGCGCCTGAAAGCGTCAAAAAAAGCGAGCGTAGACAAACTGACGGAACTCGAAATCCGTGCACGAAAACTCAAGGAGATGAGGTAATATGGACTGGCTTGAATTCCTGGCTATTGTCATCTTCATCGCTGCCGCATTTTTCCTTATCTACTATTATTTCCGGGGGGCAAAAGGAGACATTGCGCTGACACGTCCTGTTGAGAGCCGGGTGGATGAGTACCTTGATCGCCGCTTTGAGAGTCTCGTCGAAGAATGGGAACTGGTAAACCATCCCAAGCTCCAGAGGTTTAAGGAACAAAAATCAAAGGAACTTGAACAGGATGAAGCCCGCCTTGCTGATTTAAAGAAATTCGAACTGGATCTGGAGAATTCATTAACAACACTGGAGAGCAGGCTTGACAGTATTGAAAAGGGATTGGTTAAGAAAGAAGGAAGCGCCAAAAAATAAAGATGCCTCGCAGGATCGTTTCAGCGATCTGAAAAAAGATATTGTGGTGATGCGGAAGCAGGGACAACCTCCGGTAAAGGATCCCAATACCTTCGCACAATACGTCTGCGATCTCTGCTCAACCGATCACCCCATTTCCGGTCTCCGCCAGTGTGTTCTCTGCGGACGCTGGGCCTGCGATGCCTGCTGGAAGGATGAATTCTATACGTGCAAATCCTGTTCCGGGTTTATTAAGATTCATACGCAGTTGAATAAACAATAAACCCCCGCCACATTTTTCCAGAGAAACCCCTGAACGAGGTTAACCTTTTTTAATAAGACTATCATAAAAAAACTTCTCAATAGTGTTCTAAATCCGGACGGGAAAGTTTTGATAACCGGGGACAGCAGCTTCCGATAACCAGCATTGTTCACGATCATCAGATGGGAAATAATGATTAAAAGTCTCTGATACAAGCAAATTAATTGAAATTGCGAAATTCCGACGAAATCACAACGAATAAGAACAAACAGATTCAATCATTCGTCGGAGTGATCAAAATTAAGGCAAAAGAACGACCTCTTGGTGTCACAATCCTCGCTTTCCTTGCTATACTTGGAGCGATCAACGCGTTCATTTACACGTTACAGATGCTGCATCTTCTCCCGACTGTCATCGGACAGGTAGCTTTCTACCAGTTCAGCCTCATCGGGGCCCTTTTCTGGGGATTCCTGTGCTTTATATGGCTCGGTGTATTCGGGCTCCTGTGGCAGATGCACCCGCAGGGTTGGATGTTTATGACTATTGTCTCGGGGTTAAGCCTGTTATTCGGGGTCCTTAGCGTCCTCGGGGCGTCATCATGGGAAGCGATGGCCCCGATGATCATTATCAGCGGCGCTATCCTGATCTATTGCATGCTTCCCGGCACAAAAGCTGCCTTCGGGATTCCACAATAGGACTAAAAATTTTTTCTCTCATTTTCGGGATGATGCACCATTTATCTTTTGGATTAGATACAATTGTATGGGGAATACGAATTGGAGGTATTCCCGCAAGACTTAACAAACCTACTGTTTTTATTCAGTGGATTCGTTCTTTTTTCCGATCACCTTTCCCAATCGACCTGTCTCCTGTTACCCGTTCGCCCCTGGCACTATCTTCTCGTGCGAAATGTTAATTATCGGAGCTGGTGATATAAGGGTATGCACGTCTGAAAGGACGTCGTACCGGTTCTCATACCAGTTTAGGGGCGGGAGATCGACCAGATGGGACATGTATTACTATCACCTCTGAATTGGGGGCTTGGCCATGCATCACGTGATGTCCCTGTCATCCGCGAACTTCTCAGCCACCACCATGAAGTTACCATTGCAGCCGGGGGAAATGCCCTTGAACTCTTAAAAAAGGAGTTCCCGACCTGTAATTTCATCAATTTCCCGGACTACCCGCTTGCGAATTATCAGGGGAGATTTTTCTTTACAAAATTTACCTTTCATGTTCCGGCAATCGTTCAGGCACTTGTCGAGGAGCGAAGGAATTTGCAGAAAATCCTGTCCCGTACCCGCTATGATCTCATTATCAGCGACAACCGCTATGGGGTCTATTCAGATTCCGTCCCTTCAATCCAGATAAATCACGTGACCCCCCAGACGTTCCCTTTCATTGTCTGG
>Ga0208980_10002680_pt1 | contig 10772 bp, 5 predicted proteins | sample WetSurMetagenome_3_FD_187993 | JGI IMG/M metagenome (GOLD analysis project Ga0208980, IMG submission 187993) | Wetland microbial communities from Twitchell Island in the Sacramento Delta, sample from surface sediment Aug2011 Site A1 Bulk (version 2) | ecosystem: Environmental > Aquatic > Marine...
CCCTTATTAATCTGATCATGCGCATTGAGTTTCCCTTCTGAAAGACGGTCGTAATATTTTTCAGAATCCCCGAACCTTCCAAGTGCAAAGTAACAATATGCTATCGGCCTTAATATTTTGAGGTTACCCGGATCTCCATATTCAATCCTGAAATAGTACTTTAATGCCTCATCATACTTTTTAAGATCGAGATAGCAGTGACCAGTCATTAAAACTGTATGAAAATTTTCAGGTTCCATATCACATGCCTGGAGATAATATTCGAGAGCATCTTCATTTTTTCCAAGTCTGCGAAGACATAATCCTATCTTCTTTATTGTCCATACCTTCCTGTCGATCAGTTCCGCTCTTCTATAGTACTTTAAAGCCTCCTCATAATCACTGCTCTCCTGGTAGCAATATGCAATTTTTTCATATAATTGGGCATCAGATGGCTTAACTGTAATTTGTTTTAGATAAAGGAAAAGGGCATCTTCATAAAAATTTTTATCAAAAAAATAGTCAGCCAGACCTGCTTCAGCGTCTGATGCTTTGAAAGTCATCCTGAAAAACTCTGAATTGTAGATATCCAGTCTGCCAATAAACAGATCTTCAAATTCCTTTTTATACGGGGAAAGCTTAAAGAACCTGTAGATATCCTGAAGATACTGAGTCACAATGGTTCGGAAATTCTTATATGGATCAGTAGCTGACTCATCTTCACTAATTTGCTGCAATCCTTCGAGCTCCATACGGAAAACTTTGAGCATCATGCTCTTTTGAGAGGAGGGCAGATATTTAAGATTAAGCAGTAATGAATATTTGTCACTGTTGCAGATAAACGGAGTCTTGTACAGAGCCTCTGCGAGTTCATTGGTCCCGGGGCCAAGGATCTCATCCCTGTATATCTCATTAACTGTTTCATGATCGGGATAAAATGGAACAAACCAGTTCTGGAAGTCTTTGAAGAAGTCAAAATGTTTCATATTGGCAAAAGCAGACATATATACATCAGCTCCTTCCATCTGAAGTTTTGTAAGCTCTTCCATGGTTTTATATATCTCTTCGGAATCACTAAACACTTCTGACCAGTCGGGATTTTTTTCTTCATTTTTATCTTTAGGAAGAATGTTATCCAGATCAAGCTTTTCCTCAATCCTCGGCTTCAGCTTTGCCACCTGAGGAAGGATCTCATCATGTAGTTTTTTGCTGAGCGTTTCCGTTTCACGCGACCTGATGGTCTGAAGTACAATTATCCTGCAATGTTCCCTGAAAGTACTGTTACTGCTCAGTTTTTCTATCCTGCCTGTAATTTCAGGATACAATAACACTCTAACGTTATAATAATGCAGATTCAGTATTAGCCCTGCCAGGGCTCTTTCCATAACCTGTTCCTGTCCTGCTTCATATAAAGTGATCAGATGGAACAGTTTTTCAGATTGCCAGGTTCGGAGAGAACTAAGTGTAATTGCTGTTGCAAAAATGCTTGATTCATACCACCTGAACTTGTCTGATTTAAGGATTATGTTTATCAGGCTGTTTTCAGCTTCTCCATAATAGTCAGTTAACCATAAGTGGTTGAAAATATTTTTAATAAGGTGCTTGTGCTTTGTTGAAATCTCAGATTCGGGATCAGGGTTTATCTCATTGCTGAGTTTCAGCCATTCGTCAAGTTCCGATTTAAACATTAGGTCATCAACTGTTTCAACTATAGTTCTGCCACTCAGTTTCATCTCTTTTTCGGCCTGCTGCTTAATCCAGTATGTATGCCACCCGGAATTATGTGACAATATGTCTTGTCTCACCCGATCAGATAAGCCAAGAATAGACTGGATAAGTTTAAGATATACCTTATTTCGCTCAGGATCATTAATCCCATCGATGGTATAACTGAGCATATTCCTGTAGGTCATGACAATGTTCTCATACTCATCCCGCAGATCTCCAGATGAGGAGTTAGTCATCATATCTGACAGTATATCAAGACTTTGTTTTATACGCTTATCTGAAACAAGACTGCAAAGCCTCTTATGTTGCTGTATCACTTTTCCTATATCCATCTTTTTAACTGTTCCGAAACGAAATCTGACAAATATTCATTTCAATCCTTAAATCACATATCTGCAACAATCAGGCCGTATTCTGTTAAAAATCTTAGCTGAAAAAGCATTTAGAAATATCTGGTCAGAAATTGTAACCGATAGTTACATATCCTTTGATCTTGTTATTACTGTTCAGATTGCTGTTTCCTCCATACATCATGCCGGCCTTTATTGGCCCTATTATTGACATGTATCCAACTCCTAAACCATAACCTGAGAAAAGGGAAAATTCATTCTGTTTTCCAACTTCCTGGACCATAAATGAATTTGCAATGAGATTAATATGGATATTCTTAAATACTTCGAGGTCAATCTCTGCCCCCAACCCGGCAAATTTCTTTGAAGCAACTTCATTTGGATTATAACCAGCCATGGCAACTGACCTGCTGCCTCTGGGCTCTATACCACCAAGATAATAGAAATTGTTTTGTGTTGACAGAGTATCGGAATTGAACATTCCGTCGGCAGAGAGTGAGAATGTCCATTTTCCGCCATTGGAAAAATACTGTTTCAGACTTATTTGTAGTGTGTAAAATCTGTCAAAAGAAAATTCACCCTCATTACCTGGGGTATATTTTGTTTTTACAGTGCCTGTATTTGTATAAATTGACAATGGTTTTGAAGTACTTGTTGTAAATGTATAGACTCCTCCCTTATCCGGAAAATGTTTGGTATTTAATGTATTGACAGAATATTCAAATGAATAAGTCATAAAATTGGACGTAAGTTTTTTTAATGAAGGATTGACCAGCATATTAGGCAACAGATCAAGTCTGTCTATTCCGGCAGAAATAGTTAACATCTGGTTAAGACCTAAAAAACTGTTCAATTTCAATAGATAAAAAGAAGTGTAATTTATACACTCATTAATACTACCGGCTATATATAAACCAGGTAGAAAATTCTTATCTGCATAGATATCTGCTGATAATCCGTATTTTTGATTTATGTCAATAAATTGCAGGTATTTAAGACGTATCCTGTAATATTCACCTATAAATGAGTCAAGGTTAATCTTGGATCTTGGCGACAGCAGATTTTTACCTGATATACCAACAATTAGGCCTGTGTTAATAGCATTGTCGTAATGCAGCGAACTTGTAAGCATTATCCTGGGTTTCTCAGAACAATCAATAATCAGAATTAAAGAGTCATTTCTTTGTCTGATCCTATATTTAACTTTGTCAAACCATACCTTTCCATAGAGAAGCTCAATTTGCTTCCTTAAGAAGTCATTGTCGACATTGTCTCCCGGATCAATCCCCAGAATACCGCGGATCTGATTTTCAGTAATAATATCGCTGCCTGTGATCTCAATCTTGTCGAATGAATAAGTTTTTTTCACAAGAAGATTTTTAATCTCAGGTTGTGGTCCAATTCTGTTCAGAGAATCAGCCAGTTTTTTAAAATATCCCTTAAAAGGAAGTGCAGCCTTGTATCCTCTGGCTATTATTGTATCGGCATCCTTGAAAGCAGCAATTGAAATACCTTTGACGTCAGGATTTATTAAGATATCTACCTTCTTTTTCTGCTCTTCAGAATCGTAAAATCCTTCATAAAATCCAATCTGCCTCATAACAGCTGCGATGGATTTGAGTTCGTCCTCTTTTAAAAGTTTTTCTCCTGTATAGGATCCGATTACAATATCGGCCCCCATCTCCCTTATTTCTGACACGGCAAAGTTTCTAACCATTCCTCCATCGACAAATAAGGTACTGTCTATTTTAATAGGAGTAAAAACTGTTGGTACTGCCATACTTGCTCTCATCGCATCAGCAAGATACCCGTTTTTGATATCCACCTTCCTGCATGAGACTATATCGGTTCCGACACACATATATGGTATAGGAAGTTTTGAAAAGTCATTGATATCTGCAGCAGGCCATGTATAGTAACCAAAAGTGCTCTCAATCTGCTGCCCTTTGATAAGGCCTGTCGGGAATTCCAGCTTGTTTTTTGATATAGGTAACGACAATAAACTGTTGTTAAAATATTGTTTTTCGAGAAATATAACTTTGTTTTCAGGGATATTGTCGGACAACATAAGGTCCCAATCGATGCTCCTTACAATTTTTTCCAGGCTGTCAGCACTGTAACCAATTGCATATAATCCACCAACAATACTCCCCATACTTACTCCGGTGATAAGATCTGGTCTCAACCCTGCTTCCTCCATTACCTTCAGTACACCAATATGGGCCAGACCTTTTGCACCACCTCCGCTAAGTGTGAGCCCAATTTTTGGACGCTTGTTAACTTCCTGAGCAATAATAGTATCATTATTAAATATAAAAAGAAAAAGTATTATTAGTGTTTGTCCTAATGAAAACAGTTTAGTAAAATAATTGATACTTATGCAATTGTAAAGTCTCATATTGACGTATCGTGAAATATGTCCGGCATAATCAGATAAGTAGCTAAGTTAGTTATTTTAAGTAATTTTACCATCTGAAAAAGTAATATGATGCAACATGGATGGCTGCCAACAACTAAAAAAGAGATCGAATCACTCGGTTGGGAAGAGATAGATGTTATTATCTTCAGTGGTGATGCGTATGTTGATCATCCCTCATTCGGGGCAGCAGTTATAGGCAGAGTTATAGAGGATTCAGGATTCAGGGTCGCAATAGTTCCTCAGCCTAACTGGCAGGATGATTTAAGGGATTTCCGAAAACTTGGCAAACCCAGATATTTTTTCGGTGTCACAGCCGGGAATATGGATTCGATGGTAAACCATTATACGGCAACACGTCGATTACGGTCAGATGATGCATATACTCCCGGCGGTAAAGCAGGATTCAGGCCCGATTATGCGACAATTGTTTACACCAGGATACTAAAGGAAATCTATCCTGACGTTCCCGTCGTTATCGGTGGAATTGAAGCCTCAATGCGACGGTTAACACATTATGATTACTGGAAAGATAAGCTGGAACAATCCATCTTACTGACAAGCGGCGCTGATATGCTTATATATGGTATGGGGGAACAGCCATTAAGAGAACTTCTTAAACTTCTCTCAAAAGGTATTCCTTTTTCCTCTTTAAAGACTATTCCGCAAACAGGAATAGTTACAGGAAAAGATGATTCTCTGCCTGTACAAAAAAATTGGAAGGATATCTCTCTTAACTCATTTGAAAAATGTCTGAAGGACAAAAAGTTATTCTCAGATAATTTTGTGAAATTTGAGAAAGAATCCAACAAAATAGAATCAGCAAGGCTTAATGAGCCGGCAGGTGATCAGAAGGTGATAATCAATCCGCCATTTCCTCCAATGACCGAAGAGGAAGCTGACCGCACCTTTGATCTTCCATATATGTATATGCCACATCCAAGGTATAATAAGAAAGGTGATATTCCTGCCTGGGAGATGATTAAATTCTCTGTAAATATTCATCGGGGCTGTTTTGGAGGATGTAGTTTTTGTGCGATTGCCGCACACCAGGGAAAGCAGATAATCAGCCGTTCTGAAAGATCAATACTCAGGGAGGTTAAGAAAATATCCGAAATGCCTGATTTTAAAGGTTATCTCTCTGATCTTGGCGGCCCGTCAGCTAATATGTACAGAATGAAAGGAAAGGATATGAAGCTTTGCATTATCTGCTCAAGACCATCCTGTATATGGCCGGCTGTATGCAAGAATCTGAATACGAGTCATAAACAGCTTACAGAGCTCTACAGAAAAGTGGATAGGATGGAGGGGATAAAGAAATCATTTATCGGTAGTGGTGTTCGTTATGATCTGTTATTCACCGAATGGAATAAAAGTGCCGGAAGTGATGAAGGAGAATATCTCGAAGAACTGGTAACAAAACATGTGTCAGGCCGGCTAAAGGTTGCTCCGGAGCATACTGTGCCAGGCGTTCTGACGCATATGCGAAAAGCTCCGTTTGACCTATTTAAAAAACTTAAAAAAAGGTTTGACAATATCAGAACAAAACATGAGCTTAAATATGAGATAATTCCTTATTTCATTTCATCGCATCCGGGTTGTACTGACTCAGATATGAAAGCGCTCGTTGCAGAGGTGAAAAGCCTGGGTATTAAACCTGAACAGGTCCAGGATTTTACTCCTACACCAATGACCCTGTCAACTCTTATGTATTATACAGGATTTGATCCATTTTCGGGGAAGAAGGTTTATGTTGCCAGAAGTGTTGAAGATAAAAAGCGTCAGAAGGAGTTTTTTTTCTGGTATAAGAAAGATAAGACTTCCCCGCCTGATTATATAAAAAGAAAAACATCACATAGAAAGTGAACCAGAAGAACATGTTAAATGTCATTTTAATTAATATACTTTTTCCATGTTACAATACGTTAAAATCATAACTCCTTCTTAGATGATGATTTGGGAAACCATAATTAATATGTCTTAAAAAATAAGTTATCAATATGTCCGGCATTGTCCACAGAATATTTTTAAGCACGTTAGTTGGGATTGTATTTATCACAACGTTCCTACTGATATATAAAGGTATCTCATATTACAATGTCAGCCTTGAAGAGAGAGTTTATCATCCCGATCATGCACTTCTTAAGCCGAGCGGCACACTTGGGCATGGGATGGGAATTATAGGTTCTCTATTTATGATTATCGGAATGTTATCCTATATGGCGCGAAAGAGATACCGTTTCCTGTCAAGGGTTGGATTATTAAAGCACTGGCTTGAATTTCATATTTTCCTATGTACGCTTGGACCAATCCTGGTTCTTTTTCATACTGCTTATAAGTTTGGAGGTTTGGTAGCAATAAGTTTCTGGAGTATGGTTGCGGTTTTTCTCAGCGGGGTTATCGGACGGTTCATTTATATCCAGATACCACGGTCAATTGAGGGTCGCGAGCTCAGTCTGAATGAAGTTAAAGGGATGAAAAGCGATGTTGCAGAGTTAATAAGAAACACTTACAATCTGGATGAGGAAAGCTACAATATCCTGACCGATTCTATTAAAAAGAAAGTTGAATTACTCGGAAAGAATCCGGTTGGTAGTTATCTCAGAAAGTATCTCGATGACCGAAGATCAATTCACTCGGTCAAAAATGTGTTAAAAAAAAATAATCTGCCTTTGGCCGAGAATAAAAAGGTGCTTGCACTGGTAAAAGATGATATTATTCTGAACCGGAGAATTGACAGGCTCGATACAATGCAGAATTTATTTAAATACTGGCATGTGGCACATCTGCCCTTTGCCCTGGTTATGCTCATCATTATGATTATACATGTTGCTGTTACTATAGTTTTCGGATACAGATGGATTTTTTGAGTATGGAACAAACTATTGAAAGTTTATTGGTTTATTCTCTTGCAATCATACTTTGTGTTGTAGTAGTAGCTATCTACCTGCGGAAGAAAAGTAAAGAATCGAGAATAGTTGACGAAAAAATAAGGAAAGCAAAGGATGAGGGACTTCATGAACCGGTTTCTCTTCACCCATATATTGATGTCAACAGCTGTATCCAGACAGGGGCCTGCATTTCAGCTTGCCCGGAACATGATATTCTGGGCATACGGAAAGGTAAGGCAACAATTATTAATGCTTCCCAGTGTATTGGGCATGGAGCATGTTTTCATGCCTGTCCTACCGGCGCAATAAGTCTGAGGATTGGCACAGAAAAGCGAGGTGTGGAACTTCCGCATGTAAACCAGAACTTCGAAACAAATGTTCAGGGAATATTTATTGCCGGCGAACTTGGCGGTATGGGGCTAATAAAAAATGCAGTAGAACAGGGAAGACAGGCAGTCGAAAACATAGTTAAATCAATCAATAAAAATCATCATGCTACATACGACCTCGTGATCATTGGTGCAGGTCCTGCAGGAATATCGGGCTCTCTTGCAGCAAAAAAGAGCGGATTGAAGTTTTTACTTCTTGATCAGGATACCCTGGGAGGTACTGTATTTACATTTCCAAGAAAAAAGATTGTAATGACCTCACCAATGGATCTGCCTCTCTTCGGCAAAGTCAAACTTTATGAGACCAGTAAATCAGAGTTGCTAAACCTGTGGCAAACAGTACTCACTAAAAACAACATAACTGTTCAGGAAAATTCCAAAGTTGATTCTATTGTTTCTGAAGGAGAGATATTTAAAGTAGCCACTATGAAAGGAGAACAATATACAGCTCACAGGATTTTGCTTGCAATCGGAAGGAGAGGAACTCCACGTAAACTGAATATCCCCGGTGAAATGAAGGAAAAGGTTGCTTACCGTCTTCTGGAACCTGAAGAAATTTCAGATAAACATATAATTGTAGTTGGAGGTGGTGACTCAGCTGTTGAATCGGCACTTTTGCTTTCAGAACAGAATAATGTTATTCTTTCATACAGAAACGAAGTTTTTAACCGGATAAAGCCATTGAACATTCAGGCTCTGAATAAAGCTATGGCTGGAGGAAAGCTGGAGGTCAAACTTAATTCAAATCTTATTTCCATTGAGGATGATAATATTATACTTGGAATTGGAAAGGATGGAGAGACTCTGAAATTAAAGAATGATCTTGTTTATATTTTTGCAGGAGGAGAACTTCCGACTCAATTCCTTGAAAAGGCTGGAATAAAGATCACAAAGAAGTTTGGTGAGACTGTTATGAAACACTGATGATTAGACTATAGATAAAAGACACAAGACACAAGACACAAGACAAAAGACACAAGACAAAAGTAGAAAGTACGGTCATAAAAATCCCCTCCCGGGATGGGCGAGGGGTGGGTTTTTAAAGACAAATGAATATAATCAGATGCAGAAAAAGGCTGAAAAAACAGTTTGGGTTGTTTTAATAATGCTGTTGTCATTCTATAAAGTGACAGCACAGCTCTCACCTGGCGATCTGGCTGGTCCCCATGCCCATCTGGAAGGACTTTCAAATTGTACCCAGTGTCATATTCTAGGCAATAAAGTATCAAATGAAAAATGTCTTGCTTGTCACAGTGAAATAAAGGAGAGAATAACCCTGAAGAAAGGATATCACGTATCGGCTGATGTTAATGGGAAACAATGTATTGGATGCCACAGTGATCATAATGGTAAAAATTTTCAACTGATCCGTCTCGATATTGCAAAATTTGATCACAATCTGACAGGTTATTCTTTGTCTGCACCGCATGCAAAAAAGGAATGTAAAGATTGTCACACTACAAAATACATTGCTGATCAGAAGATTAAAAATAAAAAGTTTACCTATTTAGGTGCAGGTACTGAATGTTTAAGCTGTCATGCAGATTATCATCAGAAGACCCTTTCCTCAACCTGTCTGAACTGTCATAACCCCGACTCTTTCAGGCCTGCCACGAAATTTAACCATACAGATACCAAATTTCCCTTAGTAGGGAAACATTTAACGGTCGATTGTGTTAAATGCCACAAGGTTGATATGACCGGCGGTAAAAAATTTCAACAATTTCAGGGGATCGTTTTTACCAATTGTACCAGCTGTCATAAAGATCCTCATCAGAATAAGTTTGGTCAGAACTGCAGCCAGTGTCATAACGAGGAGTCATTTAAGGCTGTTAAAGTTTCTAAAACATTCGACCATAATCTTACTGATTTTAAGCTTGTTGACAAGCATCTTCTTGTTAGTTGCCAGGCATGCCATAAGACAAAATTTACAGATCCGCTTAAACATGACCGTTGTACCGATTGCCATACAGATTATCATAAAAAGCAATTCATAAAAAACGGTATAGTATCTGATTGTTCTCAATGCCATAGTGAGAAAGGGTTTAAACTTTTTTCATATTCTATTGAACAACATAAAACGGGACATTTTCCACTTAGCGGAGCTCATGAGGCAACACCTTGCTTCGATTGTCACAAAAAGCAAGCAGAGTGGAGTTTTAAAGGGATCGGAATTAATTGCAAAGATTGTCATAAAGATATTCACCAGACCACTATCCAGGCAAAGTATTACCCTGAAGGAAATTGTAAAATTTGTCATACCGAAAACCGCTGGTCCGATATAACTTTTAACCATTCAATAACTGATTTCAATCTTACCGGTGCACATCTCAGACAGGAATGCAGGAGCTGTCATTTCAAAAAGGATCCTGATGGAAATGTAAGACAAAAATTCTCAGGTCTGGCAAAGAGTTGCGCCGAATGTCATGTTGACAAACATTTTAATCAGTTTGAGAAGAACGGAATAACAAATTGCACCGATTGTCACGATACCAGGAACTGGAAAGCTTCAAAATTCAATCATGACAATACAGCATTTAAGCTTGATGGTAAACATATTAATGTAGCTTGTGCAAAATGTCACAAACCGCAACAAGAAGGATCAAATTTTTATGTAAAGTATAAACTAAAAGATTTCAGATGCGAATCCTGTCACTTGTGATCTTATTTGTAGTGCTTTACCTTTCGAATCAGAAGACCGAATCACCACATGGTTCTGCTTTTAAGGTAAGCTGCAAGACCTGTCATAGCTCAAAAGGATGGCAGCTCGATAAAGAGATCTATTCTTTTAATCATAACAAGACTAAACTGCCTCTGAATGGAGGGCATGATGGTGTGAACTGCAGACTTTGCCATATATCTTTGGTATTCTCTGAGGCAAAATCGGAATGTTATCAATGTCATAGTGATGTACATCAGAATACTGTTGGTCCGGATTGCGGGCGCTGTCATACACCGGCTTCATGGCTTGTTAATAATATTGAAGCAATTCACAGGACAAGTCGTTTTCCATTAATGG
>Ga0208980_10002681_pt1 | contig 10770 bp, 7 predicted proteins | sample WetSurMetagenome_3_FD_187993 | JGI IMG/M metagenome (GOLD analysis project Ga0208980, IMG submission 187993) | Wetland microbial communities from Twitchell Island in the Sacramento Delta, sample from surface sediment Aug2011 Site A1 Bulk (version 2) | ecosystem: Environmental > Aquatic > Marine...
GTGCTTCCCCCGTGGCCAGGATCTCTGTTAGTGCCCGGGTCAAGCTGATCGATTTTTATATCTGCACCAAGAAAGGCTGCCGCTGGCACGGCCTCAGCGAGAGTGACCTCTATGAAATAAGGCTGGAGGACAGCGTGGAATGGTAAAATGCCCTTTTTGAACTTTGAACTTATAAGCTGTGTTTCAAATAGTAAGAAAACAGGAAATGGCCAAAGGGACGATCGTAAGGTTCGACCTGAATGCCCCTAAAATTGCTGCAAAGGTCAAGGCCGGTCAGTTCGTCATCGTGCGGGTTAATGAGACCGGCGAAAGGATCCCCCTGACGGTGGCAGATAAGGATGAATTTGCAGGGACCATCACAATCATCTTCCAGGTCGTCGGCAAAACCACTGCCCTCATGCGCTCACTCAGGGAAGGCGACCTCATCCGCGACGTCGTAGGCCCGTTGGGAAGGCCGGCTGAAACTGAGAACATCGGAACCGTTGTAATGGTTGGTGGAGGAACAGGTGTTGCCATACTCCATCATGTGACCAAAGCATTCAAGGAAGCCGGCAATTACGTCATCAGCATCATGGGAGCGCGTGATAAGGACCTCATCATCCTGGAGAGGGAAATGACCCAGATCAGCGACGAGATTGTAATTACAACTGACGACGGCAGCTATGGCCAGCGCGGCTTCGTGACCGATCCCCTGAAAAAATACCTGGATGAGCGTTATGATATCAAGCTGGTCTATGCCATCGGCCCGATCGTCATGATGAAAAATGTCGTGAAGCTTACGAAACAATATAATGTCAGGACAATGGTCAGCCTTAATCCGGTGATGATCGACGGGACGGGCATGTGCGGCGGCTGCCGGGTGAAAGTGAACGATTCCACGATGTTTTGCTGTGTAGATGGCCCGGATTTCGATGGCTTCCAGGTCGATTTCGATGAGCTTATCAATCGCAATTCCCTCTATCTTAAAGAAGAAAAGGATTCTTTGCTGTTCTCCATCCGTTAATCCTTTAAATTATGCTCGATCACGACGTCAAATATTTAAAGTTTAAGACTTACTTAAACACTTACTGCCCGCATTGCCAGAACAGCTTCAATGTGGATAAGAAAACCCATAAACAGCTCGAGTACAAGGCAGTTTACAAAGGTCAGCCCATAGACCTTTTCCTGAGTCCTTACCTTGACGTGTTTGACGTTGAAGCGTCAATTCCGCTGGAAAAGGGAGATATTCTGGAAGACCTGATCTGTCCGAACTGCAACTCCAGCCTGATCAACAAAGAGATTATTTGCGGGGATTGCGGCTCGCCTGTCGCCCAGGTCACCATTTCTGCTGTTTCGCGACTGATCCCTTTCTTCCTTTGTACCAAATATGGCTGTGAATGGCACGGTCTTACGAAAAAAGACGAGCGCCATATCAAGCTTAAGATCCCGCGTCAGGCCATGCCTGAGCAGGACCAGACGCTGCGGGTACATAATCACCAGGAAGTGCCATACGGTTTTACCACGGAACTGGCCTTGCTGGAAGCCGGCCGGTGCCTGCAATGCAAAAATCCGATGTGCGTCACCGGATGCCCTGTGAATGTGGACATTCCTTCGTTCATTGCCCTGGTTTCCGATAGCCAGTTCGATGCGGCTGCCAAGAAAATCAAGGAAAGAAATGTCTTTCCTGCCATTTGCGGCAGGGTATGCCCGCAGGAAAGCCAATGTGAGGCTAAATGCATCATGGGGGTCAAGGATGATCCGGTAGCCATTGGCCGCCTTGAACGGTTCGTAGCCGACTTTGAAAGGAAAATGGAACTGGTCAGGCCCCCTATTATCAATAAGAACACGCAGAAAAAGATTGCAGTCATCGGTTCCGGACCGGGAGGCCTGACAGTGGCATCAGATATGCGACAGCTCGGTTACAGCGTGACGGTTTTCGAGGCCCTTCACGAACTGGGGGGCGTGCTTACCTATGGAATACCTGAGTTCAGACTGCCCAAAGCCATTGTCCAGTTTGAAATAGATTACCTCAAGCAGCTTGGGGTCAGGTTTGAGCTGAACCACGTCATAGGCACCATCTATACTATCGATGAGCTGTTGCAGCATTTCGATGCAGTCTATATCGGTGTTGGCGCCGGATTGCCGGTGTTCATGGGCATCGAGGGCGAAAGCCTTGGAAACGTCTTCTCATCCAATGAATATCTCACCCGGATGAACCTTATGAAAGCGTATCGTTTCCCGGAATACGATACCCCCATGCCTAAGGGAACCAAAGTCGCCGTGATCGGAGGAGGCAACGTGGCGATGGACTGCGCCCGCACTGCCATTAGGACTGGTTCACAGGAGGTGACCATTGTCTACCGGCGTTCGCGCCATGAACTGCCCGCCAGGGCCGAGGAGGTACACCACGCGGAGGAAGAAGGCATCAAGTTCAAGCTGCTGACCAACCCGGTAAGATATATTGGAACCGATGCCAACAGAGTGAAGGCCATGGAGTGTATCCGTATGAAACTGGGTGATCCTGACGCTTCGGGCCGCCGCCGGCCTGTCCCCATTGAAGGCTCTAACTTCACGATGGATGTAGATATGGTCATTGTTGCCGTCGGGACAGGACCTAACCCCATCATTTTCCAGAGCACCCCGGATATGAAACGAACCAAATGGGGCTACATCGAATACAATCCTGAAACCGGCGAGACCTCCAAAGAAGGGGTATATGCGGGCGGCGACATCGTCACCGGCTCTGCCACTGTCATCCAGGCCATGGGCGCCGGGCGCATCGCGGCTAATGCCATGCATAAGAAGCTGGCAGCGATTGAGAAGAAGTAGCCGGCAGTCGGCAGTCAGCAGTCGGCAGTCGGCAGTCATGCCTTATATTCTTGTAATCTCCAATTTGGAATTTAGAATTCGTAATTTATTTTTAATATTCCTCCTCTTTACTTATATTTGCTAAAGGATACCAAGCCAAAACACGACAACCTGTTCTGTCTTTGCCTTCTTCCATTGTGGATACTTTATCATGCTAATCAAACAAAAGCTGGCTGTTAAAATAAGCCTGTACATCCTGACAGGGATATTTTTAGTTTTGATGCTGATTATCGGTTACAACTACCGCATATCCAGGGAGATAGTCCTTAAGGAGGCTGAAATGAATGCTTTTAACCTCAGTCAGGTCACTTATTACCAGGTTGAAAATCTTTTACTGCCGCCTTGTAAAATCCCTGTGAATCTCGCTGCTCTTCTTGAAAAAAGTGACAATACGTTGAATAACCTGGAGAACCTTCTCCGGATCCTAGTTGTGAAAAATGATGATATCTTCGGATGTTGTGTCGCCTTTGAGCCCTATGCGTTCCGGGAAAGCAAAGAATTCTATGCTCCCTACTGCTATCGGTCAGGAGATTCTGTGATTTTTAAAGATCTTGGGGAAAACAGTTATAACTACACCAATTGGAATTGGTATAAGTTGCCAATGGAAAAAGGGGCTTGCTGGGGAGAACCTTATTTTGACATAGGCGGCGGAAATATCCTTATGATTACATACAGCGTGCCGTTCTTTTATAATGATAACGGGCATAAATTCCGGGGAGTCGTCACTGTTGATCTCGCACTTGAGAAACTGACAGAAATGATATGGAACATGAAGGTCTATCAAACCGGGTATGCATTCCTCATCTCATCGACCGGCATGTTCATCTCACGACCTGATTCCGCTGTGAAAATGACGGGCAACATTTTCACTTTTGCAGAAGAAAATAATCTGCCTGATCTGGCCGCGATAGGTCACGAAATGGTCAATGGTACAACTGGCTTTAGAAAGTATTACTCTGTCCGGTTACAAGAAGAATGCTACATTTTCTATATTCCTTTTAAAAGCAGCGGGTGGTCACTGGCTATTGTGATCCCTTCAAAAGTGATCCTTGCCGATATATACAGCCTGCACTTGAGAATATTCTTGATGGGGATCGGCGGTTTCCTGGTCATTCTTCTCATCATCATCATCATTTCCAGGAATATAACGATTCCACTTGAGAAGCTTGCAGCCACTGCCCGCCTGATCGGCACGGGCAACCTGGAAGCAGAGCTTCCTGAAATACGGTCGCGGGATGAAATCGGCCAGCTTGCCGACAGTTTTCATCAGATGCAGGGGCATCTCCAGGAATACATCAGGAACCTGAAAGAGTTTACCGCTGCGAGGCAGAAGATAGAAAGCGAGCTTAAAATTGCCTACGACATTCAACAGGAAATCATCCCAAAAACCTTTCCTCCGTTTCCACTTCGCAATGACATAGACATATATGCCACCCTGGTCCCTGCACTTCATGTGGGAGGAGACCTTTACGATTATTTCTTCGTGGAAGATGATTTACTTGCCATCTGTATCGGCGACGTATCCGGGAAAGGTGTACCTGCGTCCCTATTAATGGCCATTTCCAGGACACTCTTTCGCTCCAGGACACATAAAAAGATGAATGCCAGGGAAATCGTCCAGGATATAAATTCTGATCTGAGCATCGAGAATAAAAAAGCCATGTTTGTCACTCTGTTCCTGGGATTGCTGAACCTCAAGACCGGAGAGTTCGAATACTGCAATGCAGGCCATAATTACCCGTATATCCTGAAAGAAAATGGGGAGTTAATCTGCCTCCATAAAACCCATGGCCCACCGCTGGGAATTTCTCCGAACAGGCCATTCGGTCACAGCAAGGTTACTTTAAAAAGCAATGACCGCCTTGTCCTATTTACTGATGGGGTTACGGAAGCGATGGACAAGGAAGGGGGATTTTACGGTGAGGAAAGGTTGGAGAATCTACTTTCCGGTCCTTGCAATGGATTAGCTGTGAAAGAATCTACACTCCTCATCCTGGATGACCTGGCTGAATTCACCAGAGGAGCAGAACAATCGGATGATATAGCGCTCTTGGTATTATCGTATTCCCAAAAAGAACAAATGATCACTTCTAAGGTTGCGATGCAACGTGAAATATCGATTCGAAATGATTTGAAAGAGTTGGCGCGGTTAAATGCATTCATGGAAGAAACGGGAACTGAATGGAGCATCAACCAGGACCTTCTTTTTCAACTCAACATGGCGGCGGAAGAGGTGGTTTCAAACATTATCGCTTATGGATATAAAGAAAGCGGGGCGAAGGATAAGATATTGCTGGAGCTTGCCCTAAAAGAGGACGAACTAAGAATTTGCATCACCGATCATGGCATCGAATTCAATCCGCTTCAGGTTCCCCCGCCAGACGACCTTGACAAACCAGCCAGGGAACGCAAAGTCGGCGGTTTAGGTGTATACCTGATCAGGAATATGATGGACCAGGTGGATTATTTCAGGATTAAAGAAAGTAATATCCTGATTCTCACGAAAAAAATAATTTCTACTTACCCGGAAGAACAGGGCAGGAGAAATGAAATCATAAATTAACCAAATCATTATTGAGATGAATGATTTTGAAAGAATGGCCGATGAAATGCTTGAAAAAGCGCAGATCGCGGCCGCCGTATTCCAGCAACTGGATCAGAAAGAGACCGACAGGATCGTGGAAAAGGTTTTTCACGCGGGCTTTAATGCCCGGGTGAAACTGGCCAAAATGGCGCACGAGGAGACCGGAATGGGCAACTGGCAGCACAAAGTACTGAAGAACGTGATTGCTACCCAGCTGGTTTATGAAAGTATCAAGAACCTGAAAACCGTAGGGGTGATCTCTGAGAACCACCAGACCGGGATCACCGAGATCGCGCAGCCGCTGGGACCGATTTTTGCAATCGTTCCTGTTACCAATCCCACTTCGACTGTTCTTTACAAAACACTCATTTGCCTGAAGAGCAGGAATCCGGTGATCTTCAGCGTCCACCGGAATGCAGTGAATGCCGGGAAAGAAGCAGTCCGTATCTGTTATGAAGCAGCCTTAAAAGCCGGCGCTCCGGACGATTGCCTCCAGATCGTCCCCGAACATTCCAGGGAACTGACACAGGCCATCATGACCCATCCCAAACTGGCACTCATTTTGGCCACAGGGGGAACCGGTCTTGTGAAAGCCGCATACAGTTCCGGCAATCCTGCCATAGGTGTCGGGCCTGGCAATGTGCCCGTGTTCATTGACAGAAGTGCCGATATTCCATTCGCGGTGAGCAGCGTGATCTCCTCAAAGACATTTGACAATGGCACCATATGTGCCAGTGAGCAATCCATTGTGGTGGAAAAAAGGATTTCCGGTAAAGTAATGAGTGAATTCAAAAAACAGGGCGGGCATTTTCTCAATCCCGACGAGGTTAAAAAGCTCGAGAAAGTGGCCATCGATCCGGCATCAGGGAATATGAGCGCAGGGGTTGTGGGAAAATCGGCTCAATTTATTGCTGATCTTGCAGGAATTAAATTGCCCGAGGGCGCCAGGCTCATGCTGGCACCATTGGATGGCATTGGCAAGGATTACCCGATATCAGGCGAGATCCTTGCCCCGATCCTTGGCTATTTCGAATGCGACAATTACGAGGATGCCATCAAAACCTGCATCGACCTGAATTACCTCGGCGGCATCGGCCATACTGCCAGCGTTTATGCGAACGATGACAAACGGATCATAGAATTTGCAAAGATCATGAATGCAGGGCGCATCGTTGTCAATACTCCGTCATCCCAGGGTGCCGTCGGCTGGACATACAATACCCTGGCTCCGTCCCTCACCCTTGGCTGCGGTACAGGAGGAAAGAATATAACCACGGAGAACATTTCGGCCCAACACCTGATCAACATACAGCGCGTAGCCCGCCGTAGGCCCAATTTTAGCTTTCATAATTTTGACCTCGATAAATACACGTCAGAAAAGTTAAATGCAAAAGACCTTGATTCAGAATATTATAAAAATCAATAATATGATAGAATTTAAATTCAACACTCCGGAAAGCATGCTGGTTTGCACCATTCATGGCAGGATGGGAACTGAGACGAATGAAGCCTTCCTGTCCCAGGTGACCGCAAAGATCGACGAAAGTAAAACTGCCCTCGAAGACCCTGCAAAACTGAAAGTTTGCTTCGATATGAAAGAGGTCACTTACATAGCGTCCTCCTTCATCCGGTCCTGCATCGTTATTTCCCGCCAGGTCGACGCCGGGCATTTTAACATTGCCAACGCTTCACCGGTCATTAAGAAGACCTTCAAAATCGCGGGACTGGATGAATTGCTTAAGGTGAAATGAAGCCGGTCAGCAGTCAGTATTTCAACAAAGTGTATGAAGGCCCGTCAAAGACACCGGCAAGTGGATGAAAGACTTTAAAGTATCTGCAAAAGCCAAAGGCATCACTCTTAAGAAAACCTACATGTGTTACACCACCTGCCCGAAGTGTGCGAAGAAATACGTTAAGAACTATGTAGTGGTCATAGGGCAAATTTGAGACCCGGAATTTGCATTTTGTAATTTGGGATTCTATCTTAGCTCCAAATTCCCGTCAGCATGAAAAAAATAATTCTCCCGGTTATTTTTATATTAATTAATATACTCTCCCAGGCTCAATGGACCTGGCAAAACCCATTGCCTCAGGGCAATTATCTGGCTGACATTTGCTTTACTGATGCCCAGCAAGGATATGCTGTAGGCAATTATGGGACAATTCTTAAAACCTCCGACGGAGGCGCCTCATGGGCCATTTTAAACAGCGGAATGACCAGTAGTTTTCAATCTGTCAGCCTTTCAGATGATAATACAATTATTGCAGTTGGCAGTAAAGGTGTTGTTATGAAATCCATTGATGCGGGGAACCATTGGAATGCTATGGTGAGCGGAATCTCAAATAACCTTTTGTCAGTCTGTTTTCCTGCATCAAGCATTGGATATGCCTCAAGTACTGATGGAATAATTATTAAATCAACCGATTATGGAGAAACATGGACCTCTTTGCCTTCTGTAACCGATAAAGATCTTTTTTCTGTTTTTTTTACTGATGCATCGAATGGATATGCAGCAGGGTATAAGGGAATCATTTTGAAGACAACAACTGGCGGTTCATCCTGGTCTGTTATGCCATCCGGTGTTACGAGAAACTTATATTCGGTATATTTTACGAATGACAGTATAGGATTTGCAGTAGGCGATTCCAGTCTTGTCCTCAAAACAGGGAATGGAGGCCAGACCTGGATCCCGGTGTCCTTTCCGGCATTGGACTATTTGAATTCTATCTTTTTTGTTGATGATGTTCATGGGTATATCTCCGGCATTTGGGATATCTATAAGTCCACCGATGGAGGAAATACCTGGAGTGCGGTCCAGAGCGGGCAGACGCAGTCGTTGTCGGATATTTACTTTGTGGATGCCAGCCATGGTTTTGCAGTGGGCAATGCCGGTATGATCATGCAAACCACCGATGGCGGGGCGTCATGGGATCCTTACTTTGAAGGCGAAACCGACTGGCTGAGGTCCGTGCAATTTACGGATGAAAATACAGGATATGTCGTTGGCCATTATGGAACTATACTTAAGACCACAGATGCAGGGGTGACCTGGACAGCGCAAACATCCCCGGTGAATAAGGACCTGAAATCTGTATCATTCGCGGATGCCACTAACGGCCTGGCCTGCGGCGATGACGGCACGATTATTAAGACTTCAGATGGCGGGGCAAGCTGTATTTCATGCACCAGTAATACAACTGTCTTGCTGAATGGCATAGCATTTCCCGATGCCGGTACCGGTTTCGCGGTCGGTAATAATGGAACTATACTAAGAACCACGGATGGGGGCGCTTCCTGGACTTCGACTTCCCTTGGCTCCAACCATTATCTTCAATCAGTTTGCTTCGTCAGCCCGGATACGGGTTATGTCTGTGGAATGAATGCCTCCAATGGAAAGGTTTACAAAACAGTGGACAGGGGAGACAACTGGTCAACGGTTTATTTTTCCACGGGCATGGAATCGTTTCAATCCATTCATTTTATCAATGGTTCTGTCGGATTTGCCGTATCCGTTGAAGGCAAAGCAGTCAGCACCCTGGATGGGGGACAGACCTGGGACGTATATGATTTCGGAGATTATAATTACTTGTTCTCAGTCTTCTTTGTAAATGCCATGACTGGTTATATCCTTGGTGCTGATGGATATGGCGGAGTGGTCTATAGGACAGAAGACGGTGGAACTTACTGGTCAACTGTGTTGAGAGATAAAACTAGCATGCTATCTTCCGTTTATTTTACTGATCCTCAGACAGGCTATATAGTGGGAGGTGACGGACTGATCCTGAAAACCACCACGGGCGGAACAGTTACAGTAAATGAACCAAATCAAGCCATTACGTCCTGTTTCAACATTTATCCTAATCCTGCAGGCGATAGGCTTTATATTATAACACAACAGGAAATCCACGAAGAGATAAATGTCAGCATTACAAATTTATCCGGCCAGCTTTTATCAGAAGATAGATTTTATCCGCAACAGACTCTTCAGATTGATCTGACCGGCTTTTCAACCGGCATTTACTTCGTTAAAATACAGACGCCGGACAGAATGGAGACGAAGAAACTTATGATTCTTCAGTAGATTTATGTTACCCTTTTATATTGCCCAATTCCCAAAAGGATACACGAAGGAACACGAAGGTATTGTGCCAGGTTTCTAGACTTTTGAATCAGCATCATATTATGGATAATATAATACTTCCCGAAGGGATAGAGTGAGGAAGTGATACATGGATTTTAGTTAATAAAATGTTAAATAAGGCCCGCTGGCAGCAGGATCCCTGAATTTTTTCATTCTTTTGTATTTAGATTATAACTGCTTTTTATAATCGCCCTACTGATTTATTTAATTACCAGATCTTTAAATTATTTCGATTATGAAAAAACTCCTCCGTTTTTCTGTTTTGCTTTTTATCCTTGCCACTTTGATCGTTCCTTATTTCGGGCATTCCCAGAGTTTCTACGAAACCAAGTTCAAGGACCCGAAGGGCAATTCCTACCTGGGTTTCATGGTCTATTACAGCGAAAACAACGCTTATATGCGGGTTGCATTCACCCAGGGCAACAAATATCATGTAGTCAATGTAAAATATGAATCAATTACCGGCAACGAGAATGGGGTGAATTACCTGTTCCTGATCGGTTCAGACCCGGAATTCATCACGGAAGGAAGTTATTATACTTATAATCCGGAGCATTTCATCTGGATCTGGGATGATGAGACCACCATGGAAAAGCCTTATTATACAACCGATCCCGATTTCAGCGAGGAGAATATCTACGAGGTGGATTATTTTAATGAGATCTCTTTGGATGAAATATCCGAAGAATACCTCAACCAGTTTTTTGCTACGGATGAGGCGGATTACATTGCCTTCACCAATGCCCTGAACAATATTGATGAGGATTACAGCAATATCAGCTATGAGCATAATTACAACAAAGGCCAGACCCTTTACCTTGTCGTTGTCGCCAATACAGCTATCGGCGATATCGGTGAAAGCTGCGATATTGATAAGCGAAACTTTATTTCCGAGTTTGAGGGGGTTGCCGAGGCGCTCGGGATCGATATGGTGAAGTACGTCATTGAGGACAGGGACTATTCGAAGAACAATGTGGTGAGCACCCTCAACGAACTGGAGCCAGGAGAGGATGATATCGTGATCTTCCTATACACCGGCCACGGGTTCCGCTGGAATGACCAGACCGACCGATATCCATATCTGGATCTTCGTGCAAACTCCTACCAGCCGATTAATGACCAGACGACCATGGCATTGTCAAGTGTTTACAATACCCTGGTGGCTAAAGGCGCCAGGCTGACCATTGTGCTGAGCAA
>Ga0208980_10002682_pt1 | contig 10767 bp, 7 predicted proteins | sample WetSurMetagenome_3_FD_187993 | JGI IMG/M metagenome (GOLD analysis project Ga0208980, IMG submission 187993) | Wetland microbial communities from Twitchell Island in the Sacramento Delta, sample from surface sediment Aug2011 Site A1 Bulk (version 2) | ecosystem: Environmental > Aquatic > Marine...
GCGCGACACGCGCCACGAACTGTACGCCAGCCTCATCGGCAAGAGCATGACGTTCCACGATCAGCAATCGGTGGGCGACGTGATGGCGCGCGCCACCAACGACGTGCGCGAAGTCAACTTGATGCTCAACCCGGGCGTCAATCTGGTCGTCGGCTCGTTCATGTTTCTGGTGATGCCCATCATCATCGCGCCGCGCATCTACCCAACGCTGATCATCACCCCGCTGGTTTTCCTGGTGTTTTACTTCTTCTCGCTGCAGCGCTATCTGCACAATCTGCGCCCCGCCACCGAATCCGTGCGGCGGCAGTTCGGCAACATGAACGCCACGCTCGCCGAAAACATCGAGGGCATCGAAACGGTGAAAGGGGCCGCGCAGGAAGATCAAGCGATCGAGCGGTTTGAGAGCGACGCGCGGGCTTATCGCGATGCATTCGTGCAGCAGGGTTACATCGAATCGCGCTTCCTGCCCCTGCTCTGGCAGGGCATCGCCTCGGCGGTGGCGCTGGCGCATTCGCTGCTGCTATACAACCAGGGGTTGATTGATGTAGGGCAAGTGGTGGCGTACAACGGCTTGATTCTGCTCTTCGGTTTTCCCACGTTCAGTTCGGCCTTCGCCTATCCGCAGATCGCCTCCGGGTTGACCAGCGCGCGCCGCATCCTGGCGCTGATCAACGCCGAGACGCATCTTGATGAGAACGTCGAAGGTTACGCCGGGCGGATGCGCGGCGCGATCCAGTTCGATCACGCCACGCTGCAATATCGATCGGAAGCGCCGGTGCTGGAAGATGTGTCGTTTGACATCAAACCCGGCCAGACGGTGGCGCTCGTCGGCCAGACCGGATCGGGCAAGACCAGCATCGTCAAGCTGCTCAATCGGATTTATGATGCAAGCGAGGGCCGCGTTTTGATCGACGGCGTGGATGTGCGTGACTGGCAGTTGGCCGCACTGCGCCCGCAAATTTCCATCATCGAGCAAGACCTGTTCTTGTTCTCGCGCACGGTGGCGGAGAATATCAAGTTCGGTCATCCCGAAGCGACGCCGGAGCAAGTGGAAGCCGCCGCCAAAGCCGCACAGGCGCACGACTTCATTTTGAATTTTTCCGACGGCTATGACACGATTGTCGGCGAGCGCGGTGTGACCCTCTCGGGCGGGCAGCGCCAACGGCTGGCTTTGGCCCGAGCGCTCCTCACCGATCCGAAGATCCTGATCCTCGACGACGCGACCAGCGCCATCGACAGCGCCACCGAAGATCAGATTCAGCAGGCCATCTACACCGCCGCGCAGGGACGCACGACTATCTTGATCACGCACCGCCTCTCACAGATCCGCTGGGCCGATGTGATCATCGTGATGAAGCAAGGTCGCGTAGTGGCGGTGGGCAAGCATGAAGAGCTGCTCGCACAGAGCGTGGCGTATCAAAGAATTTTTGCCAGATGAATTAAGGCGTCAGTGCGAGGAGCGGAGTGTGCGACGAAGCAATTTCCCGCTCAACCACCCCTCGCAATGACGCGCTACCTTTTACGGAGTCTTTATGGGTATGTTTGGCGGCCTCAATGCCGAGGCCTATGACCGCAGCTATACCGATCGGGTGTTGTTGGCCCGCATCTTCAAATACTTCGGCGCGTTCCGCCAGCGCATGCTGGCGCTGGCCGCCGTCACTATCTTCATGGCCATCCTCGGCGCGTTGAATCCGCTGTTGGTGTCGAGCGGCGTCCAATCGATGGTGCAGGCGCACTCGGATCTGTATCTGGTGGGCCTGGTATTGGTCGTGTTGATCGTCGGCGTGCTGAACTGGCTGGCGAATCTGGTGCGCCGCCGCCTCACCGCCGTCGTCACGGGCGATGTGGTACTGGCCTTGCGCAGCGACGCCTTCAACGCTTCGGTCAAGCACGACTTATCCTTCTACGACGAATTTAAGACCGGCAAGATCGTCAGCCGCATCACGTCGGACACGCAGGAATTCGCGCAGATGGTGACGCTGGTCACCGATGTGATCAGTCAGGTCTTGACGGTGTTGATCCTCTTGCCGATCCTGTTTTACATCGAATGGCGTTTGACTCTCGTGATGCTGGCCATGACGCCCGTGGCTTACCTCACGGCCAGCGCTTTTCGATCGCTGGCGCGGCGCACCACGCGGCAGGGTTTTCGCGCCATGGGTGAAGTCAACGCCGCCGTGCAAGAAGCAGTGACGGGCATCAGCATCGCCAAGAATTTCCGGCAGGAAGCGGCGCTGTATCAACGCTTCATCGAGATCAACGATGTTTCTTATCACGTGAACTTGAAGCGCGGCTTCGTGCTCTCCAATGTTTTTCCCGTGTTGAACGCCTTGACGGGCGTGGGCACGGCAATTCTGGTGTACTTCGGCGGACTAGCTGCCGCGTCGGGTGACATCTCGATCGGCGCGTGGTATCTGTTCGTCGCCAGCCTCGATCGCTTTTGGTTCCCCATTATCAACATCGCCGCGTTCTGGAGCCAGTTCCAGGCGGGCTTATCGGCGGCGGAGCGCGTGTTCGCGCTGATCGATGCCGAGCCGGTGGTGCGCCAAACCGATCGGCTTTCCGCGCCCACGCTGCGCGGCGCCATCACGTTCGATCATTTGAACTTCCGTTATTCGCCGCAGGAAGCGGTGCTGAACGATTTCTCGCTGAACATTCGCGCGGGCGAGACACTGGCGTTGGTGGGTCACACGGGCGCGGGCAAGAGCAGCATCGCCAAGTTGATCGCGCGCTTCTACGAATTCCAGAGCGGATCGATTTTGATCGACGAGCAAGACATCCGCTCGTTCGAACTCAACAGTTATCGCAAGCAGTTGGGCATCGTTTCGCAGACACCGTTCTTATTTGCGGGCACCGTGGCCGATAACATCCGTTACGCCAGCGCGGAGATTTCCGATCGGGAGATTGAGGACAGCGCGCGGCAAGTGGGCGGCGGCGAATGGTTGGACGTGCTGCCGAACGGCTTGCAGACTGAGGTAGGCCAAAGAGGCTCGCGGCTCTCGATGGGCCAACGCCAACTGGTCGCGCTGATGCGCGTCCTGGCGCAGCGCCCGGCCATCTTCATCCTCGACGAAGCCACGGCGTCGATCGATCCTTTCACCGAAAGCCAGATCAAGGAGGCGCTCGATCTGATCTTGAAGAACAGTACATCGATCCTGATCGCGCATCGTCTCTCGACGGTGAAGACCGCCGATCGCATCATCGTGTTGAAGCAAGGCCGCATCATCGAAGAGGGCCATCACGATCGCTTGATGCAACAAGGTGGGCACTACGCGGAGTTGTATAACACCTACTTCCGGCATCAGTCGCTGGATGCGATCGAGTTGCGCCCAGAAATGAAATTCGTCACGGTGCAGGGCTAACTCAGACCGACCAATCTATCAGCGTCTGCCGCACCCGCGCCATACTCTCATCCCAACCGGGCCGCGCCCGAAACGTCTCACGCGCGGCGAGGCTCATCTGCACGAGTTTGGATCGATCAGCAGCGAGGCCCTGCAAACGATCGGCCAACGCTGCCGGATCGTTCGGCGGGACGAGATAGCCGTTGATGCCATCTGTGATGATCTCGCATGCCGCGCCAGAAGTCGCGCCGATGGCGGGCAGGCCAAAGCCCATCCCTTCGAGGTACGCCGCTCCACAACCGGAATAATTCGACGGAACGACCATCACGTGACTGCGGGCTAAGATCGCCGCGAGGTCACCATCATTGATGACACCCGTCAGCGTCACGCCAGTTATTTGCGTCACCATCAGCAGGTGATACACCACGCGCAGGTATCGCTCGTCGAGATCGGTATTGCCCACCACGCTGACTTGGCACATCCCCGGCGGCGATTTCAACAATGCTTCCAGCAAGATCAACAAACCCTTGCGCTTGATCACCTCGCCCACAAAAACGAGACGCAGCGGCCCCGGCTCGTGTGCGCGCTGCGCGATGACGTCCGGCGTGATCTGCGGATCGAAACGATCGCCGCCGGGGCTGATGACAACCGATCGGGCTAGCTCAGTCCGATCAAGCGCGTCAGATACCGCTTGCTGCGTCGTCGCACTGTGACAGATGAAACCATCGACGCTCGCCAGATAGCGGCGCTCGATCGAGCGATAAACGTCCTGCTCCCCGGCGGCATGAGGTTCTGCGCAGCGCAGTCGCCGCACGAGAGAAACGATCGGGTATGACACGCGTCCGCGCAGTTGCCGATTCAGTCGCAACAGCGCGGGATGCGCCAGTTCGTCCTGCAGCAGCACGTCGAACTGTGCCGCCTGCACACGCTGCAATAGGTCGGTCGAAAGATTGCTGACTACCTGCCGCGCATAACCAGCACGCGGCAGTGAAAATACCTCGACGCTATCGCCGCTACCCCGCAAATGCTCGACCAACTGGCGCGCATAAAGCTGCTGGCCCGACAGCGTTTCCAGATCCCCAGAGATGATGAGACCAATTCGCATGCTACAGCCTCCGCGTTCAATTATCGGGCAAAGGGGCGAATGCTACAAGCACGACTTTTGTTGTATACTCATTGCAGCAGATTTTAGCGCCACAAGGAGAACAACCGATGATCCCGCTCGCCCCTTTCGGCCGCACCGGCCATCACAGTACGCGCGCGATCTTTGGCGCGGCCGCTTTTTGGAGCACACCGCAAACAGAAGCCGATGCCGTGCTGGACCTCTTGCTGGAATACGGCATCAATCACATCGACACGGCCGCCAGTTATGGCGACGCCGAAATTCGTGTCGGGCCGTGGATGCCGCGCCACCGCGATCGGTTTTTCCTGGCGACCAAGACCGAGGAACGCACCCGGCAAGGTGCGCACGATTCGCTGCGCCGTTCGCTAGAGCGCTTGCAGACCGATCACGTCGATCTGTTTCAGATTCACAACCTCAGCGATCCGCAGGAATGGGAAATCGCGTTGGGGCCGGGCGGCGCGCTGGAGGCCTTCATCGAAGCGCGCGCGCAAGGACTGACGCGCTTCATCGGCATTACGGGGCACGGCGTCAACATCGCGGCCCTGCATCGCAAGGCGCTCGATCGATATGACTTCGATGCGGTGCTCTTGCCGTACAGTTATATCTTGCTACAGAATCCGCAGTACGCCGCCGCTATGGAAGCACTACTGAAGGTATGCCGCGAGCGCAATGTCGCCGTGCAAGCTATTAAAACGATCACGCGCGCGCCATGGCATGATCGACCGCATACCGCCAATACCTGGTATGAGCCGTTGACCGATCAGGCCGACATCGATAAGGCGGTGCACTGGGCGCTCGGCAACCCGATCGCTTTTCTCAACACGGCGGCCGAGATTTCGCTACTGCCCAAAGTCTTCGCTGCGGCCAGCCGCTTCACGACGCGACCATCCGACGCAGAGATGCAGACGCTGCTCCGCGAGCAGGCGATGGAGCCGCTGTTTGTATGAAGTAACTGATTCACAACGGATAAACGGATAGATCATCAAATCTATCCGTTTATCCGTTTCCTATCTGTTGCCCGTCATCCCCTACCCGCGCCGCGGCTCGATGATCATCTCCAAAGCCGCCAGGTAGTGCAATGCGCCTATCTCGCGCCGCAGCGGAATGGGATCATACAAGAAAGCCTCGACCGGATGCCATAAGACCACCCAGGCAATGATGCCAAAGCCTTGCCCGAGCAATTGATTGATAAGATGAGGGATAAAGGTCAAGGCGTCGCTTAAAAACAGGCCTGACAGTGCCAGACAAATACCCAGCGCGATGATGGCGGAAGGCAACGAACGCCAACCATTCCAGCGCAGTAGGCGCAATTGCGCTTCCTTGTCGGCGATGTGTGCCGCGCAGAATCGATCGAGCGCTTGCGCGGCACGGGCCTTCAGATCGGGCGTGATCTGATCGGGCGGCAGTTGCACCGTCAACCGCAGGGGATTTCCCTCCCGCACGGTGGCCGGTCCCAATTGGCGCAGCACATACTCCAACGCCGGTTGGCCCAGCAGTTCTGCTTCCTGATCGGAAAACGGATCGAATTCCGGGGCGATAAAGAGATGCGAAATATCGTCCAATTTCACAGTGATCTGCTGCGTGGTCAATTCACTCATAACGGTTGGTTTCCTCTCGACAAATTGCGGGGAGCGCTGAGTGGCGCTCCCCCTGATGTTTGTGCGATTTCGTCCGCTAAGAACTTGCTCTGCGTCGGGCGCGCCACCCATCGAGCCCCCACACGCGCCCCGGATCGGTGAAGATGAACAGGATTTGAAACAGGAGCAGCATGAAGTACGACCACGGCCATTCGTTGGGCACGTCCAGTCCGCCGATGGTCAGGTTGAGGGTCATCAGCAAGCCAAGAATCGCCGCCGCGCGCGTGAAGAGTCCCAACAGTAAGCCCAAGCCGATCAGTAGTTCGACGGTAAAGGTCGCCCACGCGAACAGCGTGAAATTCGGCAGCACGATCGACTGCACGAACTGGCCGTAGATCGGCACGATCGGATACTGCACGTAGAGTTCCATCCATTCCTTCAGGCTGCGCAAGCCCTCCGGCGGAGCGAAACTCGGCGGCAGTTTCCAGAACAGCGCGCTCAGCCACAAAATGCCGATCACGATGCGGCACAAGGCGATCGGCCACAGCGGTGCAGCGATCGAGTTGAGCTTCTTCATGCCGTCGCCACCCGCGCGATCGTCTCGATGCAGATCGCCGACAACGCCGAGGCGAAATCCAGATCGATATTCTCCACGGTATCGTGCGAGTCGTGATAGCCCGTGCGGCTGATGTCGTAGTCCTCCATCACCAGGATGCAGGGTGCACCGATGTCCGAGAAGATTTGTACGTCGGTGTTGAAGACCGAACTCTGCGGATTGTCGAAGGTGCGCACTTCGCCGTCGAGTTTGGGATGCTGCGCCATGGCCGGCATCTTCTTGGGATCCTTGCTCCGCTCGCTGGAGCCTAATCCCTTGCGTTCCGGCTGCGCATTCCATTCGTCGGTTTTCGCATTCCACACTTCATTCGCCAGATGCGCCTGATACGCCAACTGCAAAGACGCCTCGCTCTTGCCCGGCGAAATCTGGAAGATGTTGCGGGCATTGTCGCGGCTGTGCCCGATCATGTCCATCACCAGCGCGCCGACGACTTTCGTCGCTGATAGATCAATCCAGCGATCATCGGACGGCAAGTGCAGCTTCAATGTCTTTTCGATCAACGCCTGACAGAACACCCGCGCACCCATACAATCCGATGGGAACTCTTCGCCCGTCAGATGGATCAACCACACATCGCGCTCTAACTTGCCTTCCTTCGCCAGTTTCAAGAAGAGGGGCGCGCCTTGCAACAGGGTCGCCGTCGCCGAGTCATTATCATCGGCCCCGTGTGCGCCGATGCGCGATCCGTCACCGCCCGATTCCTTGTAATAATAATCTTCCATGTAAGCGGTGTCGTAGTGATCACCCATCACTACCGCCTCGCCGCGATTCTTCCCCGGAATCACGACGAGAATGTTGCGCTCATATTCCTTGCCATCTTGATTGGCTTTCCAGCCTCCATAGAGCGTGAAGTCAAAATCGGTTTCCCACTTAAACGGCAGCTCGCCGACGAACGCCTGGCCTTCCATTCCGGCGGCCTTAATCGCCTGCTGATGCCGCTCGATCAAGTAATCGCCCAGCGCGTGCAGATCGCGGTGCGGATGGGCGATGCGTTTCTTCGTCGGCGCGTCCTGCACCACATCCGAATTGACTTTGTTGACGAATTTACCATGCGCCAGCGTGATGATGTCGTTCCAGTACGCTTCTTCAAACGATCGTGTCGCGGTCGCGGGATAGGTGATCGGTTCGGGCAACGGCCGATCGGTTTTCTCGATCCGCTGTTCGATCGCCTGCACCAATCGCTGTTCGGCCGTTGGCTGCGTCACGCGCTCACGCATCACCTCCACCCACTCGCGCAAGCGCTCTTCTTTCGCCATACGCAGCATTTGCCGCGCGAAACTGCGCGGCAGGCGCGGCTCGTGCCAGAGTTGAGAGATATCCAAAATGGTCAAGATGTTGAGCGCCGTTTGATGCCGATAATAATCGCGCTTTTCGTCCAGATGATGCAGCGCGCTGAGATAGGTGGGGCGTTCCAACAGGCGCGGGTACAACTCGATCGGGTGGGCGAGATCTGGTCGATCAGCATCATAGGCCGTGAAATAGCCGGGCAGCCGGCTTTCCAGCAATTTCGCTTCGTCCTCTTCGCGCGACCAATACGCGGCCAGCGGACGCTGCCAGTAGACTTTGTAGCGGCCCACGCGCATCGTGGGGTAGCGGAAGAAATAGCGAAACAGGCCGCCTTCCAACACGCGCTCGGCCGCTTCCCGCAGCTGAGCGCGGGTGGCCGTGGGACCGTCGAGAATGAATTCGCCCGCCGGCGTCCAGATTTGAACGTTGCGCGCCAACGGCTTGTTGTAAAGATCGAGATCGTCCAGCGTCGTGCCGAACAACGTTTGCGTCACGGTATCGACCTCGGTGCTGTGCTCCAGCTCATCTTCATCGCGCTTAACGCGATCCCAGCGGTGCGTACGCTTGTAGGTGTTTAGCACCAACTCGGTCGTCGCTTCCAGGGCCTTGCCGTCTCGCCGCGCCTCGCTCAGCCACGCCGATTGCGGCACGCGAATTCCTGCGCCTTCGTACCGTGCCGTCAACGGCAGCAGCGGATATTGCATCGCCAACGGATAAATGGGCGTGGCGTGCCGATAAAGTGGCATGCCCCACTGGATCAGGCTAAACGGGCTGGGAATCAAGGCCAGTTGACCGGCCAGATATTTTTCGCGCAGCGCGGCCGGCAATTGGCTGAAAGGCCGGAACGTCAGCAGATACCAGATGTCGTCGGGCGCAGCATCATCGGCGATGAGAAAAGGCCGCGTCCACTTTGGTAGCGGATCAAAACTCCAATACGGAAAGTCATCATCCTTCCCGGCCGGCAACACACGCAAGCCCAACTGGAGCAAGTCTTTCGTGTTGCGCGCTGTCTCGCCATACACGGTGGACAGCAACCCGCTGATGAACGCCAGCGATTCGCTGACAGGAATCTCTTTCTTGGGCGCGGTGTAGAAACTCTGCCAAAAAGCGCGCTCTGGCCCTTGCTCACTGTTGCCGAACATCGTCCAGCGCACGCGGCCCAGATAATCCTGCGTCTTCCCTAAAGCCACCGGCAGCAGCGTCACGTAACGCTCGCGGGTGAGCGAACCGACGTGCTCATCCAGTTCAGGCGACCAGTAGGGATTCCCTTCCAGCAAGCGGCGGTCTACCCCGATCAACCCGCGCACATACTCGCCGCGTCCGAACCGCACCAGGTAGCGCAGTACTTCTTTGGCGATGCGGGCTAGCCCCGGCCGCAGTTCATACTCTTCCTCAATTTCGGGAACGTGCCAGCCGTAAGGATCATCTTCGGCAAACAGCGCTTTGTCGATGTCGCCATACAGGCTGCAGCCCACGCGCGGCGACGGCATAAATTCGGAATACGCGGGCAGCGGATAGTGCCCTTCACCCTCGAACCACGGATACCCTTCGACGAGTTTCTGCCAGCCGATCGGATTTGCTTTAGTCATGGGTCTTACTCCTATGCGGGAAAGGGTTGCCCTGATTTTATCCTTATTCCATCAAATTGGCCATATGATTGACCGCGATCGATTTCGATCATACAATCGGGTTGTAGCTTACCCCGATCAATCTCGCACCCTCAGGAGGTAGCAATGGATTACGTGCAACTGGGTCGCACCGGCTTGAAAGTCAGCCCATTGTGTCTGGGCACGATGAATTTCGGCCCGCACACCACCGAAGCCGATTCGTTCGCCATCATGGATCATGCGCTGGAATTAGGCATCAACTTCTTTGACACGGCCAATGTTTACGGCTGGAAACTGGGCGAAGGCATTACCGAGCAGATCGTTGGGCGCTGGTTCGCGCAGGGCGGTCGACGCGAGAAAGTCGTCATCGCCACCAAGGTCTTCGGGCGCATGGGCAGCGGCCTCAACGAACAGCGCCTGTCGGCCTATCACATTCGCCGCGCGTGCGAAGAAAGCCTGCGCCGCCTGCAGACCGATCACATCGATCTCTACCAGATGCATCACATCGATCGCAATACGCCGTGGGAAGAAGTGTGGCAAGCGCTGGAAGTGCTGGTGCAGCAGGGCAAAGTCATCTACGTGGGCAGCAGCAACTTCGCCGGTTGGAACATCGCACAGGCGCAAGAGACGGCGAAGGCGCGTCACTTCATGGGTCTTGTTTCCGAGCAGAGTTTATACAACCTGAAAGATCGCACCATCGAATTGGAAGTGCTGCCGGCCTGTCGCGCTTATGGTCTCGGCGTCATTCCATGGAGTCCACTCGCAGGCGGCCTGTTGGGCGGTGTCTTGCAGAAGATCAAAGAAGGCCGCCGCGCCAACAAGGACATGCAGAAAGAGATCAGTAAATACCGCGCTAAGCTGCGCGCCTATGAAGCCTTGTGCCAGTCGTGGGACGAGAAGCCGGCCGATGTGGCATTGGCCTGGTTGCTCCACAACCCGATCGTAACCGCGCCCATCATCGGCCCGCGCACGATGGAGCAGCTCGACGGCAGCCTGCGCGCCCTGAAGATCAAATTCAACAAGACGCAGCTGGAGGAACTCGATCAGATCTTCCCCGGCCCCGGCGGTGAAGCGCCGGAAGCGTATGCCTGGTAGTCGGGGTAAGCCTAGCCGCTTGACCAGGATCAGCCCTCGCCATGCGGCGGGGGCATCTTCTTCCTGATCGGCGTATGATTAGCGCATTCCACATTGCAAGGAGTCCAGCATGCCTACTGAAACC
>Ga0208980_10002683_pt1 | contig 10766 bp, 5 predicted proteins | sample WetSurMetagenome_3_FD_187993 | JGI IMG/M metagenome (GOLD analysis project Ga0208980, IMG submission 187993) | Wetland microbial communities from Twitchell Island in the Sacramento Delta, sample from surface sediment Aug2011 Site A1 Bulk (version 2) | ecosystem: Environmental > Aquatic > Marine...
CATTGTTCCCGTAATCCTGCGGGTACATCTCGCCTTCAAGGCGCAGCCCGGTGACCCGGACATTATCTCCGCCCACGATCAACATGGGTTCTTCCCAGCCGCCATTTAAGTTCCTGGTGCGTTTGAGGAGTCCTCCTGCAGAACCGGCACGTCCGCGGTCACTGGCCAGCGTTACACCGGCCGGGATCGTGACACTCGGGGTTCCGGTCATGTCGATGACGGCAGTTCCTTTTACAAACACGGTCTCACCGGCTTTTGCGCTTTTAAGCGCTGTGAGCAGGTCAGTCTTGGTAGCTACCACATACTTTACACCGGCACTGGTTTCAGAGAGTATCCTGGTATATCCGGCCCCGCCTCCAATCGGATTGCCGGTTGGATTGCAGGCTTCGGCGCCATAGCAATCTCCGGATTGCAAAGACGACAGGGAAATATAATTTGTTTTGGTCTCGGTATCACTTCCCGAGGCATTGGTTACGGTGAGTTTTACGGAGTAGGTTCCTGCAGCCTGGTACGTGTGGACCGGGTTTTTGATCGTGTAATCAGTAACTCCATCATTGTTGATATCCCATTGATACGAAGTCGCACCTGTTGAAACCGATGTATCGATAAACTGGATGGTCTGCGGGGCCTTACCTGTCGTAGTATTGACCGTGAATTGTGCAATTGGTAACGGGTTGCTTCCCTGAGAAGAGATCCTGATATAACTGGTTTTAATTTCGTTGTCTTCCCCGTTCGCATTCGTCACGGTCAGGTTGACGGTGTAGTCACCAGCAGATGTGTAGGTAAACGACGGGTTTTTTACCGTGCTGTCGATTGTCTTGTCGTTATTGAAGTCCCACGCATAGGACAGCGGGATTCCGGTGGACTGATCGGTAAACTGAACGGTCAGCGGGGCAGTACCGCTCTGGACACTGGAGGTGAACGCCGCGACAGGAGCAGGTGTTGGCACAGTCTCGAATGTGATGTAGTTCTGTTTAGTGATGGTATCAGACCCATATGCATTCGTCACGGTCAGGGACACGGTAAAGGATGGTGCATCCTCTTCCCAGAACCTCCATACCGGGTTCTGTTGTGAGTTCTCCGGAAGGTTCCCGGCCCCATCAGAAAAGTCCCAATGATACGTCAATGGAGCGGTTCCCGTTGACTGGTCAGTAAACTGCACCGTCAACGGCGATGGACCCTGTACAGTATCGGCAGTGAATTGTGCCAAAGGAGGGATTCCGGGGTGTGAAGTTACCATTATTCTCCCGGTTTCACTATCCGTGAGTAATCCATCAGAGACCGTGAACGTGGATGAGTAGTTTCCGGCATCACGCTCATTGGGCGTCCAGGAAAATGTTCTTGTTACCGGATCGAATGAAGCCCCTCCGGGCAACCCTTCTGCAGAATAAGTGAGATGATCATAATCCGGGTCTGATCCTGTCACCATGAAGGTGAGCGGAATTCCCGCGGTTACTGTCTGATCGGGGATATGAGCAAGAACGGGAGGGCGGTTTGCTTTCACTACCTCGATATAATTTGTCCTGAACTCACTGTCAGTCCCATCAGCATTCGATACGGTGAGCTGAACTGAGAAAATTCCCGGATTAATGTATTGATGAACGGGATTCTGATGGGTATCATAAAACAGATCATCACCAAATGCCCACTGCCATCGTGCAGGTGTATTTTCGCTGGTATCGTAGAATTGTACGAATCCATTCACCGGTATCCGCGTAACATTACTGGAAAAGTTGGCAACCGGATTCTGGGAAAAAATGTTATTCCGGGATGTGATGTTGATGTAATCTGTTTTGATTTTGCTGTACCTCCCGTCAGCACTGGTGACGGTCAGATTAACCGTGTAGGTGCCGGTAATGGTATACTGGTGGGAGGCATTTTGCAGGGTCGAGGTTTCCCCGTCACCAAATGTCCATTCCCACGAAACCGGTGAGCTCGTGGAAGTATCATTGAACTGCACAACAAGAGGAGCTGGTCCCGTTACCGGGGTTGCCACAAAATCCGCATTGTGGCTGTCTCCCGCGTAATCTACTCTGAACCCCCCGGCCAGCATCCCCTGGTTGCCGTCACTATTCGTCACCACAACATTCCGGAACCCCGCTGGTATATCAGTGAGGTTGAACGAGCAGGTTATCTGCGCCCCGTTGACAACCGTTACCTCTGTTGCCGGGATATCTTCAAATCCTGTACCGTTCAGCGTGACGGTGGCTCCTGGAAGAAATGCGGTCCCGGTTACGTTCATGTGCGTGAGAGAGGTGGTGTTAAATCCTGAGTCCGGTGTAATGTGCATAACCGTTGGCGAAACGATAAGGAGTATAGTGGGAACAGGTGTCGGGGAAGTAATCTTCGTTATTGGCGTACCTGATTCAGGTCCCGATGAAGCAAGAAGATACTGCCCTGAATTGCCGACATATACGACCTGGACAGATTTGGGTTCCTGCAGGCTGTCATAATAAATATGTTCCCCGGCCTGTAATGTCTTCCAATCCAGTGAATTGTCAGGTTTCCGGAAATTGGTTGTCCGGTCAACACCGTCCACCACGATAGCAATAGATTTGCTGGTGAGTGTATCTCCGGCTTTGTGGGTGAGCTCTACTCTTTCCTGGGATTGTGAGACACTCAAGACCGCCATGGGAACTTTATCGGGCGCGGGTTGTGAGGTAAAAACAAGGCTGACAATACCACCCATAGCCATCACGATGGTAATGAGCAGGAGTACGCTTATGATACTTGAATAGGCAGATTCACGATCCTGTGCATTCATTCTTATATTATTTGATGTTGAGGGGGGGGTAACCAGGTAATTCATGCATGCACCTCGCAATGATTTCTAATCATGTATATTATTAATGTAATAATTAATACTATACATCAATGGATTACATAAATGCTTTGCATTGATGTTTTATAAATTGAGCCCCCACGCAAAGTAAGATCGTGTAACCAAAACGTGAATTTATGTACCTATCTGGTTAGCTCAAAAAAAATTCAGGAACCTGGCTGCAATGAGGATTGATCAAAAAGATTATCTTCTCAAATTTGAGAACAGAATCGTCTTTTTCCCGTTCAGGGAACTTTTATAAACCAGCAATTACTTAAAAAAAGATCTTTTATAGGTGATGTGTGATGAAGAAGCCAACATCACCTTTCACTACTCATTGATCCTCACCTACCGATAATTTTAGATTTCATACATACATACATACATACTATCTCTTACCATGCTGGTGATTATTTTTCGAGGATCATAGACAATGATCCGGGCAGAATCATGAAGTATATTGTAACCGGAGGAGCAGGGTTCATCGGATCCCACATTGTTGAAGCAATTTCCGAATCGCATGATGTTGTTGTTATTGATAATTTTTCAAGCGGGAATCGACAGAACCTGAGCCGGTTTCGTGAAAACATTACCTGTATAGAGGGCAGTATTCATAATCTCCCGTTGCTCGAGGTTGCATTTAACGGGGCCGATGGTATTTTCCATCTGGCTGCTATCGCGTCCGTTGCAAAATCTGTCGAGGATCCTCTTGCAACTCACGAGACCAATCTGACCGGTACCCTGAATGTTCTTCTCGCCGCAAGGAATTGCGGTGTAAAAAAGGTGGTCTTTTCATCATCATCAGCTGTCTACGGCGATGAACCGACTCTTCCGAAGCGCGAGGATATGCCTCCTGTCCCTCTCTCTCCGTATGCTGTCTCAAAACTGGCTGGAGAGTACTATTGCGGGGTTTTCTCAAAATTGTTTGGCGTAAAGACCGTATCTTTGCGGTATTTCAATGTATTTGGACCACGCCAGGATCCTCAGGCTGAGTATGCAGCGGTAATCCCGAAATTTATCACACGCCTCCTTAAACACCAGGCTCCGTTGATTTTTGGAGACGGGAAACAGACCCGTGACTTTGTGTATGTCACGGATGTAATCAGGGCAAACCTTCTGGCAATGCAGAGTAACAAAACCGGCATATTTAATATCGGGAGCGGGCAGAGCATTGATCTCAATACCCTCGCACATACTCTTGCAGAGATTATGGAAATTACTATTCCCCCAGTCCATGAAAAACCACGATCAGGAGATATTCGTGATTCTGTATCAGATATCACCGCAGCGAAGAAAACTCTTGGATATAAACCAGGTTTTTCACTTGACAAGGGTCTTGCAGAGACAATCCCATGGTTCCGTGATAAAGGCAGCTAAAAATCAATTCTGTTTACGCCTGACCCATGAGAATCGATTCGGATATGATGCACTCCCCGCTTCAGGGCCTCTTTTGAGGAACGGCGGGGCGGCAGTATTCATCTCATCTTATTGAGTGCAGGTAACAATTCTTTGTCTCTTAACAAAAAAACAGAGATTTTTACATCATTGGATTCAAATTACCGTGTAAACAACGAACTGTCAGATCTCCGGGCCTCTTTGCACTTCGTACCCTGGTAACGGGCTTTTTTTATTCGTTAAAATTGCTGAAAAGGAGCCTTTGTTTTGGGTTGATATCATCATACCTCAGGATGAGCGCCAGCTTCTTCTCAGATTACTACGATATTCTCCGCAGAAACCCTGTCAGTCTTCTCTTTTTTAAAAAAATATCTCATATAAATAATCCAGAAAAACAACAGTATCCGGTGGGAATGCTAAAATGGAATAAGTGCCAACGTTATCACCAAGCAATGGAACCCGATAAAGCCTCAATTTTTTCCCTGATAGTATTCATAATTTTTTCCGTCAGTATTGCATTATCTGCTTATTTTTTACTTATTCATTTCGTGGTTGATACCGATCTCCGGACCAGTCACCGGGAAATTGCCATTCTTGATTTTTACCAGCAACCCCATGACCAGGATATCGTTATTTTAGGCAGCAGTTACGTGACCGAGGGGATTGACTCCTATCAGGTCGAAAAGTCACTGAGAGAAAAAGGGATCAACCGGTCAGTCTACAATCTTGGGATGCAGGCCGAGACCCCTCTGAGCCGGCTTCCCGAACTGGAAAATTTAATCGCATCAAGGCCACGAATCGTTATTATCGGACTGGGGTATCGCGATCTTGCGAACCGCACGGATATTTATGAGGATCGTTTTGGACTGATCTCCCAGAGAGTTTATCTGGACGAGAACTACCGCTCTTTCTACAACGAAACTCAGGCAGACCTTCTCACCCAGTCTCCTGTTGAACATCTGTGGTATGAACGGAAATTCATCGGAGGTGCAGTATTCCATCTCGTCAGGGATAGAATACTCCGGGAGAAAATGTCCGGCCGTGAAGCGCTGTTTGACACAAATTTCAAGGATCCCTGGCTGCTGACGACCAATCTGACCGAGGAGATGAAAGTAAAGAAGGCCCAGGAAGACGAATCCCAGGACCAGATAGATGCCGATCTGAACCCGCAGAAAATGGCATTGCTCTCTACGGTGAACAGACTTCGTCAGAACAATATCAGCGTGATTATCATCAGCATGCCGATGAACTCCTATTATTCGGACAGGATCAATACATCATCCCGCCAGAACTTTTCCCGGTACCTCAATGAGACGGGTGTTCCCTGGTATGATTTTGAACGGGAATATCCTTCGGCATATTTTATTGATGAGGGACATATGAATTCCGCCGGCAGGACTGATTTTTCTTCAAAGGTAGCTGCAATTATTGCTGATAGTGAAAAAAAAGGTGCCTGAATGGAATTTAACAGTATAGAATTTTTTATTTTTCTGATTTCTGTACTTATCCTGATTAATTGCCTGAGAAAAGCGTACTACCAGCAGATGATACTGGTAGCAGCAAGCTACCTGTTCTACTGGTCGACCAGCAATTACTTTGTCCTCCTGCTGTTATTCATTACGGTCATCTCCTATCAGGCCGGAGAAGCGATTCATTCTGCAGCAGACCTCGTGCGAAAGAAAGTCCTGCTGGCAGCTGCACTTATATTGCTGCTCATCCCGCTGGGTTTTTTCAAATACTACAATTTCGGTGTGGAAATTCTCAGCCAGGCCACACTGCCGTTGAATTATTATCCGCTGAATTATTACCTGAATTTACCCATTCTTGGACTTCTTTTACCCATCGGGATCTCATTTTTCACATTTTCTGCAATCAGCTATGTTATTGATATTTACCGTGAAACGATCCAGCCGGAAGAAAAATTTTACCGGTATGCCCTTTTCATCTCTTACTTTCCTCATCTCCTCTCAGGACCGATTGTCAGGGCAGGTCAGTTTCTTCCTCAGCTGAAAAACAGCATCAGGCTCAGCCCGGCAAACCTGAAAACCGGCGTGACCCTGATGGTCTGGGGGTTTGTAAAAAAATTTGTTGTCGCAGACAACTGTGCTCCCGTAGCGAATGCAATTTTTTCCCACCCGACGAGCTTTAATTCCCTGGGGATCATCATCGGCACGATCTTTTTTGGGATCCAGATCTATTGTGACTTTTCCGGGTATATCGATATCGCTCTGGGGGCAGCGGAACTGGTAGGACTTCACCTCCCACAGAATTTTTTCCGTCCCTACTTATCTAAAAATCCTACTGAATTCTGGAGGCGGTGGAATATTACCCTTTCAAGTTTTATCAGGGATTATATCTACATCCCGCTTGGAGGAAACAGGAAAGGAACACTCCGGACGTATTTCAATGTGGAAATTTCCATGCTGTTATGCGGTTTATGGCACGGAGCTGCATGGAATTTCGTTATCTGGGGGGGATACCACGGTGTCCTTCAGTCAGTGCACAAATATATTTCCGGCAGAACAGGATCTTTTTTTAAAAAATTACCGTCATTGAACATACATCTCGGCCTGTTAGTAAAGATCTTTATCACCCAGTATTTTATCTTCCTTGGCTGGATCATGTTCCGGGTGGGAAATCTGTCCGATATGATGTACTGCATCAGCAAATACGTCCTGCTTGACTTTAATTTTTCATACCAGTCGATCGGCATAAAGTTTTATGATTCCTTATTTGGAGCCGCCCTGAACCTTGCTCCTGAGATACTCCTTGTCCTGGTGAGTGCCTGTATTATCGGGCTCATCCTGCTTGTGCGCAATGATGTCCTGATGAAAAAAGTTACCGGTTTCCTGACAACAGACTGGACACGGTTCTTCTCATCGGTTCCGAATACATACTGGATGCTGTATCTCATCACCATGATTTTCATCCTTCTCTGCTTTACCCCGAGTGCAGGATCGGAATTTATTTATTACCAGTTCTGATCCCCTCACCGTTTTACCAATGAATCTACAAGCGGGACGGTTTCAACAGGGGATATCCACTACCAGGAAACAACCGGATTTCGTTGAATTTCTCATTTGTACTATGCAATGTAAAACCGCTGACAAAATGACTGAGAATACCCGAACCTGAGATCGCATGCCGCACACCCAACGTAGTGCGATGATAATGTATACCCGGTGGTGTGGTATCGCTAAGGTAAGACACCCGGCGGCAGAGGAGAAACCCGGGGCCGAATACTGAAGGATCAGCGTCCCGCCATGCACTGCTGCCTCGCGAGACTTTATATTAGTAGTAGATAACTGGTTGAGAAGATGCGAATGATGAAGCGAAAAGTGTCATTTTCGCTTTTCTATTGGCAGACAATTAAGGAAATGTAGTTTTTATACAGCAGTGAAAAAAGCACTGTTGTGGTAACCGGTGGAAAAAAATGTTTTCAAAATCAACATTTTATTGGGAACCATTATCTTCTCTTATCCGTTATGTACCGGAGACCGGGAAAATACTGGATGCGGGTTGCGGAGATCGCTTTTTTGCAAATAACCTGAAAAAAATTAATGAGAACATTTTATGTCTGGATCTTGTGCATGCAAATAACAATAACGATGACAAACTTCCGTTCTGCCTTGGCAGTATCAGTAATCTTCCCCTTAAAGACGATTCAATAGATTTTATTTATTGTATTACCGTGATTCAATATATTCCGGATGCTGACCGGGTAATCAATGAGTTTTTGAGAGTTTTAAAACCTCAAGGAAAATTATTAATCACCGTACCGACGAGACGATCAATGTTCAGGTTCATCCGGGAATGGTCAATTTATTGTGATGTATATCCGTTCCAGCCTTCGTTTAACGTCAGGCCATATGAATATTATACCCGCAAAATGATGGCTGATTTATTGGATAATAAATTCGATGTCCTCGAATTCAGAGGATATGGATATAATTTTTTTCCGAGTCTGGCTGAATTTTTCTGCAACTGTGCAAAGAAAAACCGATATTTTGAAACTGCATATTCAACAGTACTTTCCTTTATTCAACAAACCGCAGGGAGAACTACAAAACCTGAAAATTCGGAACGTGTTACAAATCATGATGCACCTGGAGAGAGAAAAGTCAGGATACCTAAAAAACAGATTTCAAGAATCTCTGATTTTGCCTATAGTCACCTTGTCGTCCTCGAGAAACGTTCAGTAAAAGCCAGCACGAAGAGAATAGTAAAAAAAAGGCCCGGGAGACATGCTCAATATCACGCCGAAACCTCACGGAGGCTTCGGCTCTCCCGATCAGCCCAGAAGCGGGATACCTCTTAAAACAGGTATGATTGAAACGAAGTGCCGGGCCGGCTTTGGGACTACGGACACCGCCACCCCCTTATAGAGCAGGAATGCTGTGAATTTGCAACCAAAAAAGAAAGGAATTTCACCGGGCTAAAAAAAGGTCATGGAAATAAACACATTATCCGCAAAAAAAACAGATTGTGCGGGTTTTTTAGCTTACCTGAAAAACCCGATCGATTATCAGAATTTTCTAAAAAAAATTCCTGAAAATTCCCCAGAAACCACTTGTTTTTACTGCTAATTCATACAGGTTTTCCGTATCATTGACACTCACCCTTTTCAACTGGAAAAGATCCGTATCGGGCGTATTATACCCGGGAATGAGGCTGACAGCACATGAATAACCGGCTTTTTTGCATAATTCAATATCCCTTTGCAAATAGTCACCGTTGGGATAGGAAAATGCGTTGATCGTGAGGCCAAAATCCTGTTCCAGAAGCAATTTCGATCCGGCAATCTCTTTTTCTGCTTCTTCTGTTGTGCAGCTGGGTAAAAAAGGATGAAACAGTGTGTGAGACTGGAAGTTTACCAGAGGTGTCATTTCTTCGATCTCTTTTTTTGAGAGTGCCTGGGCCTGGTCATATTCGGTCTCGGGAGTAAATCCGGTCTCTTGTAAAACCAACAACCGGGTCTTGTTTTCCATCCGCTTCAGATCATAGAACGTATAATCCGGGTGCCTGGGGGGGAACCAGAAATGTCTTTTTGTATTCACAATGCCGGCGCACAAAAATATTGTAACGGGGATATCCAGTTTTCTGATAATGGGGAGAAGTGCATAATTGCCAGCATGCCCGTCATCAAACGAAATGATCAGGGGCTTTTTGGGAAAATTCCAGGTCCCTGCGTCGTAATTGTCCAGGAGGTCCTGCAAGCCGATAAGGGTATACTTTTTTTTCAGGTAACCAAATACTTTTTCTGCATTTTTCGGCGAGATATCATGAAATAGGACGATGGTTACCCTCTTTCTTTGCAGGATTTCTCTGAAACAATAGGGTATACCCGAATACCAGATGAGTGCAAAGATGCTTTCTTTCATGGTTCCCCGATGTCACTCCTGTATACTAGGAAAATGTATCATAAATTTAAACCCTTTTGCTTTTCTAGTCAGTATTCCGTAAGGTTTGCATGTCACCTCCCCCTTAAAGAGAAGAAATCTTTTGGAGATACCGGTTTTAAATTAACCTCAAGCCCGGCGGCAGGGTCTTTCCCTGACTGATATGGCTTAAGGAGGATATGCTATTTTCCCTTTACCGGAATCTGCATCATCTGAAAAGGCGGCTGCTGAAATCCCCGTCCAGTTTATATTGACGATACAGCTAATAGTACTACGCGATACCCTTTACGGCAGTAACAATCAGGCACAAAAAAATCACCACAAGAAAAAAACCTGCCAGATAGCAGAAAAATAAAAGGAGACAGTACCTTTGAGAAAAGCAAAGACACCACCACCCAAGTTTTATTGTTGTAGTGCGGTGTTACTGCATCTGGTCTCCTGCCCGACTGCTGGTAGCGGTTCCGGCTGGTACAATGGGGGTAAATACTTTGTCTGAAGACCTGTTTCCCACCAAGATCTTTTCAAACCTGTTCAGAATACTTCCGGCGGACCTGATGATTGTGGGGATATGTCTTGTAATCGGTATCATAGCGATCTATCTCCCGCTCCAGGATGCAACTCCGGTCAGGGTTATCCTTGTCCTTCCTATTTTGCTCTTCATACCAGGTTACTCTGTTATCGCTGCCCTCTTCCCAAAAGACGGGGATATTGATCTCATCGAGCGCTTCGTGCTCTCTTTTGGAGTTTCTATTGCTATTATTCCCCTGATTGGTCTGGGATTAAATTTCACTCCGTGGGGGATCCGGCTTGAGCCCCTGGTGGTGGCAATAACCCTGTTCACCTTCCTGATGATCATTGCTGCGCAGTATACGCGGTCGCTGGTACCGTATGAAGAACGGTTCAGGATATCATTTTTTGGGGCGATGAAAGGAATCAGCCAGGGACTCTTTCCCCAAAAAACGGGCAGGCTCGACCAGGTTCTCAATGGGGTCCTTGTCCTTGCAATCCTCGTTGCCATCGGGACGGGAGTCTATGTGCTGTCTGTCCCCCGTGAAGGAGAGCGGTTCACGGAATTTTTCATTCTGGGAACTAACCAGTCAGCCGCTGATTACCCCGACCGGATCCTCACCGGGCAGAATTATCCTCTGTCA
>Ga0208980_10002684_pt1 | contig 10766 bp, 8 predicted proteins | sample WetSurMetagenome_3_FD_187993 | JGI IMG/M metagenome (GOLD analysis project Ga0208980, IMG submission 187993) | Wetland microbial communities from Twitchell Island in the Sacramento Delta, sample from surface sediment Aug2011 Site A1 Bulk (version 2) | ecosystem: Environmental > Aquatic > Marine...
TTTATATAGAAAGAGAGGCTCCTCCAAAAATAGAGGTCGAAACGGATAAACAGATCTATAAAAAAAGAGACCTGGTTAATCTGAAGATCTCTTTATCAGGAGATTCAACAATTGAAAGAGAAGGGAATATCTCCCTGGCTGTTGTTGATGAAACCTGCACAAATAGTGCATCTCAATACCCAAGGACTATCTCCTCCTGGTTTCTGCTGGAATCAGATATACGCGGCATTGTTGAAGAGCCATCTTACTATTTCGATCAGTCTGATCCTGATAGATTGAAAAACATGGATCTTCTCTTGCTTTCGCAGGGCTGGCGAGACTTTGCATGGAAATATGATACAATATATTTTCCTCCTGAAGATGGATTTACAATTTCCGGGAGATTTTTAAAAAACAATAAGAAAAAGCCCGTTGAGGACTCCAGGGTCAGCATAGGCATATTCGGAAGCAGGAGTACACTTTTAAAATCGGTTCCGGTGGATTCAACCGGAAGATTCAAATTGTCTGGCATTGACCTGGCAGGAAAGGCAACTTTGATAGCAACCGGCATTGGGAAAAATGATCATCCTGTGGGAGTCCTGACTCTGGATTCAGTTGCTTACGATCCTGAAAAAGTTTCAGATAGCCTGTTTATGCCTTCAATTCTTGTTGAAAAGAATCGGAATAAGCTAATATCCTATTATAAGATCAATGAAGCCTTGAAAAAGAAATACAAGCTTTCCGACACCATCGGTCTTGGGGGAGTAAATATTATTTCTGAACTTAGAAAGGATCCTCAAACAATCAAAATTGAGAGTAGTCGCTCAAAATACGTTAAGCCGGAGGCTGAACTGATAGTTACAGAACAGATGCTAGGTTATAATAATATGCTTCATCTTTTGAATGGAAAAATTCCCGGATTAGTGGTTTTAGGTGATACTTCAATAATCATTCGTGGAATCGGTTCATTGTCGGCCAATTTGAAACCACTTATCCTGATTGATGGAAATCAGGCTACCTTTGATGATTTAATTCAAATGCCGATATTCATTGTTGATAGAATAGATGTGTTGAAATCATCTTCTGCGACAAATATTTATGGATTTCTGGGATTCAATGGAGTAATAAACCTGATTACCAAAGCCGGCGGAGTATCCGGCATTTATAGCTCACCAGATTATTCAGCAAAGCTGAGGATTTCAGGGTACAATGTACCGCGATTTTTCTATTCGCCTGTACATTTACCTGATTCCACTACTGATCCTGAACCTGATCTGAGAAACACTATTCTCTGGAACCCGGATATAAATCTTTATGGTAGTCAGGAAATAACTCTAAATTTTTATAACGGGGATAATACATCATTAATCAGAATTATTGCAGAAGGCATGACTAAGACTGGAATTCCTGTAACAGGTAAAGCTCAATATGAGGTCAGGTGAATCATTAACCATAAGTTCTTAGCGATGAAAAGACTGATTCTTCTTCTTCTATTCATCAATGTCTTTCAGGCAGATTACACACAGATTGTTCAGGGTATTGTTCTCGACAAATCTGACAACAATAGAATATATTTTGATTCAATATACATTAATGGAACAAATATCGGGACCAGCTCAGATCAACGCGGATATTTTGAATCAGATATTACAAAGTATAGTTCAACCCAGTTAACAATCAGACAATATAAACTTAAGTCATGAATACAGTCTTCAAATTAGCTTTATTTTTTTTGGTTTTTGCTATATCAGTGCAATGCAAAAAAGAGGAATCAGGTTCGGTGAATATCCCTGATGAAAATTTTCTTCACGTACTGATAGAAAAGGGAGTAGATACGAATGGCGACGGTGACATTAGTTATTCAGAAGCCGCAGCTATCAGGACCCTGGATATTAGTGGCAATAATCTCTCAGATATTACAGGCATCGAATCATTTGTCAATCTTGATACACTCTATTGTTATTTTAACAATCTGTCATCTCTGGATATATCTGAAAACAAAAGTTTAGTGTTTCTGGAATGCAGGCAGAACCAGTTAACCTCTCTGGATGTATCAAATAATCTGGGTTTGACCACCTTAAGATGCGGCACGAACCAGTTTAAAAATCTGGATCTGTCAAAAAATGCCGGGTTGAGAGAACTGATCTGTTGGCAGAATCAGCTTACCTCACTGGATGTTTCAAAAAATCCGGCGCTTACTATTTTGAATTGCAATGATGGTCTGCTGACCAGCCTGGACATCTCCAATAATTCAGGGATAACCTATCTTGATTGCGCCAACAATCAGATAATAACACTTACACTTCCAGACCAGAATGCATTGGAGCACTTATCGTGTGGCAACAATCAGCTTACGGTCCTTGATGTATCTGGCTGCAAATCATTAAAGTATCTGAGCTCAATGAGAAACTGGTTTCTGAAGACACTCGATCTCTCATCCAATCTGCAGCTTGAGACATTATATTGCGGAGAACAGCTTATGACCTCACTGGATGCTTCTAACCATCCTGCATTAAAAGATCTGGATTGCTCCCACAGCGGAACAATAGAAACTTTATTTCTTTCAGGAGATAAATCACTGCAATATCTAAACTGCGGATCGGAGAAAATATCCAATCTCGATCTGACAGACTGTCCTGAGTTACTTTATTTGTCCTGTGAGGGCCTCAGAATGTCTGGCATAGATCTTTCTCACAATACAAAATTATTAGCAATAGTCTGCGACTTTAGTCAGCTGACTGGCCTGGATCTCTCAAAAAATCTTTTCTTAACATCACTGGCATGTAATCATAATCAGTTAACCAGTCTGGATATTTCTAAAAATAGTGCATTAGGTACACTCAATTGTGGAGCTAACCTGTTCACCACTCTTGACATTTCAAAAAACACGAACCTGAATACACTGTATATCAACGATATGCCTTCACTGACCAGAGTCTGTGTCTGGACACTGCCTTTTCCAATAACAGGTTCATCATTGATTGTGTCTGGTAGTCCAAATGTTTATTTCTCAACTGATTGTAGCAAATAGGTATTTTTTGGCCCTGTGCCAACCTCTGTAACCACGGTGACATATGATTGCGACTGACCGGCAAGAATCTGCATCCTGACCTGCCCTTCGCAATCGTGTCATGGATTTTTGCAGGTATTTAAAGAAGCCTTGAAACCCATTGGTTCCATGAATTGTTAAACCAATGATTCAGATCTTTGTTATTCTGAAATGCTAATTAATGACTAATTGATAAAAACAGTAGGATATATAATATTGCTGATTTCATGTATTTCGTTCCTGATGATACTTGTTGTGCCATGGTTTGGCTTTACGAAAATTCAGATTGCAGGAATCACAACAGGATTGATAATTGTTGGGGAAATATTGTTTTATCTGAGTTTATTCATCCTGGGAAGGAGCTTTTATGAAAAGATAAAAAGCAAGCTGAAGTTTTGGAAAACCAAGGCCAAGGATCCTGATCTTCCTGTTGGAAGTGATCTAAAATAATATTACGGGTAAAACCATTACTGTAAATTGATATCCAACAGCCCGAAAAATCACGAATCTGCTGAATAAAAAGGCTTCGAAAAATAAGTGAATATGATTTAGTTTATACCCGTCGCTTCGTGTGAGCGGATAATAATTTCAGGAGGCTTTGAAAAATTACCACCAGATAATGTATATTTATACTTCTTAAATCAAATCTTCTTCCTGACAAGTGAAAAGTAAATCCCCGGATTTCACAAAAGAACCAAATTACCATAACTAATTTACCGGAGTATTATCAAAATATCAGCAATGATAACAGTCTGTATTCCAGTATATAATTATAATATTACTGCCCTGATAAATGAATTATCGGATCAGGCAGAGTCGCTGAGCCTGCAATATGAAATTATAATAATTGATGACTGTTCCCGCGATTTTAAGGTAATGAATAAGAGTGCATGTAATAACTATACTTATATAGAATTATCAGAGAATATTGGAAGGGCGAAGATCAGAAATCTATTCTTAAAATATGCAAAATATAAGTATTTGCTATTTCTTGATTGCGATTCTATTATTGGAACTTCTGGTTTTTTATCGAAATATGCGGAGATAATTAAGGAAGCGCCAAATGTAGTTTGCGGCGGACGAATTTATAATGCAACCCGACCCGGCAGAGACAAAATGTTAAGGTGGAAGTATGGGATTTCACGGGAAAGCCGACCTTGTAAAGTCAGGCAAAAATTTCCAGGTCAATCGTTTATGACAAATAATTTCCTGATAGATAGAAAAATACTGGACGAAATCAGGTTTGATGAACGAATAATACGTTATGGCCATGAAGACACTCTTTTTGGATTTTCCCTGAAGAAAAGGAATATTGCAATAACCCATATAGACAATCCCATTATTAATGGAGATTTAGAACAAAATAGTGATTATCTAAATAAGACGAAAGATGGAATACTAAATTTGATTGATATTTTAAACTATACAAATTATGATAAGGAGTTAATTGAAGATATAACACTTTTGAGGTTTTATTATAAAGCAGGAAATGTGGTAAAAATCATTAAAGGGTTATTTGTTTTATTTAAACCATTTATAGTTTTCCTTTTAGCCAAAGGCTATATTAGTTTATATTTATTTGATTTTTATAAATTAGGCATTTTCATTGATAATAAGGAAGGAACGCCGTTTGAAAAGGAATGATGCAGGAGCGCGTGACAAAAAACTGGTATACAAAATATGATAAATAATTTCAAATTATTTCTTAAAATATCTTCCAAACGATGAAGAATATCAAATGTCTGGTCATGCTTTTGCTCTTCACTGAAACATCATTTGCACAAAATACCGGGGATCTCGTCATTGCGAAAAAAAGTAAAATAAACTCAGTGGTGCTTGGAGAAGAAAGAACCTTCTTTGTTTCTACTCCACCTGATTACAACCAATCTAAAGACTCCTATCCCGTACTATATGTGCTTGATGGCTGGACGGGTGTTATAGGTCTTGCTAATGACTTATCTGGCTGGAATTTGTGTCCTGAGATGATAATTGTAGTAATTGAAAGCAAAAATGGGATAGTTGATTTTACCCCAACAAAACCAAAGTACGATAGAGATGGCAAAGAAATTAAGTATCAGAACTGGGATAAACTGGGCGAAGCGGATAAATTTCTTACTTTTATTGATACCGAGCTCTTTCCTTATATTGAAACAAACTACCGTGTCCTTCCATATAGAATTTGTTCTGGCCATTCTGCAGGCGGACTCTGTGTTACATATGCATTTCTGACTCACAGTAACATGTTCAATTCCTACATAGCAATCAGCCCTTCACTATATTGGGACAACGGTTTGTTAAACAGAACTGCTCAGGAAAAGATTGGGGGAATGAACCTTAAATACAAGCAATATTATTTTAGTATTGGAGGAAATGAAATTCCCGGCAACATTGGAGAGGCTCATACCTTTGCTAAAACACTAAAGATAAAAGCACCTGCAGAGCTACGTTGGAAATTCGACTATCTGGAAAAGGAAGATCATGGCAGTCAGGCTACAATAGCCTTAATTTACGCGTTGAGATTTATTTATGAAGGCTGGAAATATGATAGTGACCTGCTTGTTGCAGGAGGATTAAATGCTATTGATAATTTTTATAATAACCTTTCAGAAAGATTTGGATATGAGATTATTCCTGATGTAAGCACTATGAATTCCATTGGTTGGGGAGTTCTGCGTGCTGGCAGACATGAAGAAGCTGTAAAGATTTTTGAAAGTAACATTTTAAAACATCCTGATTCTCCTGATGCGTTTAATTATCTTGGAGAGGGATACTTTGCTGCAGGCAAAACCGATCTTGCAATCAAGAGCTATGAAAAAGCGATTGAACTGGCAACAACCTCGGGAAATGGGAATATTGAGAATTTTAAGACAAGACTTGAATATATCCGGGAAAGTAAAAAATGAAAGAAAAATTTTTATTTTTCATTACAATGTTTTTGTTAACCAGTTGTCTTAAAAGCAAAAAAAATCAGAGTTCAAACTCTCGACTTGATATTTTTTATAATAAACCAGTTTTCCATCCATGAAAATTGCATGTGTTATACTTGGAACAAGAGGCGATGTTCAGCCCATGATCGCATTGGCCACAGGTCTTATAAAGAATGGCCATGAGGTAATTATTTGTGCTCCATCTGAAAATGAGCAGCTTGCCAGGACGCATGGTTGTCAGTTCGTGGCATTCGGTCCTGAAATCAGAAAAGATATTAAGGATAATCCGAAAAGACAAAAAGGAGGCGTCGCAATTAAGATTTCTCCTGGTCAGGGAAAGAAGCTTTTCAGTGACCAGATAAACCTTCTTCCGGATCTGATCAAAGGAGTTGACCTGGTGCTGGGTGCTGGGATAGTAGTTGGAGTACCGACTGCAGCGGATATTTTAAAGGTGCCCTACCGTCTCGTGGCTGTCTATCCCCTGATATTGGGCACAACTCATAACGACCCGTTACATAACAGGATGCTTTTTGGATTCGGACGATCTATGATGAATGTGGTTCTAAAGGGCTTTTTGAATAAAATAAGGGCAGGGTTCGGATTGAAACCGGTTAAGGACATATGGCAACACTGGTTAGGTGAAAATGTCATAGTTGCCTGTGACAAAGAATTAAATACGGTCCGTAAAGGAGTGGCTTTTGCTTTTACTCAGACCGGGTTTATGCTGTTGCCATCAAAAAACAGTATACCGGAAGATGTGGAAACTTTTCTCAATGCAGGGAGTCCTCCGGTTTATATAGGATTTGGAAGCAATCCTATCCCAAATACGGAAAATTATATTAAGATTTTTGAACAGGTCAGGGATGCGACAACGCAGCGTCTTATTATTTCGAAAGGGTGGGCTGATTTTCCAGGACGTAATGTAAAGGATATATTATATGTGGATGAAATGCCATTTAACTTGCTGTTTCCCAGATTGGCAGCAGTTATATATCATGGGGGTACAGGTACAATGGCTGCAGTAGCCAGAGCGGGCATACCACAGGCAGCATTCCCTTTCATGGGCGATCAGTTTGAAAATCGTAAGCAGATAGTAAAACTAGGATTAGGACCAAAAACCTGTGATTTTAAGAAAATCAGTGCAGAAGCGATTTCCTCAGCAATATCAGAATGCGTCTCAAATAGTACATACAGGAAAAATGCTGAAGAGATTTCAAAAAAACTTCAAAATGTAAATGGTATTGAGATGACGGTTCAGCTTATCGAGAAGGAGTTTCAAAGATAAATACCAGCGGCTGGCAGGTAATAAATATTTGTTTTTATCCAGACATGTTGGCAATAAGTGAAACATATATGTTAGAATAGATTTATAAAACGACTGCAGAAATGGATTTAAAAATGCAATTGCTGACTCTTGCTTAATAATAATATATTTCATTTCAATTGAGCATGAAAAGAATATTTAAGGGAATAGTAATTCTGAGTCTTACGATCGTAATTTCAGATCTGAGCTGTAAAAAGGAATCATCTGTAAATACTAACTACCACTTAGGGGAACCTTTTCAAATTAAAACAGGTGAGGACATAATTCTTACCACGGTTCTGCCAGATAGTAACGATAGTAGTATTTCTGTTAACTTCCAAAGAGTTATAAATGATTCGCGATGCACAAAAAACCAGTGCTATCTTTGTTTTGGCAGTTCTGCAAGCATCCTTGTCCTGCTGACTAATAATAAGGTTAATCTCAATATCACATTGACAATTCCCGGCTGCATTGATGAATATGATTGCAATGACAATTTATATTACAAAGTGGACACCCTGGGATACCGAATTTGTTTGCTCAGGCTTGACCCATATCCTGAAACAAACAATTCGATTGATCATTCGATATATACTGCAAAGCTGAATATATCGAAACATTATCAAAGCCAATGAAATTAGTATTTTTTATCTAAGGTTTATTAATTTTGGTAAAAGCATTAACTGATGATTTTCCTGCAAATCCCTTCGGGGAGAATATTCCGATTATTTGTAGTGGATTTATTATAATCGCTGGATCTGAGAGAATTGCCTTTGTGAATCTTTATAAATAGATTTTTGGACTAACATATTAAAATAGTATAGAAAATGGAAAGAATAAGGATTTCGAAAGCTTACCCGGGATTAGCAAAATTCTTCATTATTTTTGGAGCCATTTTTTCTATTTTCGGAGTGTCCCTTTTTATAAAGTCAGTGGCAGGGGGATTCAATGTTCATTTTCCTTCAGGGGACTGGAATTCCGTCACATTTACAATACAGGGGATCTTATTCATATTGCTTGGCTATTCAAGCCTAAAAAGCAGGAAATATTTTATAGAATGGGATGATAACAACCTTCGGTTTTTATTACCCGATACTAAAAATATAGAAACTATAGAGTTTGAACAAATTGAATCTGTAACAATCAGGCTTTTCGAAATTGAGTTAAAACTGGCCGACAGAGTCAGGACCCTGAGTCTTGATAATCTTCAGTTTGAGGATCTCAGGAAGGTTAAAGAAAAATTTGAAAGCATACAGCAGAAAACTAAATAATAAGCGGATGTATAGATCATCTGAAATAAAAGATCTGGCCTTTTCACTGGGTGCAGAAAAATGCGGAATAGCTTCAGTTGACAGGTTTGAGAAAGCACCGGTTGGCTTTCATCCCAGTGATATTTATAAAAAATGTAAATCAGTTATTGTTTTTCTGATACAGATGCCAACTGAGATCATACAGGCCTCTAATCCCGTTCCGTATTCACATACTGCATCTTTGATCTATTTCAGACTCGATAAGATCGGACTTGAGCTTTGTAAAGCAATTCAAAATAATGGGAATCAAGCTGTTCCAATACCCTCAGATGTACCATACCTCTGGTGGGATGAGGCAAATCGCCATGGTAGGGGGATCCTTTCTCTGAGACATGCAGGTCAGCTTGCAGGCCTCGGCATTCTTGGCAGAAATAATTTGTTAATCAATCCGGACCTTGGAAACATGGTCTATATTGGAGCCATATTAACAGATATTATGTTAGAATCAGATCTTATGATCGAAAATGTAGCATGTCCTCCGAAGTGCAGGATCTGTCTGGATGGCTGTCCGCAAAATGCTCTGGACGGCTTGACTGTGAACCAGAAATTATGCAGGGAGTATTCGGGTCTCAATCATGACCGGGGGTTCAGTATTTATGTCTGTAATGCCTGCAGGAAAGTTTGCATCTTCAGGACTGGAATAAAATCAAAAGAATAAAACGTTTTAACGCAGACCAGGTTATTGCCTGAAAAATTCAGGGATTAGAGTGCTTGACCGGCCTTCCCTTAATATGGCAGTCAGTACAGGATACAAAATGAATGTTGTTTATACTGGTCTGATCATTATATGTAGTATTCATCTTTTCAACATCAAGACTGCAATTTGAAATCGCAGGGTGGCAATTTTTACAGGAAGCTCTTGCCGAGTTGGAATGTGAATCATGACATGCAAGGCAACTTAGACCTTCATGAACTCCTCTGGGGGTGCGATCGTCACCTGTACCAGCCATATTGAACGCATTCGGTGAATGACACTGGATACAAAGGTTCTGATTAGGATCCTTTGAAACTTTAACTGACACTTTCAGGTAATTTATTTCCGGAGGAGTAAGTGAAAGTACAGGGAAATATGTGTTATCTCGTCTGTAGTAGAAAGAGGCAAGGTTTCTTTGCACTCTGGAATAATGCAGTGATGAAGGTGTTTCAAGATTCTGTCTTATTACGGGCAGACCCACCTGATGTACCTGGTGGCAGGCAAAACAAGGGATTGCTGGACGATCGGAAAGTTTTAAATCCTTCAATCTCCAGGGACCAGATTGATCAAGCGGTTCGACAATATCAGCAACTGAGCCCTTGTCGAAAAACATTCCGTGGCAGCGAAGGCAATCATCATATATTGTTTCGGCTTTGTTGTGAACCGGATTCAGAAAGACTTCGGAGTAGTTCATTGTATGACCGCCTGAATACCATTTAGCATATTCTGTCTGATGACATCCTGCACACCTTTCCATTACCTTCAGCCGCTGGTCTTCGGAAATCCTTATATCGTCAGGTTTTAACTTGCCGGTATGATGAAAAAGCATCATACTCTTTTCTTTCAGGCTGTGGAGACCTTCACTAAGCGCCGTACCATGACAATCCTTGCAGGCTATGTTCCGGTGAGTGGATGCTGTCCAAAGATCAACTGCATGAGTAATCTCATGACAGCTTGAACAGGTTATTGTTGGGGATGCAGCATTCCAGCGGGAGTAAGATGCAAACGCCACTATAACTATTATAATGAGACTCGAACAAGTTATAATAATCTTTTTCATAGGGCCAGGTGTTCTTTAAATTCAAAAACCAGTGGCAGGGAATTAAGTTGACTTCATATTCGTTCCCTTCCACTTCTCTATTATATGGCTTCCTACCCAATACCCCAGTGTAAGTATAGTTAGTGCAGGATTATAGCCACCGTTATTCACATGAAGGCTGCCATCGGCAATAAAAATATTATCGATTTCATGTAACTGGCCATATCTGTTTGTAACGGATGTTTTTGGGTCATTACCCATGCGACAGGTCCCGCTCTGGTGCTGGCTTGGAGTACTCTGCCTGCCGGGGACTGACAGCCATGTTTGAATTGCTCCTGCTTCCTTCAGCCATTTTTCTGCTTTATCAGCAAGGAAATGTGCCACTTTAATATCATTATCGTGTCTCAATCCGCTGATCCGGGCGACCGGTATTCCCCAAAAATCTTTGACTACCGGGTCAACCTC
>Ga0208980_10002685_pt1 | contig 10764 bp, 7 predicted proteins | sample WetSurMetagenome_3_FD_187993 | JGI IMG/M metagenome (GOLD analysis project Ga0208980, IMG submission 187993) | Wetland microbial communities from Twitchell Island in the Sacramento Delta, sample from surface sediment Aug2011 Site A1 Bulk (version 2) | ecosystem: Environmental > Aquatic > Marine...
GGTGTGAGGGTGTTAATGCAGTTATAGACAAAGAGCGGGGTCAGGCTGGCAATAAGGATCAGTATCAGGAAGAAATAGACAACCTGAACAAGCTGAGAGATGCCAGGAAAAAAGCGGCTGAGGAAGAGCGTAAAGAGAGTTCTCTTCTGATGCGGTTGAAAGAGCAGTTGGTACAGAATGAAAAGACGACCAATGCTGAGCGTATAGTTAGTCTCCAACAGTATCAGAAGAAGCTTTTGGCGGCTCTGAAGGAAGCCGAAGAAGCATATAAGCGTCACATTGCCAAGCTAGATTCATTAAAAAAAGAGCAGGAAGGTCTTGCTCTCAGAAAAGAAAGGGATCTTCTTGAGCTTGACTCTGGGACCATCAGTAAGGAAGACGAGCTTCGGCGTAATACAAAGATCTATAACGAAGAGAGGACAAAGGCCGAAGTTGAGTATGCCAAGGCTGTTCTGGAGCGTCAGGACAGTAGTATGGATAAGGCAAAAGAGTTGTATGAAGCACAGATTACTGATGCGAAGAGGTTAGCCGCTCAAGCAAAAGAGCGTGGGGACCTTTACAGTTTCCGCAAGTATAAAAGAGACATTGAAGAGTACTACTCGGTACTAGAGAAGATCAATAAGTCACAGCAGAAAGACGAAGGCACTGCCTTAGACCAAGCCAAGAATGATATTGCTGATCTGACGGCTGAGGCTGACCGGTTAGCTGGTGAGCTTATTGGTCGGATTGGGTTGGCTCTTCTTGATCTTGGGGCCGAGTTGCTGATTGATGTTGATGCTACGTACCTGCAAAACAGCATCCTCCTAGCCATTACGGCACAGCAGTATGTAATTCAAGTACAAGCTCAAGTAAGTGGATTGCCCGGTTCCATGTCGGTAACTAACGAGGCTACCGGTGCAACCCAAACCTCTGTTCCTGATGTCAAGTTGAATCGGGTAGAAGGATTGGAGGGCTACTATGCCGGGGGTGGCATGGTTCAGGGTCCCGGTACAGACACCTCAGACAATCTCTTAGCATGGTTGAGCCCTAACGAATTCGTACTCCGTGCCAAAGCGGTGAAGAACATCATTCGGGAGTATGGTATCAATACCCTGAACTACATCAATGAGTTTGGAACTTTCCCCCGGTTCGCCTTGGGGGGGCTGGTAGAGAAGATCAAAAGCCTTCCCTCTATGTTCTCTTTGGGTATACCAAGCTTGCAGTTAATGGTACCTGCCTTGGCTACTGGTGGATTGGTTTCTAATTCCTCATTGGCTCCTCTACATTTGCATATGCCAACTGGAGACATTCTTTCTGCAAAGATTACAGAAAAAGAAGGCGAGGCTATAAAGAGATATTTGGTAAAGGAATCAATAAAGCGTGGTCGTAAATGACTATATACACTTACTCTCCTTTTAGCTTTATCATTGTCTCAGGTGGGGTTGGTGATAGAGTTTATTCTTATTCTGGTAAGATTTACATCCCGAATACCACTTGTCGTATAGGTCCTTACTATATTGGCTATCTAGAGGCTAATACTTTAGTTTGGGATATTTCTTCTCTAGATGCCAAATACGTAGTTAGATCAGGTGATGGGTCTGCAATAATAAGATCTTCTTGGTCTGGAAAACATGCAATTGCTATTTCGGGTAGTGGATTGGAACCTCCCCCATTTAAGACAGATAGTTTTAGTGAGGTAATCCCAGTTGTACTACAGAAGCAAAGCTTTCCTCCCTATTCAGGGAACATAATTGTTACCAGGGTGACAATCTCTACCAGCCCTAATGAAGCTGAATGGTCTTGGTCTATAGAAGGGGAAGAGGTTTGATATGACTAAGTACTATTATGTTAAGTCTGGTGGAACTGCTACGGGTGACACGTATTTTTCAACCAAAAAAACTGGAGAGTGGAGTACTGCTCTATCATCTACCAGTGATTATTATGACAATTTAGGTGATTGTTTTTATGAGGGGTATTTCTCCCCAGGAGATACAGTATTTGTTTCTAGTGACCACTATCATACTTACTCTTTATCTGGTCCTTTAGTTTTAGATTCTTATGATCCAATATATGTTGTGTCTGTAGATGATTATGAGATTGAAACCCCTTATGCTGGGGCCACAGAGGAATTCAACAACGAAACTACTGCCTACATAGCTACCTTAAACATACGGTATTGTTATGGGGTTTATTTTTATCCTACAGGAAGAGTTTCTCTTACAGTAGATACTGGATCATCAGACGAAAGCTACAAGAACGTATACGACAAATGTCATTTTCGCCTTCCATCTGATTCCTCTTATGATAGCCACATACTATATATACATGCCGCAGAATTATCCAATAAGGGTGGTGGTCCTTTATTGTTTAGAAACTGTAGGTTTGATTGTAACTACAATGGTTCTAGTGGAACCTATCGTGGATATATATACCTTAACCAGGGGTCTGTTGAATTTATAGAATGTGAGTTTTTAGAATCAATTATAGGATCTTCTAGAGCCTTGATACATGGTATGGCAGAGTCTACAGCGGCCTATACCTACCATGATGTTAAGTTCCTTGGCTGTAATTTTTCAAACTTTTACCGCCCACTCATAAACTCCTCTCTATCCATAGGATCACCAACCATATCCTTTTTATTTGATAGGTGCAGTTTTAATCCTACTTATAATGGGTCATTCTCACACTTCTCTGGATTTCTAGAGTCATTTCCGTTTGCTAAAGTATTTCTATCTGGAAATTATACTGGTGGAAATGATATTGATATTTACCAGTTTCTTAGCTACCCATTTGGTACAGTAACCGAGTCTTTATCTATCTATAGAACCTCTGGTGCTACTTTAGATGGCACAACTGGGTATAGCTTTAAGGTAGAAACTACAAGCTTTTCTGAGGACATCCCTCATACCCAGCATTTTAAGATACGGCTAAACACCGTAGAAGCGGATAGTACTGATACTGAAAATCCAGTTACTTTCACCATACATTTTGCCCAAAATAACTCGGCTACTTCTCTAAAAAATGATGAGATCTGGGCCGAGGCAGCCTATAGCAGAACGGGCGCATATGTTCCACAAGCCTTGCGTAGTACTTCTTTTGTTTCTATTGCTTCCCTTACCTCTCCAAGTGACCTTCCCTCTAGTAGTGCTTCTTGGGAGGGACTTACTACTCCCACAAAGCAAAAACTAGAAATCACTACCTCTACTGATACTGGGGGGTGGGATGGTATCCATACCATAGACCTGTATATCGCTAAGCCTGGAGTCACTATATATGTGTGTCCTAAGGTTGATGTAGCGTAAAGAACCTATTATGTCTGAGAGAATAATCCCCCCAAATGAAGGTGCTCTTAGCACTGGATCTTCTAGTGCAGACAGGATTATCCCTTCTGGAACAGGAGCAACAACTGATCTTGGCGGGGCTAGTCTAAATATCTACACCCCTGTTATTCAGGGCGGGGTAGTTTTTTCAGGGCTTCCAATTGTGGGGGCTACTCCGTACTCCTCCTCTGGAGGACCTGTTCTTTCCTCCGCTAGTACTATTACCTACCTTAAAGGATATGATGGTTACGGTACCATAACGGTATCCGGATCTTCTTTGGTAGCTACTATCAAAGAATATTCCTGCTCTGGCTCTTGTCTTATTTCTGGTAATCCTACTTTCTCTGCTACTAATAAGCCTGTACAAATTCCATCCATTTCTGGAGGCATAATATCTTCCGGAAACCCAGAGATAGTAAAGGTACTAACGGGTATCCCTTCAGGAGGGCTTTTATTCTCTGGGGACGGTAGTCCTTGGGGTACAAATCAGGCAATCAGGAACTACTCTTCTACGGGAGGGCTTGTCCTATCTGGAGAGGCGGTATCCTTAAATCCTGATATCTACATTTATCTCCCCTCCGGGGGATGTGTTTTTGGTGGACCTTCTGAAGTTGATTACCCAGCCTATCTATCTTTAGACGGTAGTTCTTATTTATACAAGGATGTTGAAGGAACTTACTCTGTATTGGGCACCTACTTAGTAGCCGATAATATAGGCTACTTTCTTTACACAGACCCCATTCCATCAGGAGATCAATGGCTTTACAATTTTAATCTTCCTGCCCAAAATCCAACTAAGTTTACTTTTGCAACAAAAGTAAGTTGTGGTGATCTATCTCTATTTAACAAAGAACCCAATTTTGAAGGTGTATTGTTTGAGATAGGAAACTACACAGAAGTTAATGAGAGTGGCTTTTTTACCCTTTACTGCGAAAGCAGTGTACTTAAAGTGAAACATGGGTACTATATAGGAGGAACCTACTACTCTTACAATTATGCCTATACTACCCCACTGTTTAATATAAGCAATTACACTTCTTTAAGAAGGGTTGTTTTACATTACGACTCTAGTCAGGTAGCCCAAGAGGATAGAATAAAGCTGTATGTAGACGGAACTTTACAAAGCTCCTCTTCCCCGTCTTATCCACCCCAAAATACGTATGCCTATAATAATGAAGTTGATGTCAATCTTGACTTGCCAGTAGGACTTATTCTTGGTACTAGACAAAGTGGCACTACACAAGATTATCCTGGGGGTTGCGTTGGAGTAGGCAGTGCCTTTATTTACAAAGACACTATTTTCTTGGATGGGTACATAGTATCCGATGCTCTACTGTACCCAAATCAAACAGGGTGCTATGCCCCGTCTAATCCTTTCGGTTATGGGGGAGTACTTCTTAGATACGAAGATAGTACTGATGTTGGTTTCAATTCAATAAATCCTGACGTTAGCTTTGGGAATTATGGAGAGTGTGTTTCTTTTGTAGATGAGACCTATTCATCAGGGATAAATACTACAAAGTTCACTTTCTTTACAAAACTCTTTGCTCCCACAGTAACAACCCACCCAAACTATGTTGTTCTAGAAATAGCAAGCAGAAACTACCACCGTCTCAAACAACCAACCTACTTTAAGATTGGTGTCTACCAAGACACCTACAAGGTATTCGTACACTATGTTGTTGATGGTGTTTTTCTAATAGATCTGGTGTCCACTGCTAGCTTTGTGTTTACCCCTGAGGTATTTACCTCTCTTTGTGTGCAGGTAGACACCCAACAGAGTACTGCCGCAAATAGGCTAAAAGTTTTTATTGAAGATACTTTGGTTTCCTGGGACCCCTCTGGAACCTTACCAACCCAGGGTGTGAACATATACGGCTCATCTGGGATAGATAGCCCTAGATTTTATATTGGAAAATCTTTCGTTCCTGTTATTGAGGGGATTGAAGATACCTACGCTTCCTTTGTTGGTAAATTGTCTAGCACACTTTATGTTGATGGGTTTATTTTTGATGTAACTACCCTCTCCTCTACTTTCTCAGGTCCTTATGGTCCTTACGGGTGGGATCTAAGGTACGGTGATACTAGCCTTCCAGGATTGGACTCCTCTCCTAATTCGCTAAACTTTTTAGAGTACCTTACTAATACTGTAGAGTTGGAGTATGAAACTACCAGTAGTTTTGGTAAGGCTATTTGCTTTTCTTTAGAGAGGGGGGTGATTCCTATTCAAGATATTTTACTGGGGTTTACCTTGGTTTCATCCCAGTCTGTTATTCCTACCATAACATTCTCATTGTTGGTTGATCCTTATTCTATCTCACTCCCATTAAAGTTATTTGGTGGGGGGGAAGAGATATCTATAGAGATTGTATTTTGTCTTACAAATATCGCTTATCAAAGTAACGAGATGTTTGTTTCGTGGTCTGCACAATGTCTATTAGGTGGGGATGATTATTCCTCCTTACTGGTAGAAGAGGTGTCTATAGAATATGAGGAAGATTCTTCTACTATTGCTCAATTCATTATTGCTCCAAAGGTAGGAGTAATAGACCCACTCTCTTTTATTGGAAAAGAGGTCCAACTAATTTGGAGGAAGCACACCTCTTCGGGGGAGATTCTATTTAGTGATAGAAGATTTTATGGCTTAGTCTCTGACATAGCTTGGGATGCTGACACTAGGCTTCTTGCTATTACAGCAGATACACAATTGCCTGCATATTTTAATGGTCTGTCTAAAGAGGAAATAACCGATCAAATAGGTGGTATGTGGTCTGACAGAGTGTGGGATGATGATGATGATTCTACTGGGTGGACTTATGCCCAAGAAAGACTATCTACCACTGAGGATTCTGTCTGGCAGGATAAGAATTGGTCTTTACGATTAACAGATATCAAAGCAAAAGATAACCCTGATTTTGTATTCACAGATTCTCATAGGTTTAATGAATCTTTGTCTGTTGAGTATTCTCAAAGATCAGAAATGGTAAATGAGATTAGGGTTTTGTTGCAGTTTGCGTATCAGCGTAAAAGACAAAGAAGAATACGGTTTTCTTGGGATACGTATGGTGGTATAGGAGACTTTGCTTGTGGTAATTCCTATCAACTTTGTCAGAGGTCTTTGATTGAGTCCGCAGCATCAAGTGGGAGTTGGGTTGCTGTTTCAAAAATAAGTTATACCCCATTATGGGAACCCCAGATTGTGTCCTGTGGTGGAGGCATGTACGATATTACAGTGTGGGGATGGTCAGTATCTAACATCTATACCCCAGATCCAAATGATCCAACTAAAGTTGCCGTTAATGTTGATAACGGACAAGTAGTAAATAACACAAAACTAGATTATCAAACTCCTGTGTCCTCTTCTATAGCTAACTCTCTATGTATCGGGGCACGATGGTTAGCTGGGCGTAGATGGCTACAAGATGTTAGTGAGTACTACACAATTTATGTACGATGCCAAGACTCTATAGATTCTATGGGAAGAATACCTTCCTCAGAAGAGTACGCTATAGACTCCAATATAGACAATAGAGGGTGGGAGGATTCTTTGGTTCCGTTTGAGCCAATGTCATTTTCTGGTGGCCTATCCATGGACGGTAGTGGTGACACATACTGGAATTCCGATGAAGATGCTGATTGGGGTACTACAGAAGAGATTACTGCCAAAGTAGGGGGTGATGTTTCCTTAGAGTACACTGATATAGACAATGTTGTTGTTACAAATAACTCTGGTTCTATAGTGTATCAATTTTCGGATACTAAAGGGGATATTCTGTCTAAGAATGGATGGTTTGATAAAGCATCTGGAACCATATATGTTTTTACTGAGGCAACACAAAGTTCTAAGAGTGCTTCTCATATAATAGTTAATGACCAAACTTTACAGATTTCCTATGACTACGCTAATGGAATGGTTGTAAACAGGAGCAAATTTAACCAAGCTCAAGAAGTAATACTTGCAGCAACCAAAGGAGATATCCTTAGATCCCATAGGCTAACTACAGTGTCATTTAAGGTAGCCTATAATCCAAGTGTGGATCTAAGCCATACCGTTCAGATTAGTACTCCTCGTTTATCAGCAAAAGGTAAAGTAAGGTACCTTAAAGATCTGTGGTCTTTGTCTACTGGAGAAGCTAGTACAGAGATTGGGTTAGCCATATCTAGGCATAATGGTTCAGGACTGTATACTCCCGATCCTTTATCTCCTATAGATAGACCAGATCCTACTGAAGAAGAAGAAATAGATGACTATATAAAGTTACATAATTACATAGGTGGAAGATCTGTCTCAGTTGGTTTTTCTGGGGAGTGGTTTGATAATAGATCAAGTGGTACCTACGATGAAATATCTGGTACCTGGGATGAAGAACCGTGGCAAGGATTTCTTACTAACTATGAATCTCCAATGTCCAGGGCTGAATGGTCTGCTTATTGGTCACAACCAGAATATATGGCTTATGCGGCGGCAGTTTCCTTAGCCACAGTATCTGGGACCATAATTCCTTACCAATTCATAGTTAGAGGTCCAGACATTGAAGAAGCACATACTAATTCGGTTGTTATTGCTACCGATTCTTCCTTTAATGTAACTGTTCCAAACGATCTGCTAGTTATAACAGCGTAGGAGGTAGGTATGGCTTCTTTTGGTTTTTACTTAGATTCTGGACTAACCCAGCCCATAACAGGAAATGTTTCTGTAAGCGAAGGGAGTAGTGATTTTAGATTTTACCTTGGAAGTACTTCATCTGCTGTAAAGTTACAGGATGCTACAAATCCTGGCGTAGATGATATGTATGTTTCTATAGTAGATTCTGCTCCAGGAAGTGGACCAGAAGTAACTTGGGTTAAGTTAGCGTTGACCCAAGCAGGATTAGCTACAGCGATAGCTGGAGATCCCCTATCCATAGGAAACACTCTGTATGGTGGCACCTCTTTCTCTTTGCCATTTTGGGTTAGGATATCTAACACCCTCTCTGGGGTAGCTTCTTCTACTGAGTTGTCTGCAAAGGTAACTAATGTAAAGGAGTTCTCGGTTTAATGGCTGGCTCTACTACCACTTCTACCTTAGGCTCCCTAAAAAAGGCTAGGAGGGGGAAGATTGTTGCCCTGCGAACTAGACCTCAAGGAAAAATAACCCCAACCCCAGGGATTGGTCGTCCAACGGGAAAATCTGCCGCCAGTAAGGGAGGAGGACTAGCTTCTCCTCTTAGGGAAGTGGGTAGAACTAGCTATGCCGATACCCTAATCTATAGCTCAGATGGAATCCTATCCTTTGTGTATAGACCTTTGAAACAAGGTAAGTACAAGGATGCTAACAATCTGGACATAATCATAAACTATATGGACCCATCAAATCTGTAGGAAAAAAGTAGATGAAAGCTGGAAACTTTTATTTTACTCCCTACGGAGAGAGACCTACATTTTGGGGAGTATCGGATAAAAATCTCACCTCTCTTACTTCAGATTCAAGCCTTAGAAGGTGGGAGCCAGGATCAGTAAATCTTCTTAGACTCCCTACTAGAACACTTACTGAGGTGTCTTATTTTTATGATGAAGTACAAGAAAAAAATGTCAGTACTGGATTGCATACTGATGTAATTTTATATGGTCTACCTCCTTCTATCTATAAGGACTTTAGACTAAATGGATGGATATATTGTGATCCTAGAGGTCCTAGATGGCTAATACAACCTACTTTACCTTCTTATATGTTATCTGGAGGAAATTCTCTATCCTGTTCTGTAAAAATAACTAGATTTGGTGAGCTGAATACTATAGTAGAAAAACCAAGAACAGTTTCACTATCAATACAAGACATAGGTCAAGGCAAAGGAAACTTAGCTATAAGGCATCGACTTGGAGCAACTAGGTGCTTTTATGATCCAGTTAACCCAACTGTTTGGTCAGAGTGTGCTGCGGTATGGCAAATGCCTCCTTTATACCAAGATTGGAGACAGTATGATTCTATAAAATACCCGTCAATAATAAACCTATCTCTAGTTACGTGTAGTGGAACTGGAGCAAAGGCATGTGTAATGTTATACAATGATGCTAGTACAATAAGTAAAGATCTTGGAAGTAACTACATATTACAATCCATAGATATACGTAACAAAGGTCTTATCTCTTTTCCTATAGGATTTCTAGAATTTAGAGTTGAGCCAAACCAAGATAAAGACCTACATCCAAGTGTATTTATTGGAGTTCTAAAAACAAGAGCCGAAACTGCTCCACCACCAAGTAGTAATCTTACTTCTCTTACTAGAATAATAGCCATGTCTTATGCTGGAGGAGAAACTGCTATTCCTTGTACAGCAACTGTATCGGCTAGTGGTAGTGTTTCATCTTCTATCTCTTTTAATGGTAGATCTATTTCAGGGTCTGTGGCAGGACCAACCCATTGTCATGTCGGATTTATCTCAGATATTCCTTCTTCAACAGATGTAAATGACAATATTGCCCTTAGTGATGATAACCCTAGAAGCGTGATAATAAATAGGTACGCATATGACTTATTTGGTATAGAGACTTATGTTGGAGACACTTATTGGGATGGATATGAGTGGAAGCAAAAAACAACAGTAACCCAACATCAATATATACATCCATTTGGAACAGGATCTATACCAGCAGGTAATACCGGTTATTACGGAACATATAATCCAAGAACAGGAAGAGCTTTGGTAGGGGTAACAAGTCCAGTTACATACATAAAGGTTAAGTAGCTTAGTTGTGCCTCCTGGTAGGAGGATACATACTCTTTTTACGAAAATCGGAGATTAGTCATGACCATTACCACTATTGACATGCCCACATATCCTGTTGCAGTGGTATATGACACTGCCGCAGAGACTCCCATTCAGGGGGCCGATGCTGACCATTCGGTGGTAATCCCCAATCCCCGGTTTGTCCAATTTAATACCATCCCCAGTGGAACTACGGTGCAAGTGCAACGGAAGGTCCATAAAGATGCAGGGTGGGAAAACGTCGGTACCGCTATTGGGAACACCGATGGCAACAAGATTATCGAGTTCAGTCTTCTCCCCCCGAACTTTGTTCAATTGGTAAGAACTGGGGCAGGGGATGTGAAGGCTTTCGCTCAGTTTGCTGTTTGAAATCAACTGCACATGAGAGGCACTGACCATGGCTATTGCTGACGACTTCACTGTTTCTACCGCAGGTGATATCCGCTATGTCGGTGCTGCCCACGGTGCTGCCGGGGCTGGCTACTACACCGTCATCCAATTTCACCGTTGGTTACAGGACTTGGCCGACAATGCCGTAGCTTCGGCATCGTCTAGCGACTTCCTGGATATTACGGATAACACCCCGTCTGAACGAGCGACGGATAACTACGTAACTTTAATCAACGGGTTCAATATCGACCAGACTGCTAGTGAGCACTTGTATGACGGCTCGATTGTGCAGGCTGGTGGTGACGAAATCTGGGACGGCTTGGTGGTCA
>Ga0208980_10002686_pt1 | contig 10761 bp, 7 predicted proteins | sample WetSurMetagenome_3_FD_187993 | JGI IMG/M metagenome (GOLD analysis project Ga0208980, IMG submission 187993) | Wetland microbial communities from Twitchell Island in the Sacramento Delta, sample from surface sediment Aug2011 Site A1 Bulk (version 2) | ecosystem: Environmental > Aquatic > Marine...
CCTGGAACAGTGGCTCCTTATGAGGAACCACTGCACCCCGAATTAGTCATAGACACGGAGAGAACATCTGTTCAGGATGCAGTAAAAATGATAGAAAAGCTTCTACCAGTTATGCAGTGATAGTACGAGATTACGGAATATACTTTTTCGTGATGTTTTATGTAGACAGTCCTTTCAGGTCGAAGCGGAACTTTATATTAAAGTCTCCGGGATATTTGTTCATCTCCAGACGAAACTCCCAGCATTGATGGCTGTACCGCATCACAAAGCCGACGTCTTTCATTTCTTGTTCTTTTGCATCATACCAGATATTACCTCCCAGATAAACAGGCTTGAAGGGACGAAAACCGAGACCGGCGCTATAAAAGCTGATGTTGTTCTGCTTACTGTATCTCTGTCCCAAAGAAATTGCCGTTTCGGAAACGCTCATCTGCATATCGGAATTTATGCTTTCGAAATCGCCTGTGTGAACATCGTAAAGGGTTTCAAGCCGGAGTGAAAGAGGTCTTTGTATCCCCACTTCTATTTTGAAAGGGAGAAAAGGCCTGTCCCCTCCATAGGAATCAAATCCCTGCGAAAGCCTGACTGCCAGAATCTCCCCTTTACTGTCCCTCAGTCTGTTCAGCAAAGCAAATTCTATTGTAGAGGTTTTTTTGAACATTTCTACCGAATCAAACACGGTGAGATCATTCATTGAATTTGTAATGAATGTATAGCCAAGGGAGGGTTCGACAACATGAACGAGAGACCCGTATTTTTTGAAAAACCTTGTATTGGCCACAATGCCATATTCAAAGGACTCTCTGTGAGGATTTTCATCAGGAGGATCCCTGTACAGTGAATATGCTGTTTCTCTGAATCCGAGTGCCTGGCTGAAGACTACATCTTTCCCAAGGGAATGAAATATTCTCGGATAGATATCGAGCCGCTGGCCGAATACGCCTCTGTCTTTCCAGAAATTTGAGACTGTACTGATTGCAGAGAACAAGAAATCACCGTATTTGACCGGATTTAGTACATATCCAACTTCAGGCAGCCTCTGTGCGGGTGAAAGAGCATTCTCCTTCAGGTCCACCCAGTATTGTGACAGAAGATAGGCCCGTGAGTTGGTAAAAGGCAGTGATAGCTCACCTGTAGACTCAAGGAAACGGTTTGAGCGAGTAGCAATATCAGAATGGAACTCCCGGAAAAAATCCTTTTCATTGATATAATTCACGGAAAGAAAGCCTCCGATTGTATCCGAAGACCGCTGATTATGTATTCCTTTCAGTTCGAAGAAGTCTTTATCCAACTTGGTGTCTCGTATATGGTATACCAGCCATGAACCCTTAATATGTTCGGGTGCGACATACCGGTATTCAAGACCCGTACCCGTGCCTCTTTGGGTATATTCGTCAATTATTACTGTTGCATCACGGTTTTCCGCTATTACCCAGTAAAACGGTATATGGAAATAAAATCCTTTTTCCGTACTGTACCCAAAATCGGGCAGGAGAAATCCGGTCGTCCGTTCTGTAAGGATAGGGGCATGGAAATAAGGAGTATAGAAAACCGGAAGGTTTTTTATACGGAATGATACATCCTTTGCATTCAATTCCTGTCCTGTGATAACAGAAACCTGCCTGCCCTGAAAACACCACGAAGGCAGCAGGCCGTCACAGGTGGTAAATTTTGCCTTAGGTCTGATGAAATATGTCTCGCCCTTCTTTTCAATTTCGTTGCCGGCGATGCGGTAATTCTCTGCTTTGAAAATAATCTCGGCATCGAAAAGCTTGCCGTTTTTAGTTGCCAGATTCACCTCGGCTCTTCCGGCGGTAATCACTACATCCTTGTCACTATAGCGGACCGCTCCTGTAGCAACTGCATCACCTGTCTCCGTATTATAGGTGATCTCTTCAGCTTCAAGGACCGTGTCTGCCCTTACAATCTTTACCTTGCCTTTTGCAATGTACAGCGACTTCTCCTGAAGATAATCAAGGGAGTCGGATGATATGGTGGTCTGCTCCTCAGCAAGACCACTGACAGAGAACAGAGAACAGTGAACAGTGAATACTAACATGAGAAACCCTATGAAACGGGTTATTTTGCTGTTTGCTGTTGATTTGATTATTTTCACGCCTTTCATTCTCTCAGGTTTGCAAGAATACCTTTTTGTCCGAACGCTTCCGTTGCCTCTCCGAGTGTGTAAAACGAACCTGTCACAACGATAAGTGCATCGTTTCCCCCAGAAACCGCAAGGGTTTTAGCGATATCGAGGGCAGACTGAACTGTCGGTGCGGTAGTGAAAGTATCATATCCGAGGTCCCAGGCAAGGTGTGCCAGGGTATCAGGTGTTGCAGCCCTGCTGTAGGCAGGAGCGGTAAAAACAATACGGGATGCAAGCGGAAGAAGGGGTTCCATAATGCCCCTGATATCTTTGTCAGCCATGATTCCCATAACAAGAATGATATTTTTGTATTTTTTTTGGAATGTTCTCTGAAGTGAACGTGCCAGGGCTGATGCAGCAGAAGGATTATGTGCGCCATCAAGCAGAACAGAAGGAGGTCCCTTGAAGAATTGAAGCCTCCCCGGCCACCTGACGTTCTCAAGACCTGCACGGATAAGCATTTCCTCTCTTTGCAAGGTGGGGTAGGGCGCAGGAAGGCAGGCCGGGCTCTTCAGGCAAATCATTGCCGCCTTTATGGCGACAGAGGCGTTTTCCATCTGATGTTCACCCGGGAGCGGTACAAACAGATCGTCCAGGAAGAATGCCTCCTGCGAGCGGTAATCAAACCGGATTCCATCAATTTCGTCTTTTTTCAGCACCGACGAAAAATCGTGACCGTAGAAGGAAATTCCTGCATTGCTTGTCCCTGCTCTTGCTCTTATCACTGTTTCTGCATCAGGTTCCTGACGGGATGAAACGACAGGAACGCCTGGCTTGATGATGCCAGCTTTTTCCCCGGCTATTTCATGGAGGGTAGTGCCGAGGAATTCTCTATGATCATAGTTGATGCTCGTAAGAACAGTCACCAGAGGGTTCAAGATATTCGTTGCATCGAGTCTTCCCCCCATACCGGTTTCAAATACCGCAATCTCTACCATTTTGCTTTTAAAAAAGAGCATTGCGATTGCGGTTACTACTTCAAAGAATGTCGGTGAAAAATCATTGCAGTGTGCGACTATATCCCTGATCTCGCCGGTGAGGTTGATAACCTCGTGTTCTTCTATCTCTTCTCCGTTGATTCTTATCCTTTCGGTAAAACTGACAAGATGAGGCGATGTGAACAATCCTACCCGGAAACCGGCAGACTGCAGGATTGAGGCGATCATTGCTGATGTTGAACCTTTGCCGTTTGTGCCTGCAACATGCACGGAGAGAAAGGTCTCGTGTGGATTGTTCAGCAAAGCAGAAAGTCTCCGAATGTTATCGAGACCGAATTTCATACCGTATTTCTGAAGGTTATAGAGATACTGAACCGTATTGTGATAACTCATAGAAGGAGGTCGAAGAGTCTTGCGAGTGTATCCCTGAGGTTTTTTCTGTCGACAACAATATCTATGAGACCGTGTTCAAGGAGAAAATCAGCCCGCTGGAAATCATCGGGCAGCGGTTGCTTGATCGTCTGTTCGATCACCCGTGGTCCGGCAAATCCGATCAGACTTTTCGGTTCGGCAATAATGATATCCCCCAGGGTTGCAAAACTTGCGGTAACCCCTCCGAAAGTCGGGTCGCAGAGAATTGATATATAGAGAATCCCGGCTTCTTTTACCCTGCCGATTGCAGCCGATACTTTTGCCATCTGCATAAGCGAAAAAATACCTTCCTGCATTCGCGCCCCTCCTGAAGAGGAGACTGCGATGAAGGGCTGTTTCTTATCGATGGCCCGCTCTGCGGTCCTCGAAACTTTTTCACCGACAACCGATCCCATGCTGCCGCCCATGAAATGAAAATCCATAAGAACGAGGCAGACCGGGTTGCTTTTAATGAGGGCGTCACCGGCAATCACCGCCTCTTTGAGTCCGGTTTTCTTCTGATTGTCTTTGAGCCTGTCTTTATACGGAACAGAATCCCTGAAATGCAGCGGGTCCAGTGATTCGAGTGTTTCGTCCGTTTCTGTAAAGCTTCCTTCGTCGACAAGCAATTTCAGCCTTTCACGGGCGCTTATCCTGAAATGGTAGTTGCACTTCGGACATATTTTAAGGTTCTTCTCAATCTCTTTCTTATAGATGATTTCCTTGCATCCGTCGCATTTAACCCATAATCCTTCGGGGATCTTCCCTTTTTTCTCTGTCCTGACCTCTTTTGTTCTTTTAAACCATGCCATAGTTATCTATCTCTTTCGTACATTACCCTCATTTTATAAATCAGGGGATAGAATATTATCCCTGAAAAGGCCGGTGAATAGTGCAACAATATCTTTATCGAACTGCTGCCCTGAACATTTGATCAGCTCTTTAAGCGCCGTCTTCGTGCAGAGCGCTTTCCTGTAAGGCCTGTCCGATGTTATTGCATCAAAAGTATCTGCCACGGCGATAATCCTTGCTATGACAGGGATATCACCGTTGCTGAGATTATCCGGATACCCTTTTCCGTCTATCCTTTCATGATGTCCGCGGACTCCGGGAATAATACCCTTTAATTGCCTGATATGTGAGAGAATCTCTGCACCATAGGTTGTATGTTTCGTCATTTTTTCATTTTCTTCTTCAGTGAGCCTGGTTTTTTTCAGGAGAATATCATCCCGTACCCCTATTTTGCCGATATCATGGAGTATCGATGCGAGTTTCAGGTCATCGAGTTCTTTTCTCGAAAGTCCCATTAACTTCCCGGTTGCAACACAGTAATCCATGACCCTCCGGGTATGTCCCCCTGTATACGGGTCCCGTTTTTCGATTGTTTCTGCCAGCGCCTCTGCAGTATCAAAAAATGTCTGTCTCAATTCTTCATACAGATGGGCATTTTCGATCGCTATCGCTACCTGGTTCGCAAGTGCGAGCAGGGCATCTTTGTCAATATCATCAAAAACGCCTTTTCTCTTGTTGATTGCCTGGAGGACGCCGAGCATCCTGTCTCTTGATCTCACCGGAACACAAATCATGTTTTTTGTGGTGAAATGACTCTGCTCATCGGCGAGTTTGCTGAATCTTTTGTCTGAGAGGCAATCGGAGATAATCAGTGGTTTGCCTTTTTCTGCAACCCATCCTGCAATCCCCTGGCCTTTTTTTAGTCTTATCTTCTTGAGTTTGTCCCCCTTATCTCCAAGAGCAACCTCAAAAAAGAGTTCACCCGATGCAGGATCGATAAGGAGTAGGCTGCCGGCCTCAGCTTCGAGCAGTTTCATGGCCGCTTTGATGGCGCGTTTCTGTATCTCACTGATTTCAAGTGTGGAAGTTATGAGGGCTGAGAGTTCCATCAGCGTACTGAGCTGTTCAAAGCTTTTCGTGCTGTTCTTCATTGTATGGCTTCCCGGAGACTGCGAAGATAGTCCTGTAACGCATCCGGGTCTTCATGGTATTTTTTTATTATTGCACTTCCGATGATAACGCCGTCCGAAACACGGGCGACTTCTGCTGCTTCTTCAGGTTTTGCTACTCCAAATCCGACAGCAACAGGTTTGTGCGTAAAGTGTTTTATCTTTACTATCGAGGCATGCAAAGAGCCGTCGAGGAGGAGGGATGTGCCTGTGATCCCGGTTATCGACACATAGTAGATGAAACCGGTTGATGCTTTTGCAACTTTTGTTATCCGTTCATCAGTCGATGTCGGAGCGAGAAGGAATATAGTGTTCAGCGATGATGATTTCGAAGCAGCAATGAGATCGTCTGCCTCATCAGGCGGAAGATCGGGTATAATAACTCCATCGACACCTGCACGCACGGCATCCTGTGCAAAGGGCTCTACCCCGTATTTCATAACAGGATTGTAATAGGTCATAAGAATAAGCGGTATCTGGGTAATCCGCCTGAGGTCTTCTGTAAAAGCAATCACTTTTCTCAGAGTTGTCCCGCCCTGCAATGCCCTTTCAGCTGCGTGCTGTATCGTTGGACCATCTGCCAGGGGGTCAGAGAAAGGAACCCCGAGTTCAACAATATCCGCTCCGCATTTTTCAAAGAGCAGCACGATCTCTTTTGTCTTTTCGAGTGACGGGTCTCCTGCCATAATATAAGGGATAAAAGCCTTCTTGCCGAGTTTCCGAAGTTTCCTGAATGTTTTTTCTATCCTTGAAATCACAATTGTATCCCTTTTATCTCTGCTACCTGCTGGACATCTTTATCGCCCCTGCCTGAAAGGTTTACGATAATGCTTTTTTCTTTTGAAAGTCGCGGGGCAATCTTTACAGCTTCTGCAACTGCGTGTGCTGACTCGAGCGCCGGAATGATACCCTCTGTCCGGGAAAGGAGTTCGAATGCAGCCAGGGCTTCACCGTCTGTTGCGTATGTGTAGCGAACACGTCCCTCGTCCTTCAGGAACGGATGCTCAGGACCGATAGCAGCATAATCAAGACCTGCTGAAACAGAATGGGTACCGAGCACATTCCCGTCATCATCCTGAAGGAGATAGGTTTTGCATCCCTGGAAAACACCGAAAGACCCGCCTGCAAAGCGGGCTGCATGTTCCCCTGTTTCTATTCCCTTTCCTCCTGCCTCTACCCCAACCATCTGAACAGAATCGTCCTTGAGAAAATTGGAGAAAAGCCCCATTGCATTGCTTCCACCTCCTACACAGGCTATCAGGCAATCGGGGAGTTTCCCCTCTGTACTGAGTATCTGGTTTTTTGCCTCTTTTCCGATGACCGACTGGAAATCCCTTACCATTTCAGGAAAAGGATGGGGACCATATACAGTCCCGAGAATATAATGGGTTGTTCTCACATTGGTGGTCCAGTCACGCAGGGCTTCGTTGATGGCATCCTTCAGTGTCTGCGACCCTGTCGGCACTTCGGTAACTTTTGCACCGAGCAACCGCATCCTGAAGACGTTTAACGCCTGTCTCCGCATATCAACCGAGCCCATATATATTTCACACTCAAGTCCCACGAGAGCAGCGCCGGTTGCAGTGGCAACACCGTGCTGTCCTGCGCCGGTTTCTGCGATTACCCTTTTCTTTCCCATTTTCCCGGCGAGCAGAATCTGACCCACAGCATTGTTGATTTTATGAGCGCCTGTATGTGCAAGGTCTTCTCTTTTCAGATATATTTTGGCACCGCCAAGATGTTTAGTGAGACGTCTTGCGAAATAGAGGGGAGTAGGTCTTCCGATATAGGTTTTTTGAAGGTGAACCAGTTCACGCTGAAAATTTCTGTCCTTTTTCGACTCATGGAATGCAGCTTCAAGTTCCTGCAACGCCGGCATGAGTGTTTCAGGAACAAAACGCCCCCCATAAATGCCGAAATAGCCTTTTTTGTCTGGCAGTTTTTTAATGACACCCTCCTTTTGAAAAAATATTATAGCCCATATACCGGAAATATTGCAGACAGATATGATAACCATCGCTTTAACATGTTGATATATCGAAATTACTTATGAGGAGAGTTTTCCCAACAGTTCCGGTCGATAAGAAAAAATGTTCCCATAAAATATTGCCTGTGAGATATCCTGCCTATTTCACCCTGTATTTTGAAGCTTCATGATAGCTGTTTCGAGTATTATTATGAAGTAATATTCTCTCTTGAATCATCATCTGGATGTTTTATAGTATGAAGATGCCTGGAAAGACACAAATACAGACTTGCATAATGATTCTTGTCCTTGTTTACCTCATTTGTCCGTCAGGCCAACTCTTCGCCGACGATGCAATAACAAAAACCATAACTACAATGACGCTTGAACAAAAAGTCGGTCAGCTTTTAATGGTAGGATTTCATGGGAAAACCCTGAGTAATAAAGATGCTGCCTTTCTCCGTAAGATAAAACCGGGAGGGATTATTTTCTATGGAAGAAACTTCGGTTCTGCATCAGATCTCCCCCCTGTTATCTCAGGAATAAAAAAAGCAGTCAAAGATCAGAAAGTTCCCCTCTTCTTTGCTGTAGACCAGGAAGGCGGAATTGTTCACCGTATCGGAGGCGAATACTATAAGCCTCCTTCCGCGCCTGCAATCGGTGCTGCCAACTCAGAGGATATTGCAGAAAAGGCAGGGGTTGTTACAGGTGAAACATTGAGAAGTTTGGGGATAAATATAAATCTCGCTCCCGTACTCGATGTGCCTGCCGACATCAGACATTCAACAATGACTTTACGAAGTTACAGTAACAATCCGGAGGTTGTAGAACGGTTGGGTGTTGCCTATATGAAGGGACTCAGGAGCGCAGGCATACTGGCAACTGCTAAACATTTTCCCGGAATAGGCCGGGCGTCCGGGGATACTCATGAAAAACTCTCGTATGTCTTCTGGCATACCGAACAGGAAAAAGAGAACGATATCCTGCCGTTCAAAGGTGCGATAGAAGCCGGTGTTGATATCCTTATGGCCGGTCATGTCATAGCAGAACCGGGAGACGGGAAGCGTCCTGTATCGTTGTCGTCATACTGGCTGCGTGATGTGCTGAGGAAAAACTTGGGATTCAAGGGGTTGGTACTTATCGACAACATAGAAATGAAACCGATACAGGAAATGATGGATCTTGGAAAAGCGGCAGTTGAAGCATTCAACGCAGGTGCAGATATTATAATGGTCAGTCATGAACATAAAAATCAGGAAGCTGCTTATCAGGCTTTGCTGGATGGAGTGAAAACCGGAATTATTTCTATTGCACGGCTGGATGAATCGCTGCTCAGGATTCTGCAGGTTAAAACATTTATCCGGAATACACACGTCTACGGGAAGCAATCAGACGATTTTCGCAGTGTCACGAGAGCAGTTGGTGAAAGTTCAGCTATTGCCTTGAGGCTGAAAGATGCAAAGCCCTATGATTTTGCAAGAAAAGAATCAGTGCTGTATATCGGTTTTGATCCCAATCTGTTTGATGCTCTGAAACCGCTTTTTAAGGATGTCGAGATGATGAATTCCTCTGTCAGCAATTATCAAGCAATACATCCCCGTAATCCTTTCAGTCAATTTTTCAGTAAATTTGATATGGTTGTTCTGGATTCACACTACTCAGACATTGAGGAAGTAATCGCTCTCTGCAATAATCTTGGCAAACAGTATATAGTCTTTCAGCACAGAGTGAACAGCTTGGAAAATACCCTTCAAACCATCAAACCGGGAGCGGTTCTCGTCATGCTTGACCATACAAAAACATCCTACCGGATTGCTGCAGAATTATTGAAGGGGAGCAGAAAAACGAAGGGTGTCCTTCCCTTTCAGACACCCTGTGCAGCTTTTTATGTCCTTTTCTGACTTATGGAGCGTAGGGAGTGCATTCCGTAGGCCAGGCACTTGAGCATGAACCGGCTGAATTATCGATGCAATTATTCCCTTCGGCGCTTTCACTTATCGCAAAGTTCGGATCGACAATAATTCTGTAAGAAACAGGCGGAATAAAGAACGGAGATACCGAGACCGTGACAAAGCTGCCGGCGGGGATATTGGTGATTGTCACAGGATTACATTCACAGGCAAGATAAAAGTCACAGGATTCGATAAAGACCGATACATTAGAAGCATTTGCTGAACCATTATTATAAATATCAGCGGAAACAGGATATGATGGGGAAATGCCGATGGCGGCATTTTGGGGTTCAATATCTATACCAACGGTACCTGCCTGATTCAAGATGAGTACCGAGGTGTTTACGCTCTGGCTGCAATTGTCTACAACCTGAATATTCACTGTTGTGTCTTCAAATACTGAATTGTCGATGGCATCAATATAGTAGAAGTAATTTGCTATCGATCCGGAATTGATAATCACTGGAGTGTTTGACGAAACAACATGGAACGGTGCTACCCCCATAAATGCCAGCAACAAAGCTTCTGTTCCTGCAGTACATGCAGTGTTATCTTCACAGATGGTTCTATTAGCTGGATTGGCGGAAACCATTATAGACGGCGGCACCAGGGTCACATTTACAGGAATGGTTGCGTTGGTGACGTCTTTGACAGTCAGGGTTACCGGCGTGCTCGCACAGACAGAGTTTGGATCGATGGTGAACTGAGATCCTGTAAGCGTCCCGGGATTTGGTATAAGGCTTACATTCCCGGATGTTACCGTATACGGAGGTGTCCCTCCCGATATGGCAAATGTTTTGTTATCAGTGATTGAGGATTCAGGATTTGTTAACGCCTGTATTGTTATCGTGGAGGGCGTGACAGAGATAACAGGAGAGGAAATAGCTGTCGTAAACGACCAAGAGTAGTCAGAAGCCAGAGGATTGCCTTCGCTATCCATTGCTCCTGTGGTAATCTTTGCAGTATAGGTCGTATTGGGAACAAGATTCGATGAAGGAGTGAAGGTAGCTGTTTTTCCGGAACAGCTAACGGTGCCGGAAATAGTTGTAATGGCTGTTTTTCTAAAATATGTAGCAGTGCCCGCAACAGTTGGGGAATCGTGCTGTAAAATGAAGGTAGAAGTATTCAGGGTTGCAGGGTCCATATCTTTTGAGAAGGTAGCAGTTACGACTGTATTTATTGCTACAGCTGTCTCTTCGTTTGCCGGTGTTACTGAAACAACGACCGGATATTTTGTAGCTTCATCTGCGGTTGTGAAAGACCACGAGTAGTCAGAAGCCATCGGATTGCCTGCAAGGTCCTTGACCCCTGTGGTGACTGTGGCAGTATAAATCATATTGGGTTCGAGTCCGGCAGAAGGAGTGAAGGTAGCTGTCATGCCTGTATA
>Ga0208980_10002687_pt1 | contig 10761 bp, 11 predicted proteins | sample WetSurMetagenome_3_FD_187993 | JGI IMG/M metagenome (GOLD analysis project Ga0208980, IMG submission 187993) | Wetland microbial communities from Twitchell Island in the Sacramento Delta, sample from surface sediment Aug2011 Site A1 Bulk (version 2) | ecosystem: Environmental > Aquatic > Marine...
GACCGTCGCGATGGTAAGCTCCAGGTCGGCTTTGGTTTTGACGAGCTCCTGCTGGTTGGGGATGTAGAGCAAAAAGGTGATTAAGAGTGCCCCCAACCCAAAGGCCAACAACACCGCCAGCAGCCAACGCAAGGCCCCGCGCCTGGATTTTGTATCCTGCAGCCATGTCTTTGAAGCGGATGTGACCGAGGGACGGCAGCTTGGTTGTGGGGCCCAGTGAACCCGCCACAAAGCGGGGGCGGGCCGGAGTGGAGAAATCCTGTACGACGGTTCTGGCGATCCGGGCGGCCTTCAGATTCAGCTCATAGGCCCGGTCCGTGATCCCGTATTCGGCCAGAACGATGGGGGTGGCTCCGAAGGAGTTCGTCTCGATCACATCGCAGCCCGCCTGGAGGTAGTCGTGGTGGACCTTTTCGACGGCGGAGGGGCGGGATTCCACCAGAATCTCGTTGCATCCGTTCAGGTGTTCCCCGCCAAAATCTTCGGCTGACAGGTTCTGTCCCTGAAGGTGTGTCCCCGTGGCGCCGTCGAAGACGATGATTTTCTCCCTGAGAATTTCGCGGAATGATTTACTCATCACCTGAACCCCGCTTCCCCGTTCAGGGAAGCCCTCCTTTCGCCCTGAAATACCCCTGCATCATCCTCCGGACCACTTCACCGGCCGGGAGGATCTCATGCACCAGACCCGAACTCTGGCCGGCTTCGAACATACCTTCTTCCAGGTTCCCCTCGAAGATTCCTCCGCGCTCGCGCTTCTCCCCCAGAAGATCACGGAGTTCCTCTTTTCCCGCCCCGTTCCGTTCCGCCTCGAGCGCCCGGAGCGTAAAGGGGGTCTTGATCATCCGGACGGGAGCGATCTTCTTCATCGTCAGGACCGTGTCGCCGTCCTTTGCCTCGACGATGAGTCTCTTGTACTGTTCATGTGCCGAGGCCTCGGTGGTAGCGGCGAACCGTGTTCCCACCTGGACGCCGTGGGCACCGAGGGCAAGAGCAGCGACCATCCCCCGGCCATCTGCGATGCCGCCCGCTGCCAGCACCGGCAGGGCAATCGCATCAACGACCTGGGGGACCAGTGCCAACGTGGTGATCTCATCTATGCCGTTGTGACCGCCTGCCTCGAACCCTTCTGCAACCACGGCATCGCAGCCGGCGGACGCGGCCTTGAGCGCGTGTTTGACGGCGGCGATCACATGCACCACGGTGCATCCCGCCTTCTTGAGTGACTCCGTAAACTTCAGCGGATGTCCGGAAGAAGTAAAGACGATCCTTACTCCCTCTTCCACTGTGGCCCGGATCAACTCATCCGCGTCTTCCCGGGACAGCGGGACATTGACGCCGAACGGTTTTGACGTCTGTGCTTTTGCCTTGCGGATATGTTCCCTGAGGAGTCCGGGTTTCATCGATCCCGCACCGATCAGGCCGAGCCCCCCGGCCTCAGAAACGGCAACGGCGAGCTTATTGCCCGCCGTCCACACCATACCCGCCTGGATGATCGGGTAGCGGATGTCGAAGAGCCGGGTGATCCGCGTCTCCAGTGAGGGCGGCCACTCGCCAGGGGTGAGGACTTCCTGCATGGGGTCAGCCGGGGATAAGTTCCGGGATTGCACCAGAGGTGAAGGAGAGGCAGTAGAGCGATATCCCCCCGCGTTTGGCGGTGAGATTGAGGACGTGTTCGCCGTGTTCCTTGTTCCGGACGAGCTGATACGCCCGGGGCTCGTCGACCAGAACGACGCTCCGTCCTCCCCGCTGCATTTTGACGTCGCTTCCCCTCGTTTCCTGCGTCAGGAATTCTCCATCCTGTCGGACTTCGACTTCCACGGGGCGGCCGGGTTCGGCGGCAAATACGCCGGTTGATTCCTGCGCCGAATATCGGACGTGGATGTGCCCCTCGGCTTCGCCGACGAGTTTGAGGTCCTCCCTGTCATTGGACCAATCGCCGTCCACGTAGAATTTCCCCTCAAGATAGATTCCGGGATCGGCGTAATGCATTTCGGATTCAGGAATCGATCCTTCCACATTTCCCATGCTCCCGCGGACATAGCCGGCAAAGAGTTCAGGCGTTGTGCGATAGCAGACAACGCCCGGCCGATCCGCATCGCGGAAGGGCTCGGTCATTTCGGGCAGGGCTCCGATGAGCCCGGCATCCAGCATCAGCGTCTGGATCATATGCTCCGTGGCCGCGTAGCCGCCTTCACCGAGGTTGGCAAAGCGGATGAACCCGTGATGATCGATGAGGTACTGCGCCGGCCACTGACGATTGCCATACCGGGACCAGATCATCGCATCGTTGTCCATCACCACAGGGTAGCGAATCCCCAGCCGGCGTATGGCGTGCTGCAGGGTCTCGGAGTCTCTCCCGAACGGAAACCGGGGAGTGTGGATGCCGACCACAATCAATCCTGAAGGGGAATACTTGACAAACCAGTCCTTCAGGTAGGGAAGAACCCGGAGCGACCCCGTTGAAGTATAGTCCCAGAAATCCAGGAGGAGAACATCGCCACGCCTTGCCAGGACGGAGACAGGGTCAGAATTGAACCAGTACTCTCCGTACAGCTCGTGCGGGCGCACAATGCCGGGCTCAAAATCGCGAATCGTCATGAAACCAATCTAGAGGTTTGTGGCCTGAATTTCAACCTGCCGGAGGGTTCGTGGCAGCCCATTATCTTGTTGCGGCATAGGATGTTAGAGTACCCTGTGCCCGGGCTCATGGTTGTGCCGGCATCATGACACGATGCAGCAGATCCTCCTCGATCGAAAGTATGGCGTTATGATCCGCGTGAGGGATCTCGATGTACGCTACCCTCCCGCCGGCTGCTGCCGCCAGATCTCTTCCCATGTCCACCGGGATCACCTGATCAGCACTGCCGTGGACGATGGTTACCTGCAGCTGAGGGTGAGCCGAAAGGATCTCCCGCAGGCGGGCCCGATTATCGAAATCGTGGCGAAGCAGGTAACAGAGCGGCGTCCCGACGCTCCGCTTCGCCATGTCGCGCAGACTGGTGAAAGGGGCGATCAGGACCACCCGTTGCACGGGGTGATGTGCCGCAAAGTTCAGCGCGGCAGCTGCTCCGAGAGAGTGCCCGAGAACGGCCAGCTGCGGATCGAGGTCCGTCTGCCTGACCCCGAGCCATTGGACAAGGGCACCAACAGCGTTGCGGGTTGACTCCAGAATCGTTTCCGGAGACGGTTTCCCTTCGCATTCCCCGTACCCCGGATAGTCAAGAAGCAGAAAGCCAGCAAGGGTATCCGGACATCGTCCGACAAAATCCAGCCAGTCGAGGGCGACTGTACCATTTCCTCCGAAGACGAGCCAGATCTTCCCCGGCTGTAACGGGGCGGATCCGCGGGGGGGGACATAGTAGGCAGCCTGATTTCCCTGGGAGGTCAGGAAGGGGAGTCTTGCGGCGTGAGCCGGCAGGCGTCCAATTTCAGCACTCCCGTAGGAACGGGGGAAGTAGATCATGCGATCCTGAAAGAGATAGAGGAGGAAGACGAGGGCCGCCGCTCCCGCGAGGATCGACATAAGGGACATGATGATGGGTCTCCGACGGATCATGACAACCGGTTGCAGAGGAGCTTCAGCGTCGTGAGAAGGACCACGGCGATGAAGATAGGCCGGATGAATCGGGCACCACGCCTCACCACGAGGGCGGATCCGATGCCGGCTCCGACGATCTGGCCGGCCGCCATGGTCAGGCCGGGGACCCACAGGACGTTTCCATAGAGAGCGAACAGCAGAAACGCCACCACGTTGCTTGTGAAGTTCATGACTTTGGTATATCCTGTTGCCTTTCTGAGGTTGAACCCGAGTGCGGAAATGAACGCAAACGCCCAGAACGATCCGACTCCGGGGCCAAAGAATCCGTCATAGAATCCGAGCGGCAGGCTGAAGAGGGAATAGAAGAAGATTCTTGACATACGGGCATTTCCGTCGGAATCGCTCACCCGTGGCGCGATGAGCATATAAAGGGCTATGGCAAGCAGCATCGCCGGGATGAGGACATTGAGGAAACCGGGATCCATCTGTTGAACCGCCCAGGTGCCGAGGAGGGCACCGACGAACGTCAGGATGATCCCGGGGCGTGCGTCTGCAAGGGCGACCACCTTTTTCCGGACATAGTGTCGGCTCGCCGTGAAGCTGCCGAAGCTTGCCTGGAACTTGTTGGTTCCGAGCGCAAGCTGTGGGGAGAGGCCGAGGCTCAGAAGGATGGGGATCGTGATCAGGCCGCCCCCGCCGGCGATGGAGTCGACCCACCCGCCCGCGAGTCCGCTCAGAAAGAGTACGCCGTAGTGCCAGGTGGAAAATTCCATAGACTCAAGGGAATCACTTCCGGCGGCCGGTGCTCACATCAGCGACGGGAAGGATCCTGCATCCGTCCTTCGATGATAATAACGAATTCGCCCTTCAAGTCCTTTGCGGCAAAGCGTTTGTGTAGCTCCGTCGCGGTGCCATAGAACATCTGTTCATCGGGCAGCGTGAGGTTGAAGGCGATGCAGATCTTCCGTGAGCTGCCGAAGGCTTCCGCGAGATCCGCCATCAGCGGGACAAGGCGATAGGGTGTATCCATCAGGACGATCGTACGTCGTTCCTGGATGAGCTGGCGCAGCTCTGCCCGGCGCCGTTCTTTCTTCGGGGAGAGCCAGCCGTAGTACAGAAACCGGTCGATGGAGAACCCGGAAACGGTCAGGGCAGGCATGAGGGAAGATGCCCCGGGGATCGGGACAATTCTGATGTTCTGGTCGACCGCGCGTCGAACGAGCAACTGCCCGGGGTCGGAAAAGACCGGCGTCCCGCAATCGGAAACGAGCGCGACGGATCTTCCTTTTTTCAGGTGTTCGAGGATGACGTGTGTTGCGGCCGCTTCGTTGTGTTCGTTGAGAGACTCCACGGGCTTCTCGATGCCGAAGTGGCGCATCAGCCGCTCCCCTTCGCGGCGTTCCTCGTAGACGACGACGTCCACGGACCTCAGCACGGTGAGGGCGCGGATGGTCATGTCATCGAAGTTCCCGATCGGCGTGGCAACCAGATAGAGTGTCCCCGGCATGGCGGCCTGGTCAGAGGTGATGGTGGTGTTGGTCAGCGGCCTGTATGCCCGAAGCCGCCCGTCCCGCGTTTGGTTTCGCTGAGTGCGGCGCGTTCCTCCCACTCCGCCCGCTCGTGCCGGGCAATGACCATTTGGGCGATCCGGTCGCCCCGGCGGATGGTGAAGTCTTCGGGACCGAAGTTGGTCAGGATGACCTTCACTTCCCCCCTGTAATCGGCATCGATCGTGCCGGGCGAATTCATGACGCCGATCTGATGTTTGATAGCGAGGCCGCTGCGGGGCCGGACCTGGGCCTCGTAGCCTGCGGGGAGAGCGATGGCAAACCCCGTCGGCACGAGGGCCGTCCGGCCGGCCTTCAGGACGAAATCACCCTCCACGGCGGCACAGAGATCCATGCCAGCCGCATGCTCCGTCGCATAGTGTGGCAGAGGGATATCGACAACCGCATCGCTGACGCGGGTGATTTCCACGTGAACCGGTTTCGTCAACGAGATTCCTCCAGACAGTGAGCGAGAATGCCGTGGAGGCTCAGACAAAGAGCCCGTCGATGGAAAGATAGCGTTCTCCCGTATCATAGCAAAACGTGAGGACGCGGGAACCCTCCGGGAATTCTTTGAGCTTGTCGGCTACGGCCGCGAGCGAGGCGCCGGAAGAGATCCCGACGAATATCCCCTCCTCCTTCGCCGCGCGGACGGTATACTGAAAGGCATCTTCCTTCGACACTGCGATGGCACCGTCGAGGATCTCCGTGTGCAGGTTTTTCGGGATGAAACCTCCACCAATGCCCTGGATCGGATGGGGACCCGGTGCACCGCCGCTGATCACCGCGGAAAGGGCCGGTTCCACGGCGAACGCCTTCATCTTCGGGAAACGTTTCTTGAGAACTTCTGCCACGCCCGTGAGATGGCCTCCTGTCCCCACGCCTGTCACCAGCAAGTCGAAGCCTTCCGGGAAGTCGTGCAGGATTTCCTGCGCCGTGGCGGTCTTGTGAATCTCGATATTCGCCGGATTTTCGAACTGCATGGGCATCCAGGCTCCGGGCGTTTTCTGGACGATTTCGGCTGCTTTCTGGATGGCGCCTTTCATGCCCTGCTCGCGCGGAGTGAGCTCGAACGTCGCGCCGTAGGCGGCCATGACTTTACGGCGTTCCACGGACATCGAGTCGGGCATGACCAGGATCAGCCGATAGCCTTTGACGGCACAGACCATGGCCAGTCCGATCCCGGTATTGCCGGAGGTTGGCTCGACGATGACGCTTTCTTTCTTGAGGATCCCTTTCTTTTCAGCATCCTCAATCATGGAAAGAGCGATACGGTCCTTGATGCTACCTCCCGGGTTCGCCCGCTCCAGCTTCATCCAGACTTCCGCCCGGTTACCAAAGAGACGGTTCAGCCGCACATGCGGTGTGTTCCCGATGGTCCCGAGGATATTCGCTGCCTTCATACTCCCTCCCTTATGTTGTTGATTCTCCTCTTCCAAAGCTGAATCAGATCACAAAATCTATGACGTCGGACTCTTCCCGGTTCCTGACCCGAACCTCGCTCTTGTGATAGACGATGGAATGTGGCGGAACGCTTTCGGTCAACCACACATTTCCCCCGATCACGCTGTCATGACCAATGACGGTCTGGCCCCCCAGGATGGTCGCATTGGAGTAGATCACGACCCGGTCTTCGATGGTGGGATGTCTCTTGGACGCGCCGAGAGATTTGTTGACGCTGAGTGCGCCCAGTGTCACCCCCTGATAGATCTTCACATTCTCTCCGATGACCGTTGTTTCGCCGATCACGATCCCCGTGCCGTGGTCGATGAAGAACGACTTTCCGATCGACGCTCCCGGATGGATATCGATCCCGGTCCTCTGGTGTGCCAATTCCGAAAGGATCCGCGGGAAGATGGGAACGCTCAGGCAATAGAATTCATGAGCCACGCGATAAATGGCGATGGCGTAGAAGCCCGGGTACGCGGAGACCACTTCGTCGCCGCTTTCCGCCGCGGGATCGCCTGCATTGATCGCTTCCGCGTCCCGCCAGAGAGCACGATGGATGCCGGAGAGTTTGCTGAAGAACTCCTCGGCCGTCTCCGAAACGCCTTTGGGCATCTGGCCGGCGAGCGGGAGCAGCACATGGTTGAGGTCCCGCTTCAGGAGTCGCAGCGCCCCCTCGATTTCCTCGGGACTGAAATACTCTTCATCGGAAAAATGGGGAAAGAGGATTTTCATGATCGCATCACCGAACCGCGCAACATCTTCCTTTACCGGCAGGACCGGTGATCGTCTGCGGCGGATGGCCAGGAGGTCTTCCGCAAAGCTCTTCTTCATCTCCATCGCTTCTCCTTTACAAGTTCAACAACGCGAAAGCCTGACCGGCGGCCAGGCTTTCGCAACTGCGGAGCACAGGACCGTCTCGATCACACGGCAGCCTCGACAGCCACAGCCGGCCGGGTGAGCGCGGGCTGGGCGGTACATTTCTCAAACTCTTCCCGGAACTGCTTGATCATGCTCTGTACCGGCCAGGCCGCGGCGTCACCGAGTGCACAGATGGTATTCCCTTCAATGTTGTTCGCAACGTCCAGGAGAAGGTCGATATCGGCTGCGGTCGCCTGGCGGTTCTCGAACCGTCTCAGGATCTTGTGCATCCAGCCTGTCCCCTCGCGGCAGGGCGTGCACTGTCCACAGGATTCATGATGATAGAATCCTGCAATGCGCGTGATGACCCGAATGAGATCAGTGTCTTCATCCATCACAATCATGCCCGCCGTTCCGACGGACGACCCCGCCGCTTTCAAGCCGTCAGCATCCATGGTGACCCCCTCGATCCCGTCGCCGCGAAGGATCATCGTGGAGGAACCGCCGGGTATGACGGCTTTGATCTTCTTGTTGCCGGGGACCCCTCCTGCGTAGGTATTGACGATCTCTGTCAGGAGCACGCCGGTGGGCATTTCATAGACGCCGGGCTTATTCACATGTCCGCTCACGCCGACGAGGATCGGTCCCGGGTGTTTCGGTGCTCCGATTTTCGCATAGGCTTCCGCCCCCAGCTGAAGTATGACCGGGACATTCGCGATGGTCTCGACATTGTTGATCGTGGTGGGACATCCCCACAGGCCAAACTGTGCCGGGAACGGGGGTTTGACCCGTGGATAGCCGCGTTCACCTTCGATAGAATTCATCAGCGACGATTCCTCGCCGCAGATATAGGCACCGGCCCCCCGATGGAGGTAGAAATTCGTGCTGAAGCCGGAACCCAGGATATTCTGGCCGACATATCCCTTTGCATAGGCGTCATCGACCGCCTTCTGCATCATACGGATCCACTGAACATACTCCCCGCGAACGTACAGGTAGGCCGTCGTGATACCCATCGCGTAGCAGGCAATGATCGTCCCTTCGATGAGCAGGTGGGGATTGTGTTCGAAGATCTGACGGTCTTTGAACGTCCCCGGCTCGCTTTCGTCACCGTTGACGCAAAGATATTTCGGCTTGTCGGTCTGTTTCGGCATGAAGGACCACTTCAAACCGGTGGGAAAACAGGCACCGCCCCGTCCGCGAAGTCCGGACTTCTTCACCTCATCGGTGACCGCCTCGGGCTTCATGGCGAGGGCCTTCCGGAGCATCTGGTAGCCTCCGTGGGACTCGTAGACGTCGATCTTGTGATAGTTGTGGATATCTGGGAGGAGCAGGGGTTCCATGGTCACTTCAAGTCTTTCAGTATCTTGTCGACCTTTGTCTCGTCGAGGTTTTCATAGTACTCATCGCCGATCTGCATCATCGGCGCGGTGCCGCAGGAACCCAGGCATTCGGCCTCGATCAGGCTGAATTTCTTGTCGGCGGTCGTCTCCCCCGGAGCGATCTTCAAACGTTGATGGAGATGCCGGAGAATTCGGTCACTCCCCCGCAGCATGCAGGAGATGTTGGTGCAGACCTCGATCTTGTGTTTGCCGACCGGGGCGCGGTTGAACATCGTATAGAAGGTGACCACCCCGTAGACATGATGGAAGGGGATCCCCAGCGTGCCGGCGATGAATTTCATGCCGTCTTCGGAGATCCATCCATGTTCATCCTGCCACATCCAGAGAGCTTCCAGGATCACCGACTGTGGGTGCTGGTAGCGTCCCTTGAGGTCTTCAATTCGTTTGAGGCTGGTTTCTGAGAGCATGGTTGATCATTTATCCGCTTCGCCCATGACCGGGTCCACGCTTCCGATAATTGCCACAACGTCGGAAATCATGGCTCCTTTCAGCATGGTCCCGAGAGCCGAGAGGTTGTTTGTTGACGGCGAGCGAATCTTGAGCCGCCATGGATGCCCCGTGCCGTCGCTGACGATATAGAATCCCAATTCGCCCTTCGAGGATTCAATTGCCTGGTACGCCTCCCCGACGGGGGGGTCGATCCCGAGATTGATGAGCATGAAATCGTGGATCAGCTCTTCCATCCTTGTATAGACGCGATCCTTGCGCGGAAGGACCCGTTTCGTCTCAAAGGCGTTATAGGGACCTTCGGGAAGCTTCTCCAGTGCCTGGCGGAGGATATTCGCACTTTCCTTCATCTCGTCGATACGGACATAGAATCGTGCCAGGGCATCGCTCTCCGTCGCCGTGACGACATTGAAGTCGAGTTCATTGTACACGAGATAGGGATTATCACGCCGCAGATCGCGCGGTACGCCGGCAGCGCGCAGCAGCGGGCCGGTGAGGCCAAGCCCGATGCACTGTTCCCGGGAGAGGTGCCCGACGCCCTCACATCGATCGATGAAGATTTTATTCGTCCTCAGGAGTTTTTCGACCTCATCCACGCTGCCCGCGAATTGGTTCAGGAATTCCTTCAGCATCGTAGTCAGCTGCGGCGTCCAGTCCTGCTGGAGGCCACCGATGCGGGCATAGCTGGTCGTGAAGCGGGCGCCGCAGAGCACGTCATAGATATCGACAAGCTTTTCACGTTCCCGGAATGTCCAGAGCAGGATCGTTACGGCCCCGACGTCCATGGCCATGGAGCCGGCGGCGACGAGGTGCGACGCGATGCGCGCCATTTCGCAGACCAGGACGCGAATGAACTGCGCGCGGCGGGGGACTTCGATGCCCGCAAGCTTCTCCACCGCCAGCACATATCCGACATTGTTGGAGAGGGGTGAGAGATAGTCGAGCCGGTCCGTGTGGGGGATGAATTCATGAAAGGTGCTGTTCTCCGCGATTTTCTCGTACCCGCGGTGGAGGTAACCAAGCTCCGGAACAGCGGCAAGAACCGTCTCCCCATCCAGTTTGATGAGGACGCGGAGCACGCCGTGGGTGGCCGGGTGCTGCGGGCCCATATTGAGGATCATGGTCGTCCCCAGGGGATCGTCGATCGTGACCGTCGTGTCCTGGTCTTCCAGGGCCTGGAGAATCTGACTTTTCTTGGGTTCGTCGAGGATGCGTGCCGCCATTGGGTTACCGCCGTGGGAGAGGAAGTGAATCGGGGATGCCCATAACCGGGAAATCCTTCCGCAGGGGGTGGTATTCGAATTCCTCCGGCAGGTACATTCGGCGAAGATCCGGGTGGCCTTCGAATTTCACGCCGAACATGTCGTAGGTTTCACGCTCATGCCAGTTTGCTCCCGGCCAGACCCCGGTGACAGTTGGAACCACGGGGTGGTTTTCCTCAACGCGGACCTTGAGCCGGAGATAGCGCTTGTTCTTGAGGGAATAGATGTTGTAGACGACTTCGAAACGCCCTTCGGGG
>Ga0208980_10002689_pt1 | contig 10756 bp, 8 predicted proteins | sample WetSurMetagenome_3_FD_187993 | JGI IMG/M metagenome (GOLD analysis project Ga0208980, IMG submission 187993) | Wetland microbial communities from Twitchell Island in the Sacramento Delta, sample from surface sediment Aug2011 Site A1 Bulk (version 2) | ecosystem: Environmental > Aquatic > Marine...
AATAGTTGTTGTACAATTCGGCGGAGACTATGGTGTGGTGAGGTCAATCACTATTGATAAGAATTACTTAAATAACTTGCCATTAAATAATGGCTCAAGATACTATTTTGCCGTAACTTCTTATGCTATATATAACCAAACAGGTGAACCCGATCCTATACAGGTTCCCAACAATCTTGAGAATCCTTTTATAGTACTGACAGTAGTTCCGCAATCTACTGACCCAGGTATTCAATATGGAGAAGCAGCGGGTTCTGAACTCGATGTTGATCATTACACTGGTCTGGCTGATGGAGCACCGCTTGTAACGGTTGTTGATCCAAGTACAACTACTGGTGATGAGTATGAGTTATTCTTCACATCACGTCAGGAAATAAGAAATGAGACTGGGGATTGGGTTCCTGCAGGTGTATTTAAGCGGAACCACAATCCAAATGATCCAGACACACTTACTGGTTCTTCGATTCAAATCGCAGCTATATATGGGCCACAGTCCGGGAAACTTCAGCTTGATTTTGCATTGGATCTGGTATCACCAGACTTTGATTATGCTGATGGTATTTCTTTAACATTTCCTGCTGGCGTTACAGTTCTAGATGCGCCGCCTTTTGAAGCCGGGAATGGCTCAATTGTACCTGAAATTATTAAGTACGCAGATAGCACGGTTGTTATTATGGGAGACATAAGTCATCCATACACTGGAAATGGACCGTTTGCTGGTGGTGAGGAGTGGAGTATAGTGGTTGTTGCAGATGTACCACTAACTGTTGATTGGGTTATTTATGATGATGGGTATGGCGGCGGTCCTGTAGATGCTTCAGGGAGTACAACTGTTACAGAAGTTGGTAATGCATCCCGGCTTGCATTGTATTGGAACGTGCAGGATCTTGATTTAGGTGTGCTAACGTTGGAAAACCAACCTGTTGTTAGCGGTGTTTCTTTATTCCCGCGTCGGGATGATCTTCCGACAGGATTCGGTACTAACTCAGGTTCTGTTATGGATGGAGCTGAAGTTATTTTGAATGGAAGTTATGATGCGCCTATTGTTCCTTTTGATTATGTACTCACACCTATCGATCCAAATAATCCTTCCAGAATTGCAGAAGGAACTGCTGCAAGTAAAACCACAACAATCTTTGCTGATTATACACTTTATGGATTACCAACAAGCTGGGCAATTGATGGTTATGGTTATGGTACAGATGATTTAAATAAATTACAACAGGATTATGAATTTAGATACACTGGAGTTCTTGATACTACTGTTAATGGAACGGATACACTTATAACAGTAGTAAGTGGTGGACAGATGGCAACTATATTCTCAACAGTTGCTGGCGCTGGAGGATTGGCAGACCATCCTCTAAATCCGAATCCCGGTGAGGCTACTCCGTTCCTGATCAGGATTCCATTTGAAGTATGGAATAGGGATACAGGTAAGCAGGTTAATATTATTTTTAGAGACCGCGAACAGAGCCTAACTGCAAATCCATTCTTTGCCTGGAACCCAAATAACAGGAACTATGTAGTTATTATTAATAATGATTATGATCCTAATAAAATTATCGGAACGGGTGATCCTTTGCGAGATGATGCAACCTGGATAGTTGTAATCTATTCAACTCGTTTAGCTGTAGGAGATATTGTTACAATTTATTATGCTAATCCATTTCAGGTTGGTGTGGATACATATAGATTTAAAACAACTGGACCAACTTACTCCAATGACTTAGCGGCAGATGATGTTAATAAAATAAATGTTTTCCCGAATCCATATTATGGAGTTAACCCGCAGGAAATAAATAAATATGAAAGATTTGTAACAATAAATCATTTACCTGATGTTGCTACAATCAGAATATTTAACCTTGCTGGACAACTGGTGAGAACAATTGAAAAAACAACTCCTGGTCAGTTTCAGCGGTGGGATCTGTTAACAGATTCCGGGCTTCCTGTAGCCAGTGGTCTTTATGTCATCTATGTTGATATGCCTGACCTGGGCAGAACAAAGATATTGAAGGCCGCCGTAATTCAGGAACAGCAGATACTGGATAGATACTAAAATTAAAAGTAAGGAGAAAAAAAATGAAAAAAGTAATAATTAGTGTAGGTTTCATAATAATAGTTCTTCTTCTTGCTGCAAGCGATCTTTATGCCGGTGGCGGCAGAAGAAATGGATCCAGCGGAGCTTCTGAATTACTGATCCCTGTTGGAGCCCGTGGTATCGCTTTAGGCGGATCAACGCTAGCTAATTCTTATGGATTAGAAGCCCTCTACTGGAATCCTGCTAATATCGCAAGACTGGGAGACTATTCAACCAATGTTCTGATTTCCCACATGGAACATATCGCAGACATTGGCGTTGAGTATGGTGCTATATCTACCGATATAGAATCATTCGGTTCAATTGCCTTTAGTATTAAGTCGTTATCTATTGGAGATATCCCTGTCACTACGGTCAGTAATCCTGACGGAACAGGTGCTCTGTTTTCTCCAACATTCCTGACAATGGGATTAACTTATGCAAGAATGCTTAGTGATAGAATAGCAGTTGGATTGACAGCTAATCTGATATCTGAGGAAATAGACAGGGTTAGTGCAACCGGAGTTGCATTCAATGTCGGTGTTTCCTATTCAGATTTTGCTGATATCACTGGCTTAAGTATAGCCTTCGTGATGAAGAATATAGGTCCGGAGATGAAGTATGATGGACCGGGTTTGCTCATAGAGGCACAAACCCCAGATTTCTCACGTTCCGGGGAATTGTATAAAATAGATGCCGCACCTTTTGAACTGCCCTCTATTTTGGAGCTCGGAGTAAGTTACCAGTATAATATTAATGAGCAAAACTCACTGCAATTAGGCGGAGTTTTTTCAAACAACAATTTCTACGGCGATGAGTGGAAAGGTGGTTTGGAATATGGCTATAATAATCTCTTCTTCGTCAGAGTGGGTTATTTTACAGCTACAAATATGGAAACCGAATTCAGCAGCAGCAGCGATTACAACACTTACGGATTCAATGCTGGCTTTGGTTTGAGTTACGATATTGGCGGCGCCCAGTTAATGCTGGATTATGCTTATCGTGCTGTTCAATATGATGGCTTAGGCGATAATCATGCTTTCTCTCTCGGTTTTGGACTTTAATAGTTAAAGACTGACAGAAAGCAATAACTTTACAAATCCATGCAGCTTTTCTAGCTGCATGGATTTTTTTTACTTTAATCGAATGCCGTTTTCATTAAAGATTGAAAGCCCTCCCTTTAGTGTTCCTATCCACTTATTTCCATAATTATCAACTGTGATCCAGAAAGTATAATCATCCGTTAATTCGGAGTTTGATTTATCAAATATAGTCCATTCATGACCGTCATACTTTGCTATGCCTGAGCCATTTGTAGCAACCCATAAATTATTTAGACTGTCAACTGCAACCGAGTAAACTGTATTAGAGGGGAGATCAGAATTTTCATAACTGAAGTATGTCCATGATTCACCATCAAATTTTGCAACACCATTGAATTTAAATCCCACCCACAAGTTGTCATTTTTATCAGAAGTCATTGAATATACAGCCCATCTGCCGAGAGGGGAATTGGTTTCGTCATAAAGTGTCCAAAGCGTATCATTGAAACTAAGCAGCCCTGCAGCAGAGCCGACCCATTTCAGTCCTTTGTTATCGATAAAAATTTCAGGGACTTTTACATTGGGAATAATAGTATTGTGACAGCTGTAATTTGTCCATCTTGAACCATCAAACTTAAGAGTACCGCTTCCCCAGGTTCCTATCCATTTATTATCGCTGCTGTCAACAGCAATTGCGTAAATAGTATTATGCAGAATTCCGGAATTTGAAGTGTCATATACAACCCAGGATGTGTCATCAAAAACTGCAATTCCACCACCTTGAGTAGCAATCCATTTCCTGTTTTGTCTGTCAATTATGACTTCGTAGATAATATTATGTGGAAGTGGTGAGTTATGAGTATTATAAATAGTCCAGTTTAATCCGTCAAACTTTACCAAACCTCCACCCCAGGTTCCAATCCATCTTATTGTGTCATTCTCAAAAGTTATAGAGTGAATGGAGTTAGTTGGCAGCGGTGAGTTAGAAGTATTAAAATTCATCCATTGCTGCACTTGTGCGCTGACATTTGGAATCTGAATGAGTAATATGAAAGCAATAATTTTAATCGACATTTTTAGTTTGATTTTTACTAAATAAAACTCTGCAATAAAGTTGGTAATGTCAATCCAATTGAATGGAATTTTTCACAATAGCCAATCACTAATTTTTCAACGAAAGTATTGTAGCGCGCATTAAATAAATATTAGAACCAATTCTCCCCGCTACAAAAGCAATTGTCGCCGCAACAGCCCCCACAAAATTCAAATGGTTTATAAATATAACAAGCGCGAGTACTATTGTAACAAATTCAGTAATCGTTCCTACAGTTATGGGCTGTGTGTTTTTAGCAGCTACTAAAACTCCTCTCTGAATGCTGATTAAAACAGTCAGTGCCGGGAAGAAAAACATTATCATCAATGGCAGATGAGCAAATTCAGAAAGTTGTTCACTTAATCCAGATACAGTGATAAACCAGAAATCGGCAAGCGTTGTAAAGGCGAACAGAGCTAAAATAGCAACAAGAATTCCAGCAAGTGCAATTGCAAATTTTAACAGAGGCTTGAATCCTTCCTTGTTATCACCAATTAACGCTATGATAACTTCCTGATATGATAACCCAAGTGCTCTAAAAATGAATACAAAAGATGTAACAACTGGCAGCACAGCAAGAGATTCAAGTGCCATTCTGCTTTGACCGACAAAAAATGTAACCAGCGGTTGAACACCCAATCCGATAAATGAAGTTAGCGCAAGTGGGTAATAAAATTTATTAATTTCCCTGTAAGTTAAAAACTGCTCGGAGGAAGAATTCTCTAATTTTATTTTCTTTATAGTTCCTCTTACCATAAATCTGATTGCAATTGCTTCCATAATTACTGCAAAAGAAAGGGAAGCGGCTCCGACAATAACACCCTCAACAAAATCAGAAATGTAGAGTACAGTAGCACAAAGTGACATAGATAGCAAGCGGATTATAGTTCCGTATGCAACTCTCTTAGTCAAATTGTTATTTATTAATATTCCCTGGTAAAAGCGGCGGTAGCCAATTGCTCCTGGCCACGGAATTAGTATTATCGTTGCGATATGCGTTAGCGTAGATACTTCAACTGGCAAACCAATCAGGTCTTCAGTAATAAAATAGAATACCGGAGGCGTTACAATAATAAGCATTACCAGGGTAATCAAGCTGTTGGCTGCATAAGTGAAGTTTCTTAACTTATGAAAAGATTGGCTATCCTTTACTAAAGCGATGGATGCACTCATCATCATAATAATTGGAGCTTCAATAATTAAAGCTAGTGAATAGGCAACACCATATGCAGCGAGGTTAAATTTCGGTTCGGAAGAACGGGCAATAAGTGCTGCAAGAAAGGGACCTTCAAGGGACATCATTATCCAGGTTGCAGCAAGCGGCAGCCAGAAGTAAAATATTTTTTTATGTGTGAGTTGGGCTGAAGAGTCAGTCACTGAAATAGTGATTTTTGTTTGAATCAAAGTTAATGATATTCTGATAAAGATATTTTTGTAATGAAGGATTGAGTTAAACCAAAACACTAATTATGTTTGTAGTAACTGGAGGGTACATTTATGAAAAACTTTATTAGTGTTATAGCTTTAGTTTTTTCTGTTTTGTTTCTTCGTTGTTCCGAAAATAAAATGGAAATCAGTAAAGATCAGGTAATTGGCATGAGAACAACCGCAATGGAGTTTATGAAGGAATTAAAAGGTGTTCTTATAAACCAGATACAAACTAATGGGGTTCTGCAGGCAGTTTCCGTTTGTTCCGATACAGCCCAGGTTCTCACAAATAATTTTGGGATACAAAAGGGTGTTTTTATCAGAAGGGTTTCATTCAAGAACAGAAATGAAAACAACTCCCCCGATGATTTTGAAAAAAGGATATTGAACAAATTCGAACTACTTCATCAGAACAAAGAATTAAACAGCGAAACAGAGTACGCAGAAATTGTTGAGGAAGGTGAATTCAAATATTTGCGTTACCTTAAACCGATTTTAATTCAGGCTGAGTGTCTTAATTGCCACGGCGGCGAAAATGATATAATGCCAGAAGTTAAACAGCTCATCGCTCAGGAATATACCAGTGATAAAGCTGTTGGTTATATGATTGGAGATCTAAGGGGAGCTGTTTCCGTTAAAAAAGTTGTTGAATAAAAAAGGCGATCTTCAAGAGATCGCCCTTTAGTTTCATACTTTCTATTAATTACTTTAAAAGAATCATTTTCTTAGTAGTTGAATAATCACCTGCAATCATAGTGTAGAAATATGTTCCACTTGGCAAATTAGATGCATCAAATACTATTTCATAACTGCCGGTAGACTTAGCCTCATTAACCAGTGTTAAAACTTCTCTGCCAAGAAAATCATAGACTTTTATGCTCACAAAACTTTCCTGGGGTACAAAGTAATTTATTCTTGTTGAAGGATTAAACGGATTTGGGAAGTTTTGACTAAGAACAAACTCAGCAGGAACATCATAACTAACATTAACTACATCACTGTAGCTGAATGTGCCGTCAAAATCAACTTGCTTTAAGCGATAATATAATTGATTAACACCGTTTACCTGTGGATGGTCGGTGAAGGAATAATAGTTAATCTCTGTTGAACTACCTTTCCCCTCAACAAATCCAACTGTAACAAAATTATCTTGTCCGTCAATTGAGCGCTCAATTTCAAAACCCATATTATTTAACTCCGAAGCGGTTGACCAAAGCAGTTGAACATTTGAGTTATTAACTGAAGCTGTAAACGCAAGTAGTTCTACAGGAACTATCTGGGTTAGGTCAGCTAAAGTTGCTACTGTTCCAAAAGCAGTTTTACTCATTTTAAGATAATAAGGGAGATTAAAGTATTGAACTTTATCATTAGTGGTATGATAATAAGCATTAAAGTCACCATCCAATTCGATTAGAAGAATTGCTCCATAATTCCTGTTCCAGAAAGAAGCGTGATCGCTGTAGGTTGCGCCCGGATTTATAGTGGAAAGAGTTAGCCCTATACTATAAAGAGAATTTATTTGCAGCATCATATCTTTTAAAGCAATTGAATTGGCTATCGGTCGTGTATGAATCTCAGCCTTATTATCATTGTTAGAATCCCAGGTTATCATATCCAAATTAATAACACCCATAATTGAATCACCGGAATTAAAAGCTTGCAGTGCATAATAAGCGCTTCCAATTAATCCCTGTTCCTCTTCATCCCATAGAGCATATATAATTGTATACTTGGAATTGTACTGAGAAAATATTCTGGCCGCTTCAATTACTGCAGCAGTTCCGCTTGCATTATCATCTGCACCGGGAGCGGTTGTTCCGCTTGGCATATCATCATAATGAGCGCAGATAATATATTTTTTATTTGGATATAGCGTACCCAACTGAACTCCATAAACATTTCTTCCTGTGCTGCTGAAATTTTGATCATATGTCGGAAGACCATAGTTATTTAATTTTTGTTTAATATAGTCAGCAGCTTTATTGTTTCCAGGTTGGTTTTTGTGTCTTGAAACAATAGTGTAAGGCGACCCCCCGATTATTGTTTGAACATCGCCAGATAATTCTCGCACAAAGTACTTTAACGAATCGATATTTGTCTTATTAATAATTTCCTGGATTACCGGAGTCTGGCTGAAGGACACACTTTGAAGTGCCAGAAAAATAATTACAGCCTGTAGAAGTTTTCTCATTTCTAAGTCCTTTCGGTGCTTATTAAAAAAATGTATTAGAAAAATTTATTGCGAATTTGAATAATAACAGCAACAATTATGCTAAGTCAGTCGTTTGATAGTGGTCTTATATAGGCCGAAAAACGTGCTGCATTTTGAGAAATATGCCAATTAGCATGTAATCAGGTTGTCATTTTGCCATTCTTGATAATCACTTCCTCATTTTGAATAATTTTTAGTAGCACAAGTTCCTCGATGATTTTGATACTGAATTATTAAACTTTTTTTAAATGAAGAATGTTTTAATATTAACGTTAAAATAATTAATAATTAGATGACTACTGACTTAAAATATTTCACACCAACCGAGGCAAAAAAAACTTTACCTCTGGTCAGCAAGATTGTAAAGGATATTCTTAATACCAGCAGAGAAATGCGGTTGATTGCCGATGAAATCGGAAGTAAAGTAGAAAATGATCCTCGTATTCAAAAGCTTGCTGATAGTATTGAAGGATTTATGCAGGAGCTTGAAGAAATTGGCTGCTTTTTCAAGGACTGGAATTTTTCAATCGGTCTGATTGACTTCCCGGCTATTATTGATGGAAAAGAAGTTTTCCTTTGCTGGAGAAGTGATGAAGATGATATTATATACTATCACGAGGTTGATGCTGGTTTTGCAGGCAGAAAATTAATACCTCCTGAAGAGCTTACAAACTAAATTTCCTATTTATCTTTTTAACTCAAATTCAGCATCAGCTGATACAGTATCCCCTGAATATTTATCTGTTATATGAAAGACAATTTTGTAAAGTCCATCTGGAGAATTATAGTCAAGTTCGAACTGTGCTTCTAGCTGCACATCAATTAGCTCCTTGCTAGTTACTTCTTTAGAATCGATAAAAGTATCTTTTGTCTCAACGCCATCCGGATCAATTATATCAACACTAAAACCAAGTGAAGCTGATAAATCCTCACCAACTTCTTTTTTAACAAATCCTCTTGCATTAACTGTTGCATTTATTTCCCAGCTATCACCAATATCATAAGCGAATGCTTCCGGGCTGAAGGCTTCGAACTTGACTTTTTCTTTTTTACTACAGGAGATAGTTAATAAGATTAATAAAAGAATGTATAATGATTTGTTCATAAATAACTTTCTGACCTCACCCTAAAATCCCTCTCCTTATTAAGGAGAGGGAAAAAGGGAGAGGTAATTTTATCCATTTTTCTTTTGGAAATCTTTCATAAATGATACAAGATCTTCAACGCCTTTTGTTGGGAAGGCATTATAGATTGATGCTCGCAAACCGCCAACTGATCTGTGTCCTTTCAATCCATTGAACCCGGCTTTAGTTGCTTCATCAATGAGTTTCTTTTCCATTTCCGGAGTCGCCAGGTTGAATGTTAGATTCATAAGTGAACGGCTATCTTTTTCAGCATGACCCTTATAGTAACCGCCGCTGTCATCGATGCACTTGTACAATAATTCGGCTTTATATTTGTTTATCTCATACATCTTATCTAATCCGCCAAGCTTTGTTAACCATCTTGTAACAAGCATGACTATATAAATAGCAAATGTCGTTGGTGTATTGTATAATGAATCATTCTCAACGTGAGTTTTATAATTCAACATTGTATGCAAAGAATCCTGGCTTCGTTCAACCAAATCTTTTCTGATTATAACCAAAGTGATACCAGCAGGACCCATATTTTTCTGTGCACCAGCGTAAATCAAGCCGTACTTTTTCACATCAATCTTTTTGTGAAGAATATCGGATGATGCATCGCAAACTAGCGGGACATTTCCAACTTCGGGTTCTTTATGCCATTGTGTCCCAAAGATTGTATTGTTGGAAGTAAAATGAACATAAGCAGCATCAGGATCGAGCTTGAGTTCGTTCTGCTTTGGTATTCGCTTGAAGAACTTTTTATCTCCTTCACCTTCCTCTGTGGTTGCTGCTACATTGACAGTTCCAACTCGCTTCGCTTCTTTGATTGCTTTCTTTGACCAGCTGCCTGTTGATATATAATCTGCTTTATTCTTTGGAGGCATCAAATTTAACGGAACCATTGAGAACTGTAGACTTGCACCACCCTGCAAAAATAGTATAGAGTAATCATCCGGTATATTCAGAAGTTTTTTTAATCCTTCCTTCGCTTCTGCATGAATAGCGTCGTAAGTTTTTGAACGGTGGCTGATCTCCAATATTGACATTCCCACGCCGGGAAGTGCAAATAAATCTTTTTGTGCTTCTAATAAAACTTCTTCCGGTAATATTGCCGGACCAGCACTGAAGTTATAAATCCTTTTTTCCATATTGTTTCCCTTTTTGTTTACTAATTCTTAATTAGATTAAATGAGTTAATAGTCCATCTCTAAGTTTTGGTTCAAACCAGGTTGACTTTGGCGGCATTACTTCTCCTGCATCTGAGATATTCATTAGGTCATCAAGTCCAACCGGATAAAGTGAAAAAGCAACCGCTACTTTACCGGAATCAACCAGTTTTTCAAGTTCTTTTGTTCCTCGAATCCCACCGATAAAATCTATTCTTATGTCTGTGCGAGGGTCCTCAATTCCAAGTAAAGGATTAAGCAGAAAGTTTTGCAGAATGCTTACATCAAGTTTTTCACCAATGGATTTTTCCAGTGATAAACTTGCATACACAGAATCTTTTGGCTTAAGATGATACCAATGCTTGCCAAGGTACATACAAAAGTTGTTTTTCTTAGCTGGCTCTTTTTCTGCTGACGGTTTAATTTCAAATTTTTCACTCACAGCATTGAGGAAATCGTCTTTATCCAGTCCGTTCAAATCAAATACAACCCGGTTGTATGGAAAAATTTTCAATTGTTCTGCAGGGAAAAGTACAGCAACAAAATAATTGTATTCCTCATCTCCTTTATGACTCGGATTAGCTTTTTTCTTTTCCTCTCT
>Ga0208980_10002690_pt1 | contig 10754 bp, 4 predicted proteins | sample WetSurMetagenome_3_FD_187993 | JGI IMG/M metagenome (GOLD analysis project Ga0208980, IMG submission 187993) | Wetland microbial communities from Twitchell Island in the Sacramento Delta, sample from surface sediment Aug2011 Site A1 Bulk (version 2) | ecosystem: Environmental > Aquatic > Marine...
AATTGTATATCGTTAATTTAACATTTCCAGACTCAGGTAGTGAAAACTTAATAGTTGTAACCGGGTTGAATGGATTTGGATAATTCTGACTCAGCTCAAATTCTGCTGGCAAACCAAAATTGATTTCAATTGTTTTTGAATATGTAAAATTGCCAGCCGTATCAATCTGTTTTAATCGGTATGAATATTTTCCTGATGATACATTTTTATCTTCAAATAAATATTCTTTAGGTGAATTTGAATTACCGTACCCTTCGACAAAGCCTATTAATTTCCAATCACTACTTTGATTTAAACGATAAACCTCGAATCCATAATTACTTATTTCTGTTTCGGTCTTCCAATCCAATTGAGCTCCTCCACCCTTTAATGTTTTTACGGCGAAGTAGGATAATTCAACGGGTAGTGGAGAACCTGATGTAGAGGCAAAATAAAATGTATTTGCTAAATTCGTTTGAGTCAATCCTGATCGATTTACCTGCGGATTTGTAACCGACCCACCAGGAGCCGAATATGTTCCACCAGCAATTCCGGATGCTAGACAGATATTCAGATCACCGACTGCATTAATTCCAGGAATTCCAGAACCTTGTATCCTTAGAGCCAAGGATAATCCGGCAAAGCCATTTGCAGTAGATAAAGTCCAACTCATATTTGTTCTTTTATCAAAACTCAGTGAATTCTCTATGAAAGATAGAGCAGTTGTTCCAGTCAAATTATTATGTTGAACTGAAATTGTACCTCCAATTAATGGAGTTCCACCTATCCAGACATTTCTATTATCCGTGGAGTTCCCCATTGGAAATAGACCAAGTACGTTTCCCAAAGTAATAGATGCTGTTGAAAACCATCTAGTAAATGTACCATTACCTGTTATTAAGCCAGATGTCCAAGCTAAAGTCCCTCTCGTAGCTGTGGTAGCTCCTGTTCCTAGAGTTAAAGTAAATCCGTTAAGTGCAATGTTCCCATTAGTCATCGTTAAACCAGCAGGAAAAGTAACAGAAGTTAATAATGTAATACCAGCAGAATTATTAGTTGTGAAATTAATTGTTCCTGAAATTGTTCCACCACCGGAATAAGACTGATTCATCGCACCATTAAAATTAATAGATCCACTTCCAGAAGATGTTTCTGTAATTGTACCACTTGTGTGAGAAACGTTACCGGAAATATTCATTATACCTATACCTGAGCCAACAGACATACGCAATTCTCCACCAGTCATCGAAAAATTACCTGAAACATTTAAAGTTCGGTTAGATGTGTTTGCCAGACGACTAATTCCTCCTGATTGTGAATAATTTCCTGTTATGGAAGTCGTGCCCGATGCGAATCTAAATACACCTGTCAAACCAGTTGAATTTAAATTAAAATTACCGGTCAGAGTAAAAATTCCATCAAAATTGGCATCAGAGGTTTGTGATGGACAATTCCAGGTTAAATTACCAAAAGTCTGTCCCATATTTGTCGGATTCGTTGTTGTGATTCCATTAATCAAACAAGTTGAATTTCTATTCCAGGTAGCAGTTGGAATTACTCCTCCGTTTTGAGAATGCTGATATGTACCGTTACTTGCAAAATTCAGTCTCGCAACGGTTGAATTTGAAATTGTTCCTCCGGTACTATTAACAAACGTCCCTGTTATGTTCGTTACAGCATTGGTTGTACTAGCATTGTAGGTTCCATTATTTGTAAGCGTGCCGCTAATATTTACTATGGCTCCAGCACCACCTGCGGTAATCGCCCTTCCTGTGTTAATATTGAGGCCACCAGCTATATCTGCAGTAGCATTCCCAACAAGTGTGATGTTTCCACTCGTTCCCAGAGTTAATGATGAACCAGAAGCAATTACAATATCGTCACCTGTCTGATTGCCAATTGTAAGAATTCCACCTGCACCATTAAATGTTATTCTAGAATTATTCGATATTGTAAGTCTGCCGATGGTTTGTGTAAGGACAGCAGTAACTGATAGTGTATTACCTGAACTAAATATCAATAAATCAGATACTTGAGGTGTTGTCCGTGTCGGACTCCAATTTGTTGACGTTGTCCATGACCCACCATTCGCACCTATCCAGGTGTAAGTTGATTGGCAAAATAAAGGCGAATTAGAAAAGAAAGTGAGTAATGAAATAATAAGAAGTAGGTATATATTTTTCATAAACATCATATAAGAAATTGTTATTCTATTTGGGAACAATTAAAAAATCTTTCTTATCGCCCTTAAACGCATATGCAAATTTTTATTTCTAGTACATTTCAAACATATATAAGATTCAATAATTTTGCTAAGGTATTAAATTGAACCTAGATAACCCTGAATTGCAACTATTTTTTTGGTGGGAAAATTTTTATTTGAACCGAAGTTGTATCCAATCTCCAACTATTTTAGTAATAACATTTTCTTGTTCTCCACTTTGTTTTCCGTTTCAAGTCGGTAAAAGTAAATTCCGCTGGAAAGATTTTCCCCATTGAATTCCGCTTGATATACTTTTCCACCTTCGGCTGTTCCATTAAATGGAATTATGACTTCTTTTCCAAGAACATCATAGACAGTTAGCTTTGTTTCCTGTGTTTCTGCGACTGCAAATTTAATTTTGGTGGATGGATTAAATGGATTTGGATAATTCTGTTCAAGCACTATTTCAGAAGGAATACTACCAGCATCAACTTCAATTACTTTCGAATACTCAAACTGTCCGTCAATATCAATTTGTTTTAAGCGGTAAGAATACTTGCCGTATCCTGCACTGTTGTCAGTGAAAGAATAATTCTTAGGTGAATTTGAATTCCCGTGACCCTGAACAAATCCGATTGTATTCCATTTTAAATCCTGATTTCTGTCTTCTGATTTCTGAATCTCAAAACCGTAGTTGCTTACTTCTGTTTCCGTTCGCCAATTAAGTTGAACTCCTCCATTCTTCAATACATTGGCAGTAAATGAAGAGAGTTCGACTGGGAGCGGAACTGAACTCGTTTGTTCTATTCTGCTCAATGTTAACCGGGATCTGTATATACTGATGTTAACTGCTTTATCAGAGTAAGCGATAATCTTTATTGAATCAGTTGGGTTTGAAATTTCAATTATTCCATTACCGCCGACAGCCCCTCGATCATTTGGGTTTGAAGTGCTTCTTGAAATAGTAAGGTCAGGTAAATCTGTACTGCCTCTGAATACTTTAAAAATAATTTTATTATTACCTGCATTAGTTGCATATGAAAGAAAATAATTTACTCTGTAAATACCAGCAGAAACGCCGATCGGATTAAACTGATTGTTTGAAAATTGCCAATAACTCAAATCAGTTACGTCAGTGGAATATCCTTGCAGTTTAGTGTTTACAAATTGAGGTAAGCTTTGTGTTGTGGGGTTTGAAGACATCTGATACATACTCGCATATGGAAAATTTTCGCTGATCGCCAATCCTCCGCTAATCTTCACCAAAGAAATATGACAATAGTTTACAGTTATATTTCCGCTATTTGATGCCTTAACTTTCAATCTTATGTTGTCGTTCTCAGCTACATGGATTATTCCAGTTATAGTCACATTCCCGATATCCGTATTAATATTAGATATTTTTCGTCCCCCAATAAAATTTATCGGATCAGCGTTATTTTTTGAAATCCCAAAATCAAACGTCAAACCACTCGATCCTGTAAAACTAAAGTTGGCATTAACTAGATAACTGCCAGCTGGAGAGCTACCACTTACCGATAAAATTCCATTGCTGTTACTCCAACCGCTCAAATGCTCTGCTGTGTAACCGGGAGAAGAATTTGTTAAGCTTATCCAACCCGTGCCAATCACAAGTGAATTGCTGTTTCCATAAATCCCATTTTCAGCATAATGATTATAGCTGGAAATATCGGATAATCTGACTAAGGTAACTTGCGCATAATTAACAGTAATATTTCCATTAGATGGCGCTAAAACTTTCAGGTTGAAGTTCTTTCCATTTGTTACTTGTACATATCCTGTTGCAGATGCATTCCCTATATCACCACCAGTGCTTATTAAGCGAATAATACTTATACTATCAGGATTATTATTGTTAATGGAAATTCCTATTTGCCATGCACCGGTTACACTGCCAGAAAAGCTTATCGAAAAATTTACCATATAGATACCAACCGATAATTCAGATGCTGTAAGTGTATTGTTTGCAAAATCCCAGTCAGAAGTTCTGTTATCAGGAGTATTTGAAGTAAAACCTGATAACGTTGTCCATCCCGATACAGCTTGAGGCGAAGCTCCGCTAAGGTACATAGATGCGTAACTCTGGGAAAAAACATCTGAATCAAAATGAATTATTATTAAAACTATTATAGATAAAAATCTATACTTCATTGTTACTTTCTTGAAATATTAAATTGTATTTGAACTTTTCAGTGGCACAACCGGTACTCCAGATGCAAATTGTTTGCCAAATATTAACTGATTGTATTGTTCGAATTGAAACTTTTTTATGATCTGTTTTGTAGATTTTTCTTCATAAAAGTCTACGTATGCAATCTATTACCTGGTTATTGCTTATGGTGAGATAATTTCAATATTGCTGGTTCTATCTAATCGATTGAAATATTTTTTCGCCAGTGGCTGCAACCTAAAGTCGTTATTTTAAAGATGCAGTATTAAAGTTTTACACTTAACACCAGCATTGAAAACTTATGCGGTATTGAATAGAAGTACTGACCAAACCTTTGCTCGATACTGTTGAAGGTGCAGGCTTTGTCGAAATTCCTGGTCATAAAATTCCCATGCTTCGATTACTGATTTTAAAAGATTACTTAAAACAAACTGCTGAAACTTCCGTTTCTTAATATCACCTTCGAAGTCGCACAGCTAATAGAAAAGCAAAAACAGATTCAGATAAAGATGGAGATATGAGCTATCAAGCTCACTATTTAAGCAACAGCATTTTTTTATTTTCAATCTTATTGCCTGCCTCAAGCCGGTAAAAATAAATTCCGCTCGCCATACCTTCTGAATTAAATTCAAATTCATAAACTCTATTCCCTTCAGCCAAATCATTGAATAAAGTTACTACTTCATTCCCAAGAATATCAAAAACTTTCAATTCAGCTTTTTGTGTTTCTGCAACTGCGAATTTTATAGTAGTGGCAGGATTAAACGGATTCGGATAATTCTGCTCAAGCACAAATCCATCTGGAACTCTTCCTGCATCAACTTCAATTACTTTCGAATACTCGAACTTACCATCAGTATCAATTTGTTTTAAGCGGTAAGCATAGCTACCATACTTAGCATTTTTATCTTCGAATGAATAATCTTTGGGTGAATTAGAATTTCCATGACCCGGAACAAAACCTATTTTATTCCATTCTGACTCCTGATTTCTGTCTTCTGATTTCTGAATCTCAAAACCATAGTTGTTGACTTCTGTCTCCGTTCTCCAGTTTAATTGTACTCCCCCGCTCTTCAAAATTTTTGCGGTGAAGGCTGAAAGTTCGACGGGGAGAGCAGAAACAGGAACTACACCAAATGCCGTGCCCCACCTTCCTTCTTCACCTGATATTGGTGTACCTCTAGTAAGAGCATATTCATTGAAAATATAAAATGTTTGGTCATCAGAGGGATCTACGCTTGAACCTGAATAATCTCCCCATCTGTTTCTACCGGTTCCAAATGTTCTGATATAATAATCTAATCCGGGTTTAAAAATCTGCGTAGCTAATACAGTCCCAGCAGGAGTGGTTGAATATCTTCCTACATAATAAGCACCTGGATAAATTGTCGGTGCTGAGGCAGCAAAACCAATTATTGCATCTCCAACAGAATTAATAGCAATGGATGGAAAAAATGTATAGGTTCCAGTTGCTATATCTTCTCCACCAATATCTCCCTGATCAGAAACAACTAATGAACCTAAAGTACTTGTATTAATCTTTACCCAATGAGCCGTAACCTGCCCAGCATTTAAACCTGAATTAGGAACGACTGTAAATGATGCCCATAAGGCATTGCTTCTCCAAATGGCATTCTGAGATCTCCGATCATTGGTATTTATTAATGTTGAAGTACCAAGCTGCGGTGCATTCAAATAAGATCCGGCAGTATTATCTATATTTAATAAAGCCACATTTTGTCCAGTGAATGTTGGCGAAGTAAGAGGATTGTCAACTCTGATAACGTTGACAGATTCATTCGTTCCATCAGATAATCCACCATAAAGAAGTAAAAAAGTTCCAACATTTGTTTGTGGTGTACCAAACATTTGCGTTGGCTGATATGTCGAACCATATCCCCCTGCTAATGTTATATGATCATATACATTGATGGAAGCAGCACCGCCGGAATAGAACGGCGATTTTGCAATTATCCATACTCTTCCACCCCAATAAGTACTATTACTGAATCTGTACATATTTGCTGTAATATAAATTGCATTAGTCCCGACTGCCAGCCCAGGATAATCAGCCCATGAATAATTTACACCACTTATAAGTATTCTTGAGTTTATACTAGTAAAATACCAACCTGCATTTGGATCATTAGTTTGTGAAACTGCAACTAAAATTCTTGAGGTTTGAGTAAGAGTGGTTGTTTGTTCTAATGTGATAACAACAAATCTTCCATTATATTGATCATAAATTACTTTGGGATCAAATGTACTTGTGAGAGGAGTTAAACTCTCAAAAAAGCTTCCAACATGGGTCGTTGCGTTCTTGCCTAATCGGTTAGTATACTGTTTGACACCAGCTTTAGTAAACCACTCGATTGCTGTATTAACAACAGAAACTAAATGATTCGGACCTGCTGCACCAATCGGGTCAGGAGGGATATTATAATACCCAGTTGTAGTTGCGTCCTGATCAAAATTAATTCCTTCAAATGTAGTGATAGCATCTATTCCTTCAGGTTTATTTAAGAGAGGTATGCTAGCCTTATACTCTAAGTGCTTAGCCTGGCCAGAGTTTATCAAATTTTGTAAATAAATTGAATACTCAGCACCGGCCGATAAATCCGGTGTTTCAAATGATAAATTTTTCTCCTGAGCGAGTGAGTTTAGGTTTAAGAAACCAAGCGAAACAATAAGTATTAAATAATTTTTCATATAATCAATTAGATCCTTGAATTAGTTAATAATTAAAAGTAAAGCCATTAATGATCCTTGGTTTTAGATTATTCATCTTAATTATTACCATACATTGTTTTAAATTGCGCCTATACGATTATTTATTACACAACCACTATGAAAAAAATACTTATAACCGGTGCTACAGGATCAATAGGTCAAAATCTTGTGAGAAGATTATTTGATGGAGAATATGAAGTATTTACCTTCACACAAAATACACAGCACACTGATCCAAAATTACCGGGTGTAAAATTGATTTACAAATGGGATTATAGGTCACCTAAAAATTGGCAAGAATACTTAAATGGAGTTGATGCAGTTGTTCATCTCGCAGGAGCGAACCTTGGTGCAAGACGTTGGAATAATGAATATAAAAAACTTGCTTATGATAGTAGAATAATCAGCACAAGAAATTTAGTTGAAGCGATAAAATCTGTTGAACAAAAACCAAAAGTGTTTATCACATCTTCTGCAGTTGGTTATTACGGCAGCAGATATGATGAAGTTTTGGATGAATATAGTTCTTCCGGAAATGATTTTCTTGCAACACTTTGTAATGACTGGGAAAAAGAAGCACAGAAAGTTGAGCAGTACGGAGTAAGAAGAGTTTCTCTTAGAACCGGATTAGTGTTGATGAAAGATGAAGGTTTAATTAAGCAATTACTTCTCCCATTCAAACTTTTTATTGGTGGTCCACTTGGAAATGGCAGACAGTGGTTTCCGTGGATACACATCGATGATGTAATTGGAATATATTTAAGAGCAATTGATAATGAAAATATTAAAGGTCCGGTGAATGTTGCTTCGTCCGGAATCGTTCGGATGAAAGAGTTTGCTAAAACACTTGGGAAAGTGTTGCGAAGACCTTCTATCTTCCATATTCCAAAACTTGCAATGAAGGTTGTCGCAGGTGAAGTAGCTGATTATGCAGTGATGAGCCAGAGAATCTCAGTTGAAAAAATATTAAATGCAGGTTATAAATTTAAATTTGAAAATCTTGAAACAGCTTTGAGGGATTTACTTATGAAGAAGTAGAGACGCACATCGATGCGTCTCTACAAATGATTAATCAATACCTGTAATAATCCGGTTTAAATGGTCCTTCGACAGGTACCCCAATGTATTTAGCTTGCTGGGGAGTTAACACATCAAGTTCAACACCAATCTTTTTGAGATGTAGCGTTGCTACTTTTTCATCTAAATGTTTTGGAAGAGTGTAAACCTTGTTCTCATATTTATCTGAATGATTCCAGAGTTCAAGCTGAGCGAGTGTTTGATTTGTGAATGAGTTAGACATCACAAATGAAGGATGACCAGTTGCACAACCGAGATTAACCAATCTTCCTTCCGCAAGTACAATTATATCTTTACCATCTATCGTGTATTTATCAACTTGCGGTTTGATAGTGTTCTTAGTGTGACCATAATTTTTATTCAACCAGGCCATATCAATTTCAGTATCAAAATGTCCAATGTTGCAAACAACCACTTTATCTTTCATCAACTTAAAATGTTTTTCATTAACAACATTCATATTACCAGTGGCAGTAACAACGATGTCTGCTTCTCTAACTGCATCTGACATCTTTTTAACTTCATAACCTTCCATTGCAGCTTGCAGAGCACAAATTGGATCAATCTCTGTTACAATTACTCTTACGTTTGCATTCTTTAATGATTCAGCAGAACCTTTACCTACATCACCGAATCCAGCAACAACTGCAACTTTACCGGCTAGCATTAAATCAGTTGCTCTGCGGAGCGCATCTACCAAAGATTCACGACATCCATACTTGTTATCGAATTTAGATTTTGTGACAGAATCATTAACATTTATTGCCGGTATCGGGAGTGTTCCTTTTTGCATTCTTTCGTAGAGTCGGTGAACGCCTGTCGTAGTTTCTTCAGAAAGTCCTTTTATTCCCGCAGCTAATTCAGGATAAACATCAAGTACCATATTTGTAAGATCACCACCATCATCAAGAATCATGTTTAGCGGCCGTGACTCATCACCGAAAAATAAAGTTTGTTCAATACACCAATTAAATTCCTCTTCATTCATACCTTTCCATGCAAAAACAGGAACACCGTTAGCAGCAATTGCAGCAGCAGCATGATCTTGAGTCGAAAAAATATTGCACGACGACCATTTTACCTCAGCACCAAGTTCAATGAGAGTTTCAATTAAAACAGCGGTTTGAATTGTCATATGTAAGCAGCCGGCAATACGTGCACCTTTTAAAGGTTTTTTCCCTTTATACTCTTCTCTTAATGCCATCAAACCGGGCATTTCTGCTTCGGCAAGTTCTATTTCTTTTCTTCCCCATTCAGCAAGCGAAATATCTTTTACTTTATATTTTAGTGAGAAATCAATTTTCTTTTCTAACACTTCACTCATTTTATTACCTTCTCTTTTTTATTTTCTTAATAAATGTTGACAGAATTTAAACAACTTTTTATCTATAAAAAGTTCATAAATAATAAATTATTTATTTGCATACTTTTTGAATGTAGGAACCAGATCAAGATGTTCCCAGGTAAAATCTTTATCATTTCTTCCAAAATGTCCATAAGCTGAAGTTTTCTGATAAATTGGTCTTCTTAATTTTAATCTTGAGATGATTCCTTTCGGCGTTAGATCGACTTCTTTCTGGATCATTTTAGATATTTTAGAATCAGGGATTACTCCTGTTCCTTTAGTATCCACAAAGACAGAAATTGGTTGTGCAACACCAATCGCATAGGAAACCTGCACTAAACATTCTTTAGCTAGTTTAGCTGCAACAACATTTTTTGCAATATGTCTGGCTGCATATGTTGCACTTCTATCAACTTTACTTGGATCTTTTCCAGAAAACGCACCACCTCCGTGCGGAGCCCAGCCGCCATAAGTATCAACAATAATTTTTCTACCTGTCAATCCGCTGTCACCGTGTGGACCTCCAATTTCAAATCTTCCGGTCGGATTTACAAAATACTTTGTATCCTTATCCAAATATTTTGCTGGAATCACTTTCTTAATAACATGTTTAATAACATCAGATTTAATTTTACTTTGCTTTGCATCGCCATCGTGTTGAGTTGAAATAACAACAGCATCAACTCTCAAAGGTTTTCCGTTATTGTCATATTCAATTGTAACTTGCGATTTAGAATCCGGGCGGAGGTAAGGCATCAACTTATTATTTTTCTTTCTGATGTCTGCAAGTCTTTTTACAAGTTTATGCGCATACATAATCGGCATCGGCATTAATTCAGGAGTTTGATCGCACGCGTAGCCAAACATAATTCCCTGGTCACCTGCTCCACCTGTATCAACACCCATTGCAATATCAGGAGACTGTGAATGAATTGCATTCAGGACTGAACAGGATTCGGAATCAAATTTATAATCAGCTTTGGTATAGCCTATTTTGTGAACAGTTTTTCTTACAACATCAGGAACATCGATATATGTTTTTGTTGTAATTTCACCACCTACTAAAACTAAACCAGTAGTAACAAATGTTTCGCAAGCGACTCTTGCATATGGATCGTGCGCGTAAATTGCATCAAGTATTCCGTCGGATATTGCATCACTAACTTTATCCGGATGACCTTCAGAAACTGATTCTGATGTGAAGAAAAATGACATTATTGTTTTACCTT